>Ga0206937_10239_pt1 | contig 14664 bp, 10 predicted proteins | sample Alteio_BWOrgHeat_11_FD_152923 | JGI IMG/M metagenome (GOLD analysis project Ga0206937, IMG submission 152923) | Enriched cells from forest soil in Barre Woods Harvard Forest LTER site, Petersham, Massachusetts, United States -... | ecosystem: Environmental > Terrestrial > Soil > Temperate forest >... | reverse complement strand
CTTCTTGTCCGCAAATTGACGCGTCCACATTGCGGTAACTGCGCGCTGTCACTGGGATGGCGGAGGTGGCGCGCCGCGAAACTTGCGCCGCCGATTGTGGAAACATTTGCCCCCAGGTCCGGTACGCAACGAACGTCTCTGGCGGAGCAGGATGAGAACCCTGTTTCTATTCTCTTGATGGTTTCGCTTTGCCCACAACCTGCGTGATGTTGTGAATCAAAGCTACAGAATCGTTTTCGAGTAGTTTGTCCGGACTTAGGTTGGAAGCTGCGAGAACCCTGTGGGTTCGGGCAATACCAGGGCTGGTTCGATGGAAGGGATGATTTCCGGTTCCGGAGCGATAACACGGCCTGCCGGCGCGAAAGCGCGCGAGGAATTGTGGGCAGACATGTGCTTCAACATATCCGTTGCCGATTGAAGTGGCGTCTCACAAATCTTGTTCATACTGATAGCATGCCCGCAATCGCTGCATGTCATCAGAGTATTGCCTGTGATGCTTCTAGTCGTTGTATACATGTCTTAATGCTATGCCTCATTGGTGCCCCGTGCCGCGCCATTAGGTCAGCTACCTTTGCCGTCCCTGCCGCCCTGGTATAGTCAAGGAGCGCCGTTCAAGTCCTTCACTACACCTCTCGCAACAGCTTCTCCGTACATCTCTTTGACAGTGTGCTGCACAGCCATCAGATTGCTGCGCGACGATTTCGTCGCGTGGATGGCGGGATTTGTTGGCAAGGTTTGCTTGATGTATTCGAAGCAGTAAGCTGTAGTGCCTACCCATAGGTGTGATTGATTCAGAGTTCAGTTCCTCTACAGCCTGAATGTTTGATTGTAGGGAGAATCTCGGGCGAGCGTGCAGATCGAAGGTCACTCGCAATGTGGGTCGCTTTGTTGGCTTCGGTGCAGCTCGGTTGGGAGGACGCGAACCGCAGCCAAACAATACCCATATTGGCGTATTGTCACCTTTCGTAACTAGTGGTGACCGACTGAGCAAGAGTAACGTTAACCTGGGATGGAGCGTTCACAACGATACCTAGCCGTGCAGGTATCTCACCTGATAAGTGCACGTAAGCTTGCGGGTGACTTCCATTGAGCGCCGTGTCTAAAACGGCATCGCAGCGGTTGCGTTCTTGTTGATGAGGATTGGTTCTTAGTTTGAAAATGATCTCGCATTACCGCCGATTTCGAGCACCTCTGTGCGCCATGGTTGCGCTGTTTGTCGCGCTATGTTTTAGGAGATTCAGGCAAACCACCTTCCTCGGTCTTGCCGCTTGGCGGTTCGACGTCGCTGCATTGTTACTATGCACTTCCATTGTTGTCCTGTTGGCCCTCTGGTATCGCTGGAAGTCGAATTTAAAGACGGCAGTTATCCGGACCAGCGCAGACGCTGGGAAGATTACAGCCTTTGAAACGATTACCGAAGAGGGGCTGGAAACTGAGGCTCATGGGATTGCTGACGATTTCAGGAAACTCAGCCAAGCGGAACGCTTACGAGAGAGCGAGGAGCAGTACCGCTTGTTGGTGGCGACCATCCCAGAGGTTGTGTGGAAGACCGATGCGAAGGGCAATGTAATTTTTGTGAGTCCCCAAGTCGAAACGCTCCTCGGATACTCCGCTGGCGAGTTCCGTCAACAAGGAGATTCCCTCTGGTTTAACTCGGTCCACGTGGACGATAGAGAGAGAGTAGGGCAGGCGTTCGAATCGCTCATGAAGGAGGGAGAACCCTATGATATCGAATGCCGAGCGCGAAAAAAGAATGGCGAGTGGTTCTGGGCGCACGATCGGGCAGTGGCTACTATGGACTCGAACGGCTTGCGAGTGGCTACTGGTCTCATTTCAGACATCAGCTTGCGAAAAGCGGCAGAAGAAAGCGAAAGGCGTTATCGCCGTCTTTTCGAAAATATGTTGGAAGGCTTTGCCCACTGCGAGATGATTTTTGATGACCGCGGCCGTCCGACAGATTTCGTATATCTGGCCGTCAACAGTGCATTCGAACAGTTGACGGGCCTGCAAAATGTGGTGGGCCGGAGATTCACCGAGGTCATTCCGGAGGACGAAACGTCGCGGCAAGACTTGTTTGAAAGGTATGGCCGAGTGGTGCTGACGGGCATACCAGAGCGGTTTGAGATTGAAGTCAAAGGCTTGGGAATGTGGTTTTCCATCTCAGCCTATGGGGCGGGAAAGGGCTGCTTTGTTGCGGTTTTCGACAACATCACTGAACGTAAGCTGGTTGAGGAATCGCTGTTGTTTAAGACTGCATTACTCGAGGCGCAAGCGGAGACGACAATTGATGGCATTTTGGCCATCGACGAATCTGATCACATCGTACTTGCAAATAAACAGTTTGGGCTCAGCTTCGAGATACCGGATGAGCTACTGAGCACACGAGATGATCTTATCTTGCGCCAGCACATGACGAATAAAGTTGAGGACGCTGACGCTTTCATCGACAGAATCAAGTGTCTCACCGACCATCGGGATGAGAAGAGCAGAGATGAGCTCAGACTTAAGAACGGGAAGATTTTCGACCGATACTCGGCGCCTCTCATGGACTCAAAAAGCCAGTATCGCGGCAGAATTTGGTATTTCCGCGACATCACCAATCGCAAAGTCGCCGAAGAGCGGGTCAGGTTTTTGGCCTACTATGATGCTCTTACCGGGTTGCCAAATCGCACTCTTCTTCAGGATCGGCTGACGAAAGCACTCGCCAGTGCTCGGCGTAATAAGGACAAAGTTGCGCTTCTGTTCCTCGACCTCGACAGGTTCAAGGACATCAACGACTCACTGGGACACTCGGTCGGCGACCTCCTATTGAAAGAAGTTGCAGGACGACTTAAGACATGGGGACGAGAGCAGGACACCGTCGCCCGTCTTGGTGGGGACGAATTCCTGATCACGTTGACTCACGTCAAGGACATACCCGACGTGGCGGTTGCCGCCGAGCGGCTCATGAATGAAATGACAGCCGAATTCATCATTCAAGGGCACTCCCTGAATGTTAATTGCAGCATCGGCATCAGCATGTTTCCTGAACACGGCATGGACTGCGAAACGCTGATAAAGAATGCCGACGCGGCCATGTATAGCGCCAAGGAGGGTGGACGCAACAACTTCCGGTTCTTCGCAGAGGATATGAACGTTCATGCAGTGGAGCGATTGACTTTGGAGAACAACTTGCGACTGGCACTCGACAAGAAAGAACTATTTCTCGTGTACCAGCCACAGATGGAGATAGCCACTGGAAGGATTACCGGACTAGAGGCGCTTCTTCGTTGGCAGCATCCAGATTTGGGGCTCGTTTCCCCCGACAGGTTCATACGAATTGCAGAGAATAGCGGCCTCATCGTGCCGATTGGTGAATGGGTATTGAGAACAGCGTGCGGTCAGGCGAAGAGATGGCAGGATGAAGGTCTTGCTGCGGTGACGGTGGCAGTCAACGTATCAGCAGTCCAGTTTCGTCAAGCGGGCTTCTGCGGCCTGATCAGAAGGGTACTCCACGAGACCGATCTTGCCCCGCAATATCTCGAACTGGAACTAACCGAAAGCCTGCTTCTCGCTGATGCAGATGTGACGCTGGCCGTCCTTAAGGAATTGAAGTCCATGGGTCTGACGCTGGCGATTGACGACTTTGGAACTGGCTATTCCAGTTTCAATTACTTGCGGCAATTCCACGTCAGCAAGGTCAAGATCGACCGCTCGTTTATCCGGGATGTCGCTGTGAATCCTGATGATGCCGCCATAACCAGTGCGATCATCAGCATGGCCAAAAGCCTAAATCTCAAGGTGATTGCCGAGGGGGTTGAGAACGAAGCGCAAATGTCATTCCTGCGGGCACATTTCTGCGACGAAATTCAAGGCTACTACTTCAGCAAACCTTTGGCGACTGACCAGATTGCCGACAAACTCCGAGACGAAGCTGAGCCGCACGTAAAAGCTCAAGCCGGCGGAAAACACTCTTAAACAGTTGAGAGAGAGTCAAACTCTTGCATCGCGATGTGAGCTTTATTGACCAGCATTGATTCATCTGTTCCTGGATAATGAAAATAGCGACATCTCCACGCTTAGGACATCCCGGCAATAGCACATCGCAAATTCAAGCCGATGTGCGTCGATTTCAGTGAGATTCTAGTCATGCCTTCGCCGCGCCTGATCTTTCGTCACGGCCTCGTCTCTATTGCGTTTGTTCTGTTGTACCTACTGCTGAACCGGCCCGAAATCATTTTCATTTCGCGCATAGGATTTGTTGCTTGGTACCCAGCCATCGGTCTTGTAGTGGCGCTCTTGTTAGGCCTCAGTCCGCGCTACGCATTGTTGGTCTGTTTTGCCGATGCCTTCGCCGGGCGAGTGATTTACGACCAGGCGGTGATGTCCTTCAGCGGCGCACTTGGAAGCGTGGGAAGTGCTCTCTGTTATGCCTCTGCGGCCTACCTGTTGCGCGGGCCCCTCCGGATTGACCTTGGGTTGCGTCGCCGCCGCGATGTAGTCCGCTACGTTTTGGTGGGCACGATCGCAGCGGGGATAGCAAGTATCATTGGCGCCGGATGCTTGATCGCGGATCACAGCATTGCGTGGAGTGAATACAAGTCATCGGGTTTGGGATGGTTTTTAGGCGACGTGATCGGGTTACTGGGAATCGCGCCCTTTCTTTTAGTCCATGTATTTCCGTATGTACGTACTTGGCTCTCGCCAGCGCCTTCAGAGTCCGCCCTTCCTCAGGGCGGTTGCAACAAAGCGAAACTCACCTTCGGGGTCGTCGCAGAGCCTTTTGGCCAGGCGTTGACGATATTCGTTGTCCTTCTCCTCATGTTCGGATCCAGCGAGCGGCGTTACGATCACTTCTATCTGAGTTTTATTCCGATCATCTGGATTGCGATGCGTCAGGGAATCCGGCGAGTTGTCACCGGCTTGCTCGTAATGAATTTTGGAATCGTAGTGGCCATGCATCTGTTCCCGCCTACCACGGTTGTGTTCAACAAAGTCGCCCTGCTCATGATGGTGCTGTCTGCGGTAGGACTCATCGTGGGATCCGAGGTCAGCGAGCGACACCGCCTCGCCATCGATCTCAATAGGCAAACCACTTATTTGGATTCGCTCATACAGAACAGCCCACTGGGAATCATCGTTCTTGACCGGAAAGGTGGGGTTGAACTGGCGAATCCCGCTTTTGAGCGACTTTTTCAGTGTGACAAGCGCGAACTCGCCTCGATCAACGTCACCCCTACGGAGATACCCGGCCGCGGGGGGTCAGAATTCACGCAACTGATTGGTCAGGTCCTTGCCGGAAATACCTTGCGCAAAACCATCCGTCAACGACGGAGCGACGGGAAGATTCTCGACCTTGCATTGCATGGTGTTCCGCTGTTGGTGAGGAGCGAAGTGCGCGGGGCGTACTTGATTTATGAGGATGTTTCCGAGCAGATGAGGGCGAGCGAGGCGCAGCGTGACCATGCGGAGTCGTTGGACCGCGTGGTGAAGGAGTTAGAGCTTCGCACAAAACAGACGATGTTGTTGAATGAAATGGGTTCTCTCTTGGCGTGTAGCGGGTCTGTCAAGGAAGCGTGCGACGTCGTCGCGAAGTCTGTGCCGAAGCTTTTTCCCCATGCTTCTTCCGGGGCGCTGTACCTGTTCAGGTCGTCGCGAGACCTGATCGAGGCGGCAGTTCGGTGGGGACACGAAGACGCACTAGCCCCGACATTTCCTCCCGACGCATGCTGGGCTCTTCGCCGTGGCCAGCTCCACTGGAGTGGATGCCCGGGAAATGAGATCGCGTGCCAGCATTTGACCAAGAATTCAACGACCGACTCTCTATGCGTTCCGATGGTCGCTCAGGGGAACACGATCGGAGTGCTGCATTTGGAGTTTGAACGCGCCGTTGAACTCCGAGTCGAGTCTGGCACAGATGGTTATCGAAACTCGCAGCAGGGATTGGCTATCAGCGCGGCCTCGCAGGTCGCCCTTTCGCTCGCTAGCCTGCAATTGAGAGAGACACTTCGTGAACAGTCGATTCGTGATCCGCTGACTCGCTTATTCAATCGGCGCTTTCTGGAAGAATCGTTCGAAAGAGAGTTGCAATTAGCCGGTCGGAAGAAGCAATCCATCGCCGTTCTTTTCCTTGACCTCGACCACTTCAAGAGATTCAACGACACCTTTGGCCACGATGCGGGAGATATGGTTCTCCGGTCTCTGGCCGATCTGTTTCGCAATTTTTTTCGCGTCACCGACATATGCTGTCGCTATGGAGGCGAGGAATTCGCGATCATCCTGCCTGAGTCGACTTCACACGACGCGGCTATTCGGGCGGACGCATTGCGTTCGGAAGTAAAGGGCCTGCGGCTAAAATATAAGGGTCAGTCTTTGGGACCGCTCACTGTCTCGGTAGGCGTCGCCGCGTTTCCGGAACATGGTTCCACTTCTGTCGCGTTGCTCAAAATCGCGGACCAATGCCTCTATGAATCCAAAGGTCGCGGCCGCGACGTCGTGACCGTAGCCCTTCCACAAAACGCATGACTGCGTTTCGGAGTGATGAGCCGGAGTGATTCCACCTCCGCGCGCGAGCACCAACTGATCCAAGCAAAGCCTGCTCTTTTAGTCTGACAAGCCGACCTACGGAGTAGTAATCGCCCTCAATGCGCCGTGTCGATTTCCGTCGTCCGCCTTTCGCAGCGATTGGCTTTGAAATCACTAACGCCAGCTAGTGCAAGAGCGATTCCCAGTTGGGTGGGACTCTTCCCGACGGTCCGGGCACGGGTTGATCCTCCGGATGCGAGTGAGGCGGAATTAATTCCATGCCCTTGACCATCCCCTGGGTCTGGTAATCGTAGAACCAATCCTCACCTGGTTCGAAGCTCATGATGATCGGGTGTCCCGTCGCGGCCGCATGTTTAGACGCATGCTGGCTCGGAGAGCTATCGCAGCATCCGATGTGGCCGCACTCCGCACATCGCCGAAGGTGAAGCCACCAACCTTTCGGTGACGCCAGGCATTCCACACACCCACTGCCGCTCGGCTTCGAAGCGCTGTTGATTCCGCGCCGATCCTTTTTCATTTTCGATTTTCCTTTCGTGCCGTCTACCGCAAAGAGGGTCTCACGCCACCAGCAAAACCTTCCCAAGGCCGCCCTTCTCCGCTGCAGCTTGACCTTCAGCTGCCTGGCTGAGTGGCAGTTTGCGGCTAATCGGGATTACCAGTTTGCCGTCGCGAAAGGCCTCAGCCATGACTTGGAGCGTTTTTGGATCAGGCTTTGCGAATACTGGCACCACCTTCACAGATGCAAAAGTCGCCGCATTCCGCGGCGCTCCGAGAACCGACGCAAACACACCTCCCGGCTTCACCTTGGCGATCAGCTTTTCGGCGGTTTTGCCGTTGACGGTATCAGCAACGACGTCGAGCATAGGGAGATTCGCAGTCGCATTGTCGTCATCGGTTGCGAGCACCTGATCTGCTCCGATGGACTCCGCTTCATCCATTTGGGTCGTTAACACCCCTGCAATCACGGTCGCTCCGCGTTGCTTCGCGGTGAACACTGCCGAGCGTCCAACATTCCCCGCAGCACCTAAAACGAGAACCGACTGGCCTGCTTTGATTCCGGAAGCCGCAATAAGCTGGTTGCCAGTCGTCGTAACGAGCGGCAGGGCGGCGGCTTGGATCAAATCGAGCCCCTTGGGGATCTTCGCCAAGATCGCCGCATCGACGACACAAAGTTCGGCATAAGTGTTGGCCGCCATGGCGAACACCTGGTCGCCGGCGGAAAAACCTTCCACTCCCGGCCCAATCTTGACAACAGTTCCCGCGATATCGACTCCTATCAATCCCGGGAACTGGATGGGATAAAAATCCTTCGTTAATCCAGCACGTCGTTTGTAGTCGATCGGATTCACACTCGTGGCAGCAACCCTCACCAGAACCTCGCCCGGACCGGGCGCCGGATCAGGATAGTCTTCAAACTTCAGTACTTCAGGACCGCCATATTGGTGGACGACCACTGCTTTCATATTCGATCTCCTTTGCACGCAGAATAACCAAATATCGATTAACGGTTGGATGAAAGAACCGGGGACCGCGCACCGAATATTAAGGCAAAGATGCTACTTCAATAGATCGTAAAGTTGGGAATTACATTTCCGGCGCCTGCTCCGGACTCCGGCATGTATATCCAGTTGCGGAGTCCCCGTCGTTCAACTCAGCATCTGATGCGAGCAGCACTTGAGTATCGACGACCGGAGGTGTACAGTTCAGCCTCCTGCAAAAGAGCGGGCCCCCGGAGGCTTAGCATGGGTATTCTGATTTGGATTTTGGTTGGACTGATCGCCGGATGGCTTGCCGGACAAGTCATGAAGGGTGGTGGCTACGGCGTACTCGTTGACATTATTCTCGGCATGCTTGGCGGCGTGGTGGGTGGCTGGGTCTTCGGGCTCTTAGGAATCTGGCCTGCCGGCGGATTGCTTGGTGCAATCATCGTAGCATTCGTCGGCGCCGTGATTTTGGTTGGGATTACGCGCCTGATCAAAAGGGCCTGAAAATCGTCCCGGCCAGCCTGACGAAGTTGCAAGCGCAGGTCGAGTTCGGACGATGAATGAACACGCACTGCTCGCGCGTAAAAGACGGCGCGTAACCGTTACCGGCCCCTGCCGGTTAGCACTGCCCTTACCTGGCTCCGGCCACCGCTTCCCGTTCTCCAACTTGCTGGCGCCACATGGCGTAGTAAAGACCCTTTTGATTCAGCAACTCGGAGTGGCGTCCATATTCGACAATGTGACCTCGCTCCAGCACATAGATGCGGTCGGCATGCATGACCGTCGAGAGACGGTGCGCAATCAGAATCGTGATGGCTTCCTGATTGGTGGCAACTTCGCGGATGGTACGGCTGATTTCTTCTTCGGTCAGCGAATCGAGCGAAGAAGTCGCCTCGTCAAAAACCAGCAGCTGAGGATGGCGAAGCAGAGCGCGCGCGATCGAGAGGCGCTGCTTCTCGCCGCCTGACACTTTCACTCCGCCCTCACCAATGAGGGTGTCGAGGCCGCGATCGGCGCGTTCGAGCAGGCTGTGGGTAGCGGCTTGCCGCAGCACCGCCATGCATTCTTCGTCGGTTGCATTGGGATTCACGAAGAGAAGGTTCTCACGGATCGATCCTGAGAAGAGCTGCGTGTCCTGCGTAACGAAGCCTATTTTTTCCCGCAGCAGATCAAGGTCAACCCGGGTCGATGGAATTCCGTTGTAGAGAATTTCCCCGGACCTCGGCGCATACAAGCCAACCAGCAGCTTAACCAGAGTGGACTTCCCTGCTCCCGAAGGGCCAACAAATGCAATCGTGTCGCCGCGAGCTGCGCTGAAATTGATTCCATCCAGCGCCAATGCTGTGGAGGACTGATGCTGAAACCTGACGTCTTCGAATTGCAGCGTCATCAACGCGTCGACAGGCTCGGGATCGACGGGCTTCGGATCGCGAGGCGTGTCGAGAATTCCCTGGAAATTCTGGAGCGACACCTCGGTCTCACGGTAAATATTGATGACGTTTCCCAGTTCCTGCAACGGCCCGAAAATGTAAAAGGAGTAAATCAGCAGCGAGAAAAACTGCCCAATCGTGATTTGCTGCCGGAAAATCAGAAAAAGCATCAGAAATAGGATGCTGGTGCGCAGCGCATTGACGACCGTTCCCTGGATGAAACTCAGGCTGCGCAGGTACTTCACCTTTTTCAATTCCAGCTGCAGAATCTTGGAGGTCACACCGTTCAGGCGCACGACTTCCTGTTGCGCTAGACCGAGACTCTTCACTAGTTCGATATTGCGGAGCGATTCCGTGGTCGAGCCAGCCAGAGCCGTGGTTTCGGCGACGATGGTTTTCTGGATCTTCTTGATTTTGCGGCTGAGCACAGAACTGATGATCCCAAGCGTCGGAATCATGAGCAGAAACGCGGGAGCGATCGACCAGTGTACCCGGTACGCGTAAATCATCACAAACACGATGCCGACGAAAGAAATAAATAACGTATTGATGGCGGCCGTAATAAATTTTTCCACGTCGCTGCGAACCTTCTGCAACTTACCGAGCGTTTCTCCGCTGCGCTGGTCCTCAAAAACCTGGTAAGGCAGATCGAGAGAATGACGAATGCCGTCCGAGTACATCTTTGCACCCAGACGCTGCACGATCACATTCGTAAAGTAATCCTGAAAGTTTTTGGCTACCCGCGACACGAATGCCACGCCAACAGCCGCCAGCAGCAACAATCCGGCGCCACGAATGAACTGCGCTTGCGTGTACTGGTGATATTTGGTGGCGTATCCGTCGATGACATGACGGAAGATGAGGGGATCAAGCAGCGAGAAAACCTGGTTCGTCGCGGCCAGCAAAAGCGCGACAAGAAACAGTTTCCAATACTCCTTGGCATAACTAAAAAGAAGTTTCATAGGCAAAAAGGGTGTAGGAAAGGATACCGAGAATTAGATGGATTACAGAAGCTGCAGATTCAGGAAACTGCGGCCTTGGCTCTGAAGAGCGGCTTCCGTCGTCTTAGTGAACATCTTCCAGAAGCAACCTGAGCTTGCTGGAGCGCGAGGGATGGCGCAATTTACGGAGGGCCTTGGCTTCGATCTGGCGGATGCGCTCGCGCGTGACGGCAAACATCTGCCCGACTTCCTCGAGCGTGTGCTCTGAGCCATCATCCATGCCGAAGCGCATCCTGAGTATCTTCTCTTCCCGCGGCGTCAGCGTACGCAGAACCTTGGCGGTGCGCTCCTGCAGGTTCACATTCATGATCGCCTCGGCTGGAGAGACGTTGCTCTGATCTTCGATCAAGTCGCCGAGATGCGAATCGCCCTCCTCGCCAATTGGAGTTTCGAGCGAGACCGGCACGCGCATGATCTTCAGAGCGCGCCGCACCTTCGCCTCCGGGATATCCATCTGCTTGGCAATCTCGGCGGACGAGGGTTCTCGCCCCAACACCTGGACGAGCTGGCGGGAGGTCCGAATGAGCTTGTTGACGACTTCGATCATGTGCACAGGCAGGCGAATCGTTCTTGCCTGGTCGGCGATCGCCCGGCTGATCGCCTGGCGGATCCACCACGTGGCATAGGTCGAAAACTTATAGCCGCGGCGATATTCAAACTTATCGACGGCCTTCATCAGGCCGACATTGCCTTCCTGAATCAGGTCAAGGAATTGCAGCCCGCGATTACCATACTTTTTCGCGATGGAAACTACCAGGCGCAGGTTTGCCTCGATGAGTTCGTGCTTTGCCTGCTCCGCGTTCATCTCGCCCTGGATAATTTGGCGCTGGGTGCGGCCAAGTTCCGCATAGGTCATGCCCGCATCGCTCTCCAATCGTTTCATGTCGAGGCGGTGCTGGCGCTGAGTCGCGCGACAAGTCTTTTGAAGTTCCTCACTGCGCGTGCTTGCCAGCTTGGTTTGCAGGCTCGTAATCTGCCGATCGAGCGTCCGCATGATTTCTGCAGTTTTGTTGACTCGTTCGATCAATCGCCTCCGCTCCGCGTGATTCAGACCGAGGCTGCGAATGATAAGGGACATCCCAATGATCTCGCGCCCCAGATCGCGACGGCAGCGGCGGTATTCACGCGCCTTCTTCTTTTCAGTCAAGGTCTCCAGCCGCTCAGCTAGCCGGCAAGCTACCTTGTAATGCTTGTGAAGTTGTTCGATGCGGCCGGTCATTTGATTCAGACGACGCTGCAGAATTTCGTCGGTGACCTCTTCCTCATCGAAAACAACAATTTCCTTGATTGAGCGCATGCCGCGCTTCAAGTCATCGCCCAACGTCATTACTTGGTGAATTACCAGCGGACAACGCGAGAGGGCCTTCAGCATGGAGAGCTGCCCGCGCTCGATACGCTTGGCAATCTCCACCTCTCCTTCGCGAGTCAAGAGGGGAGAAGCCCCCATCTCGCGCAGGTAAACCCGTACCGGATCGCTGTCTACCTCAGGTGCCCCAGGCGTCAGGTCGAGCTCGACCTCTTCCTCCGCCTCCTTGGCAAACCTGGTTTCCAAGGGAAAAGGCATGTGGGGATCGACGTCAGAAAGAACATCAAGGCCCCGCGTGCGCATCGTGGCGAGCATATCGTCCACGTCGGGCGCAGCCGAATGGACATCCTCGGGTGGAAGACCACCCACGTCGCCATCGGTCAGATATTCTTTGCCGTTTCGCGGTGCGTCAAATTTGTTGATGTCATCCATGGTTGAAGCAAACTCTGGTTGAAGCGAAATCTATCAAAAGCAAACTGCGATTGGCGCACTCCTGAAAGAAGCGCGCCTCTTCACATTGTCAGCGTTCGGTCGAATGCAGAGCGGCAAGTCTCCGGGGCGGTGCCAAACGCCGAAAGTGGCAATGGCAGCCGGTGGAACCTTGGTCCGCACCCAAACAGGCCCACAGAGGGACAACCTACGCAGAAATCTGCACGTACACCAATTCCGGGTTGCACCGGGAATTCTGAATTGATTTCATCGTGTCTTCCGCCGTGAAGCGGCCCATCACCAGCGCGAGTTTGCGGTTCGTGGTTGTCTGAATCGGGGTCCGATCAATCCGCTGGACGTATTCAGAAGCGCGCGCGCCGCTACGGTTTACTTTCACAATGAACTTGGTGTTTTTCGTGCTGATTCCGGATTCCATGTGTTTCACTCTTTCGCGGTAAAAGGTTAGTTTTGCCAGTGTTTTGTTCACTTTGCAAAAACTGTGCTTTTGACAAACCACCCACATTACTCGTCGATCGAACTCGCGAGAACGAGCGCGATTTCATGTTGTAAGACTTTAGGCGTATCAGCGACACAAGCGCGGGATGCGATGGATGGCCGCTGAAGAAATACACCCAGTTCTTTTAGTTTACACCAGTTGGACCGCTAACGGTTACCTTTGAAGGGTCCTAACCCTTGGTATTCGAGCGCCTGAGGGTGCGCCGATGAGCTCGTTTCTTTCTTTGCTTGTTGGCGATTCTGTTGGCCGCCAGCTTATTGGAGGGCTCCGGCCGCGCAGTCGCAGCGGGTTTCTTGGTTTCGGTCGCAGTTTTCTCTTCAGTCACGTCAGCCATTCAATTCTCCTTATTTAGAGCCGCCACACGGGCGCGGATGCAGCACAACATAACCCGGCTGCATTGGATCAGGCCTGACCAACAGCCTTTGCTTGCGCTCGCTTATCGTCGCGCAACTGTCCTGGGCTAAACGAATGGCCGCAAGTGCTGCATCGCCAGCTTGCATTCGATCTAGATGAATCGGGCGCGCTTGTACTGCCCTGTCCGCCCCCGTGGGGACGAAACGTCATCACTAACTCGCCGCCGCATTCGATGCATTCTCGCTTAGCCATATCTACATTGGTACCATACTCTGGATTGTCGTGCTGCTTTCCTTACCAATTAGCGGCCGAGTCCACCCATGCATGTTTCGGAAAAACGACCATTCCTAGATACAATGAACCTTCGCTGCTTGCTTCAAACGCTGCATCGAAGTGACTACGCCCCTTGAAGTTGGACCATTGGTACAGTCTCAAGTTTGAATATTTTGAATATGAAGGATTGTTAGCTGGACTCTCGAGGTCCTGAATCAATGATGCGACGCTCATGCCTGCTGGTTTTGTTTATCGCTTTGTCAGTTGTCACCGCTTTTTCGCAGTCTCTTAACAACCCGTTGTCTATAGGATCATCGCAGGACACATCCCAAGATTGCTCCGATCCACTGATGGCCCAAAGCGCCCAATGCGCGAGTCAGGCGCAGAGATCTGGCGGCACGCAAGGGCAAGGGGACTCTTCGGGCAACGTGCGTACACCTGTGCTGACCAACCCCAGCAGCGGCCAGGATCAGTTCACGCCGGCCAATCCTCCACCGAATCCCTCGCAGCTAAAGCAGGGTGAGGCGCCCATCCGTCCGCAAACCGAATTCGAGCAGATGGTGGCCGATTCGGTCGGACGCACTTTACCATTATTTGGGCAATCTCTATTCCTTCAACCGCCCAGCACCTTTTCTCCTGTCGACTGGATGCAGGTTCCCAGCGACTACATCATCGGCCCCGGCGATGAATTGCAGATCAGAATTTGGGGACAGGTCCAAGCGAGTTTGCGGGTCATCGTGGACCGCTCAGGCCAAATTTATATTCCGCAGGTTGGACAGGTCTCGGTCGCCGGCATCCACTACGGCGAATTGGAAACCCACCTCAAACAGGAAGTTGGAAAGGTATTCAAGAACTTCAGTCTCACCTCTAATATCGGCCGCCTTCGCGCTATTCAGGTTGTCGTCGTGGGGAACGCGCGCTATCCGGGCACCTACACCATCAGCTCGCTAAGCACGTTAGTGAATGCCATCTTCGTTTCGGGAGGCCCTACTCCGCAGGGCTCGTTGCGCCACATCCAGGTGCGGCGAGACGAAAGGACCATCACCGATTTCGACTTCTACGATCTCCTGACCAAAGGAGACAAATCCAAAGACGTCCGCCTTCAACCCGGCGATGTCCTCTACATCCCGCACGTAGGTCCTCTCGTAGCGATCGCCGGATCGGTCAATACTCCCGCCATCTACGAGATGAAGGACAACTCTTCGCTGAAGGACGTGATCGACGTTGCCGGCGACTTGAGCACGATGGCCGATACCACCAAGATCACGATCGACCGGTTCACAAATCACCAGGCGCGCCAAACCTTGGAGTTCCCGTACGACGACCAATCGCGCGCATTGCCGCT
>Ga0206937_10243_pt1 | contig 14681 bp, 15 predicted proteins | sample Alteio_BWOrgHeat_11_FD_152923 | JGI IMG/M metagenome (GOLD analysis project Ga0206937, IMG submission 152923) | Enriched cells from forest soil in Barre Woods Harvard Forest LTER site, Petersham, Massachusetts, United States -... | ecosystem: Environmental > Terrestrial > Soil > Temperate forest >... | reverse complement strand
AACCAGCGTGGCTACCCTACCGCCATGCTGCTGCCTGAATATGTGGGCGAAGGCGAAGCCAGCAGCACCAAAGAATACGATGCTGAAAACCGCGACCCGATGTTTGAGGAAGCTGCACGCCTGATTGTAATGCATCAGCAGGGTTCAACCTCGCTTATCCAGCGTAAAATGAAGCTGGGTTATAACCGTGCAGGGCGTATCATCGATCAGTTGGAAGCTGCAGGTATTGTAGGGCCATTTGAAGGTAGCAAGGCACGCGAGGTATTGTTCCCGGATGAATATAGTCTGGAGCGCTTTTTGGAGACATTGGATAAGCCGAAGGAGTAATAAAGTCGCTCACCTGCCGCCCACTCAAGTGTCGACACTTGAGTGTATTAAGTTTCAAGCGTCGACGCTTGAAACGGCATTGGAATAAATAACAACATCCATTAAACTTCATAAACATCTCCCCATCTAATCTGTATTAACAAACATGAAAAAAATCATCCTATACACCCTGCTCTTAACCGCAACTATCAACCAGGCATTTGCGCAGAAAGACGCACAGGCGCGCATTATCCTTGATGCGATGAGCAAAAAATATCATGCCTACAGCACCATAAAAAGCGATTTTACCTTCACTATACAAGATCAGCAAAATAATACACAGGGAAGCCAGGACGGCACGCTATTGATACAGGCCAAAACCAACAAATATAAGCTGACGCTTTATAACGAAGGCTCGAAAACTGCAGTGCAGGAAGAAATTACCAGCGACGGCAAAAACCAATGGACCTATACCACCAAAGACAAGGAAGTACAGCTAAACAAAGCCGAAAACAGCGAGGAAGCTTTTAATCCTGCTAAAATATTTACCATTTACGATAAAGGCTTTAAATACCTGTACACCGGCGATGCAACATTAAAAGGCCACGTTTACCAGGTGATAGAACTCACCCCTGAGCAGGATAAGGAATTTTTCAAGGTTCGTTTATGGGTAGACAAAGTAAAAAAGCAGTTGTTCAGCGCCACCATCTTTGATAAAAGCGGCGGTCGTTTTACCTACACCATTAAAACCTTTACGCCAAATGTGCCTGCACCCGATGCTGCTTTTACTTATGATGCCAAGGCCCATCCGGGTATTGAGGTGGTTGACTTGCGGTAATATAATCCGCTAATTATTACGGCTTAAGGTGATCGTTTCATCTATCCTTCCGCCGGGCGTTAGAAAATCCTCCGTAAGGATCAGACTCTGATTGGTTAATGTAGAAATGATAAATGAGCCTGAGGCGCCTTGTACGGTTACGCCGCCTTCATATAAGTATCTGTAGGTCAGTTTAAGTGTATCGCCGGATATGGTGTAATTTGCCGTATCCAATTTTATGTTGCCTTCCTTTACATACAATTTGCCTGAGCTGGTAAAATTGAAATGATCGCCGGCTACGCCTGTATATTTGTTACCGCTGGGTGTGCCGTTAGGGCCGATGCCCGAACTCCAGGTAGTGTCTGATACGATATTCCAATTACCTGTAATGGCATGTATTGACGGATCATTTTTCCCGCAGGAAAATAAGACCATTACTGATAATATGATGGCAGAAAGTAAAAGGTTTTTCATGGCGCAGCGATTTAGTTGGTTTTATAAGTATTACGGCGATCATTTTTAAAACGCTACATTTAAACAAACAAATCAAATCCGTACTTTTGAAGAATGCTCCCGCTTACCACTCATACGCTCGAGAAATTGGAAATGCTGCTTCGTACAGCGGGCTACAAAGTGCGTTATGAAAAAGGCAACTTTAAAACCGGCGCCTGTCTGCTGCAAAACAGCAAGATCATCGTGGTAAATAAATTCTCCAATCTCGATAGCCGCATTATCGCTATTACCGAGTTGGCGCGCGAGCTGGAAATAGACCATAAATTGCTGGATGAAAAGCAGATCGCTTTTCTGCAACAGCTAAAACAAACCCAGTTAGAGCTGTGACAGTAACATTCCTCGGTACCGGAACTTCGCAGGGCGTGCCTGTAATTGCCTGCGGTTGCGAGGTATGCACCTCTGCCGATCCGTACGATAACCGCCTGCGTTCCGCCATCATGATAGAAAGCGACGACAAGACCGTGGTGATCGACTCAGGCCCTGATTTCAGGTACCAGATGCTGCGCGAGAAGGTTAAAAAGCTGGATGCTATTGTTTTCACCCATGAGCATAAGGATCACATCGCCGGGATGGATGATATACGCGCATTCAACTATTTTCAGAATGCCCCGGTGGACATTTATGCTACCGAGCGTGTGCAAACGGCGTTAAAACGCGAGTTCGCCTATGTTTTTGCCGAGTTTAAATATCCAGGCATCCCGCAGGTAAACATACATACTATCGATCTCGATCCTTTCAATATCGGCAGTATCCGTTTTATTCCTGTTGAGGTGATGCATTACAAACTGCCGGTGCTGGGTTTCAGAGTGAATGACTTTACCTACATCACCGATGCAAAAACTGTTGCCGCAAGCGAGATTGAAAAAATAAAAGGCACCAAAACACTGGTCATCAACGCGCTGCAAACGGAAAGTCATATTTCGCATTTCACTTTGGATGAGGCCCTGCTTTTCGCACAGGAAATTGGCGCACAAAACACTTATCTCACCCATATCAGCCACCGGTTGGGCAAATATGAAGATATCTCCAAACAGTTACCTGCCGGTATCGAGCTGGCTTATGACGGCCTGAAACTGAAAATCTGATCAGGTTAAACCTTCCGTGTTTATGAACATCTATGTATCAAGTTAATTTACGTAATTTGATACATCAAACAGGTACTGAAATGTACTACCTTATCTACATAAGCACGGCTGTGCGCCCTATGGGCCAGGAAGATCTGGTTGAGATCCTTACCAAAAGCCGAGATAATAATCTTCGCGATAAAATTACGGGGCTGCTGCTTTATGCCGACGGCAATTTTATACAGGTACTTGAGGGCACCCGCGAGAATGTGCTTGCTACCTATTACAAGATCATACTCGACGTAAGGCACAAAAACATCATTAAACTGGTAAGTGATCCGCTCGCAAAACGCGTATTCTCTAATTGGTCGATGGGTTTTGCCGCTTTGTCGCCTGAAAAATTAAAGGAGCTTGAAGGTTATATCAATCCGGAAAGCGGAATATTCAACGCCAATGCTTCGCACCAGGCAATTGCAATACTTAAGGCTTTTGTTGAAAGTAACAGCTTGTCGCAAAGTTTATAATTGGATATAGCTGATACGGCCGATAGAGCCATTAAACACCCCCGAATGGCTTTTATAATGTGCGTTTATTACGCCATGCAGAACAATGGTTTGGTTATTTGCCGGCGTAAGTTTGCCGCCGTTATAATCATAGTCAAAAAAACCGATCCTCGTGCCCTCCAGGTATAGCGGGCAATCCGGACTAAACTCAACCCAAAGCGCTTTACTTTTTGAACGGCGGCCAAAAGCGCTTTCGTTAAACAAGGCCGAAAGTTCCTTATCCTGCATATATTTACCCCGCACCTCAACACATTGGTTATCGTAGTAGCTAAGGCTATCCATTAAGTGCGGGAGCGTTATCCGTTTAAATTTTTTGTCGATATCACAACTGCTTTTGTACATTTTTTTGTTGTGCGTGCACGATTGCAATACGGCGCAGAGCAATAAAACAGGGATTATTTTAGCGATAGATGCCTTAGTCATGATGAAGGGGTATTAAGCAGGTAAACGAGCCTTCCATTTGAGTAGTAAATTGTAAAAAGGTTTAACCGGAAACTATCACAAAATTGTTTTAGCAAGATTAAATATTAAATATAAATTTGTGAATATACAGTTTTAAGCTGTGTTTACCCCGATACATTACCTAAAATACGTAAACCATGACAAAGAAATTGCTGTTTGTGCCGCTGCTGCTTGCCGTGATCACTACCCGGGCGCAGCTGGTGATACCGCTTTACAAAGGCCCGGCACCCGGCTCGGAAAACTGGACATGGAGCGAAACAGAGAACGACAGTAATCTATATCATTCGCATACCGTTTATAACATCAGCAGGCCGACTTTAACTGTATACCCTGCCGACAGTACCCACACCCCTACCGGCACGGCAGTGATCGTGTGCCCGGGCGGCGGTTTGCAAACACTTTCCATTATGCAGGAAGGCTATGCCGTGGTAAAATGGCTGCAGCAAAAAGGCATAACCGCATTTCTGTTACGCTATAGATTGATGCATACTATTGGCAGTGACCCTTATAAGGAAATGCTGGACAAGATGAAGAAAGGCACGGTACTGAAAGAGCAAGCGCCTGTACAGCCTTTAGCCATTGCCGATGGGCGGGCAGCTATAGCCTATGTACGTGCGCATGCTGCGGAATTCGGCATATCACCGTCAAGGGTGGGGATAATTGGGTTTTCTGCGGGAGGCACGATCTCCGCAGCTACGGCTTTTGGCTATACACCTGAAAACCGCCCGGATTTTGTGGGCGCTATTTACCCGTACTTCCCTCCTGCTATGCAGGTGAATGTCCCAGCTGATGCGCCGCCGTTGTTTATCACCATTGCGTCGGATGATGGCGGCGAGATGGAATCGCATAGCGGCGTAACGCTTTATGATAGCTGGATCAATAACAAGCACTCTGCCGAGATCCACATGTATGCAAAAGGCGGCCACGGGTTTGGCATGCGCGACCAGAATTTACCTACCGATAGCTGGAAGGACCGCTATTTCGACTGGATGGACCAGCAAGGTTGGATAACTCCTGCTTTCCCTAATAAAAAGGGAAAGTCATCGGTTAAACAAGCAGCAGATTTCGCCAAATTTTTGGAATACCTGCTGCATAACGACTGGGCGGTAATATCGCATTACAAAGAAAAAAACGATTCGATAAAAACCCATTTCAACCCCACTGAAAAACGCGTGGTATTTATGGGCAATTCCATCACCGAAGGCTGGATGAACCTTGATCCGGGCTTTTTTGCGGGTCGGCCATATATCGACAGGGGTATCAGCGGGCAAACCACGCCGCAAATGCTGGTGCGTTTCCGCGAGGATGTGATCGATCTGAAACCCGCGGTAGTAGTGATATTGGCAGGCATAAATGATATCGCCCAAAATACCGGGCCGATCCCTTTGGAAAACACGTTCGGCAATATCCAGTCTATGGCCGAGCTGGCGCATGCTAATCATATTAAGGTAGTATTATCGTCGGTAATGCCTGCTGCAACCATCCCGTGGCGAACGTCTATTGATCCCGTGCAAAAGATCATCGACCTGAATAAAATGATCAAAGCATATGCCGCTCAAATGGGGTTTGGCTACATCGATTATTATTCGGCAATGGTTTATGGTGATAACAAGGCGCTGAACCCGAAATACACCAACGAGGGCCTGCACCCTAACCTGGCAGGCTACAAGGCAATGGAACCACTGGCCGAAAAAGCCATTAACGAAGCATTAAAAAGTAAATAAGATCCCCTATACAAACATGAAAAGGAATTTAATACTGGTAATTATATTATTCACGGTTATAGCGGCAAAGGCACAACAAAAGGTTATCACTTTATATAACGGCCCGGCGCCCGGCTCGGAGAACTGGACCTGGAGCGAGACCGAGAACGACAGCAACATGTATCACGCTCATACTATTTATAATGTGAGCAAACCAACCATCACCGTTTACCCGGCTGATGAGGGTGTTGCGCCAACCGGCACGGCTGTAATTGTTTGCCCGGGTGGTGGCTTCCAGTCGCTTTCCATTATGCAGGAAGGTTATGCGGTGGTAAAATGGCTGCAGCATAAAGGTATTACGGCTTTCCTGTTAAAATACAGGCTAAACCACACCATTGGCCACGACCCGTATAAGCAGGAAAATGAAGAGCGGGGAAGCAATGTAAGAGGACTGGAAAAAGCCAAAGTAGTCCCCATGGCAATAGCCGATGCCCGGCAGGCGCTCACCTATGTACGCCAGCATGCGGCAGAGTATGGCGTGCTGCCTGATCATATCGGAATAGTCGGATTTTCGGCTGGCGGTACTATTGCGGCTTCATGTGCTTATGGTTACACCCCGGAAAATAAGCCCAATTTTGTAGCACCTGTGTATGCGTATTTTCCCGCATCCATGCAGACCACACCGCCGGATGATGCGCCGCCGATGTTCATTGCTGCAGCCAGCGACGACACTTTTGGCCTGGAAACACACAGCTCTGCGCTCTATGAAACCTGGATCAACTCCAGGCATTCTGCCGAGCTGCACATCTACGCCAAAGGCGGGCATGGTTTTGGGATGAATGAGCAAGGGCTGCCGTCGGACAGTTGGAAAGACCGTTTTTCTGAATGGATGACGCTGCAAGGCTATGGAAAACCGCTAAGCGATAAAAAGACCAAAGCGATGGAACAGGCAGAGAATTTCGCCAATTTCCAGAAATGGTTTGATAACTTACTGCATACCGACTGGCCGTGGCTATCGAAATATGCCGATGCCAATACCAAGGTTGCGCCGACTGCACCCGGCGAAAAGCGCGTAGTTTTTATGGGTAATTCCATTACCGAAAACTGGGCCGGCATGGATACCGCTTTTTTCAAATCCAACCATTATATCGGTCGCGGTATTGGCGGGCAGGTGTCGTCGCAAATGCTGGTGCGTTTCCGCGAGGACGTGATCAACCTGCACCCGTTAGCGGTAGTAATTGAGGCCGGAACGAATGATATTGCTGAAAACAGGGGCCCTGTTTCGCTTGAAGATATCTTTGGTAACATCGTTTCCATGTGCGAGCTGGCCAAAGCCAGCGGCATAAAGCCGATCATAGGCTCGGTATTGCCTGCAAGCGAGTTTGGCTGGCATAAAGGATTGAATCCTGCTGAAAAGATTAAAACTTTGAACGCTATGCTGAAAGAATATGCCATAAAAAACCACATTGTTTATGTGGATTACTGGTCGGCTTTGGTGATGGATGATAAGAAAGGGTTGAAACCGGAACTTACCTTAGATGGATTGGTGCACCCTAACCTCAATGGCTATAAAATAATGGAACCGCTGGTGAAGAAAGGGATTGCGGAAACGCTGGCGAGGAAGTAGTTTAACCACGCAATTAAAACAAACAATGTCATTTCGAACCTCAATAGCACAGGGAGGTGTGGCTTGGGCAGGTGAGAAATCTTATGCGCTATGCAGGTAATCATCATGTCTGGCGCATAAGATTTCTCTCTCACGCCTTGCTCAAAGCCAACACACAGCTCGTTCGAAATGACATCGTTTTTTAGTTGTCTGTGGCTCAGAAAGCCAAACTTACGAAGTTTTAAAAACTTCGTAAGTTACTGCGTGATAGCCGCGTTTAATCACTAACCTTACATATAAAAATTTCCGCATAAAACTGCTGACAGTATTTTGCCAGTGTAGCAGGTAGTTGTGCGCGCTACACTTTACACATAAAACGCTACGGAAATGCTACACTTTGCTACAGTACGTAAATTTTTAATATACAGATATACAGCGGGTTAACATTTTGTACCTGCCTGAATTAAAGTAGTTTAATTACAGTAAATATGTAATAAAAACTGCTAAAAAAGTAGAAGAATCCTGGTATTTTATGGCTAAAACGGCGCCATTACTGTTAATCAACTTATCTGATTAATGATACTTTTTATTCAATTTCCCCAGCAATTCCCGCACATATACGCCATCCGGTGTTAGCTGGTCTTCTGTCCAGCCGCCGTTTACAGGTGCGCCGGGTTTCAGGAGCGCGGTGGTCTCGTCCTTATCGGTAATATTCCAGTTTACGGCACTGAGCTTATGCGCTTTTATCCATTTCTGCCACAATTCATTCTTCTGCAGATCAAAAGCGCCATTGCCTGAAGCCTCCCCTACGCCCCATTCGGTTACCATTATCGGCAAGCCTAATGCTATGGCTTTGTCGCCTTTAGCCCTTAACCCATCCTGGTGGTTTACATCCGAGGCATAAAAGTGAAATGAGTAGGCGATGTTTTTAAACCCGGTAATTGGCGAGGCAGCCGCAATATCCACATCCTGATCCCAATGCGGGCTGCCTACCACGATAAGGTTATCCGGATCGTATTTTCTTATTTCGGCAATGATCTGCGTGGCATAGTTTTTCACGGTATCCCATGATACGCGTTCCGGTTCGTTCCATATCTCGTAGATCACGTTTGGTACACCTACATATTTCTGCGCCATTTGGGCAAAGAATTGTTTGGATTGCGGGATGTGCAGGTAACCATTATGGTCGTGCCAGTCGATCAGCACATAAACACCATCCTTTATGGCACGGTCTATCACGTTAGTCACCAATGTCTTTTGCGAATCCGGCTGTTCCAGGTAGCCATGTGCAGGCTGTACCGCCATAGAAAAACGGATGATGGACACTTTAAAATCCTTCACTATCCAATCCACCACATCGGTATTGTAATACTTGCGGCCCTGCCATATGCTCCACGAAAAGCTGAGGCCCTGCAATTGCGGCGGCGCGCCATATTGGTTTACAACCTGGCCATCTTTCACGCTCAAAGCGCCATTAACGCTTACGGGCGTTTGTGCAAACAGCACATTCATGCTCATGCATCCTAAAACTATTAAAAGTATCCTTTTCATAACTGGTATTTGTGCTTACAAGTTATCATACATTTTTAACACCCGGCTCAGATTGTAAAAAATCTATTAGATAAGGTTAAAAATACACAACTTAACACACCGGTAATAAACCCTGTGCTTATTTGCTTAAATTTGAAGCAATACTTACCCCCATTATGAAACAATACTTTCTACTGCTGTTCGGCATCCTTTTTTCTTATAATGCTTTCTGTCAGGCTGATACCACCCAAAAGATCATCACCGGCAACGAAAACAGCCCCGAACAGCAAAACAAACCTTACGTGATCCTGATCTCTGCCGATGGCTTCCGCTATGATTATGCGAAAATGTACCACGCACAGCATTTGCTCGATCTGGCCGCTTCAGGCGTGCAGGCGGAATCTATGCAGCCATCGTTCCCTTCAGTAACTTTCCCAAACCACTATACATTGGTAACCGGCCTTTATCCGTCGCATGAGGGATTGGTAGGTAATTCGTTTTTCGACAAAACGACCAATAGCTTTTTCTCGTATCATGGTAAAAACGCCAGCGATTCTACCTGGTACAATGGCGGCACACCACTTTGGGTACTAGCTGAGCAACAAAAAATGCTGAGCGCAAGCTTTTATTGGGTAGGATCGGATGTAGAGATCCACGGCGTTCGCCCGACTTACTATTATAAATACAATGAAAAGATAGGCATACACGACCGTATCCAAACCGTAGTGAACTGGCTGAGCTTGCCGCCATCCCGCCGTCCGCATTTTATCACTTTCTACTTCCCGCAGGCTGACCATGAGGGGCATAAATACGGCCCGAATTCGCCGCAGGTTGGCGAGGCGGTACATTTTATCGACTCGGCAGTTTATGAGCTGACAAAGGCTGTAAAAGCTACAGGCTTAAATGTAAACTACATTTTTGTTGCCGACCATGGCATGACCAAACCCGATCTTAACCAGCCTATCCCTGAACCTGCAGGCATCGACACCTCAAAGTTTGTTGTATCGGGCGATGGCTTACTGGTTGAGCTATATGCTAAAGACCCGCAATACATTAAAAGCACTTACCAGCAATTGGTAAATGGCATGACGCAGGATTACGCCGTATACCTGAAAGCCGAAGTGCCTGCAAAACTGCATTACGGCGCAACGGACGACTGGCGCAACCGCATTGGCGACATTCTGCTTATTCCTAACTGGCCAAAGGTATTTAACCTGCATGGCCAAAAATTTACCACCGTTGGCTGGCATGGCTACGACCCGACGGTGGTAAAAGAAATGCATGCAACTTTTTATGCCTGGGGCCCTGCATTTAAAAGCGGCGTTACTGTGCCGACGTTTGAAAACGTGAATGTATTCCCGATAGTGACTGATATACTGGGGATTACCTATACTAATAAAATTGACGGCACGCAACAGGTTGCTAATGAGGTGTTAAATAAAAATTAATACTGCACAAAACAAAGTACGTGCTTCGTTTTTTATTACAGTGAATAATAAATCAATCTGGTAACCTTAATTGCAAGCGCATGATAGTAATAGACGAAGTAAAAGAAAAATTTGGCAGTGTTTCCAAAAAGTACGATTCACAAAGGCGGTACCTGATCCCTTGTTTTGAGGATTTTTATCATACCTGCCTGCCACTGATAAAAAGTGTGCCCAATGCGAAAAAGGTATTGGATATAGGCGCCGGTACAGGGTTATTTTCGCAGTTTGTTTATGAGAAAAACCCGCATCTGCATTTTACATTAGCGGATATTTCGTCACCTATGCTTTCGGTTGCAAAAGAACGGTTTAAGGGGATGGATAATTTCGATTTTATCGAACTCGATCTTTCAAAAGACAGGATCCCCGGCAAATATGATATCATTATCTCAGGTCTGGCGATACATCACCTCGAAGATGCTGATAAACTGCAATTGTACATCAACGTTTACAATGCATTGAACGAAGATGGCCTGTTCATCAATGCCGACCAGGTTTCCGGTCGTAGTATTTTGTTCGACAGCCTCTTCAAATACGAATGGCGCGAAACTGTATCAAATTCAGGCCTCGACCATGAAGCGCTAATCCAGGCATTTGAACGCACCAAACTGGATAAACTCGCCCCACTGGATGTTCAGTTAAAAATGCTTGAGAAAGCAGGTTTTAACGAGGTGGACTGTGTATATAAGAATTTAAGCTTCGCTGTTTTCGGCGGATTCAAGGATGCTGATATTGAGACGGCAGTGATATAACTGTAAGCGCACCACGATAGCACACATTTGATCAGTGCTGTCTCCTTCAATCCTCATACAACATCAACCTGTTCCGCAGCATCCGCATGTCCTCTTGCATCTGCTCCACGCGCTCCAGCAGGTGCGTTATGGCTTCAATGCCCGCAATATTGATCTCCAGGTCATGATGCAGGTGGATCATTTTCTCCAGCCGCTGCAAATCATCTTCCGGCACGTAAGTCGTTTCATTTACCACGGTAATGTGCAATAGTCCTGCATCCTGCAAGGAGGTGATGAACGTGTGCTCCACATTATAATAAGTGCAAAGGTCGGTGGTGGTGATTAAGTGTTCCGTCGTCATTGTGTTATGATTTTGCTAACTCCTCGAACAATTGTTTTTGCTTATCAGTAAGGTTGGTCGGCAGCTCTATCTCATAGGTGAGGTACAGGTCGCCAAACTCGCCGTCTTTTTTGTAAACCGGTACGCCTTTGCCTTTCAACTTTACCTTGGTACCGTTCTGCGTTTCGGGTTTTACCTTTAGCTTTACTTTTCCGGTTAAAGTATCAGCAGTTATCTCGCCGCCTAATATTGCTGTGTATAGGTCGAGTTTTATGGTAGCATACAGATTGCTGCCCTCGCGCTTGAATTTTGAATCGTTTGCCACCTGGAAAGTTATATAAAGATCGCCTGCCGGACCACCATTAGCCCCCGGTCCGCCATGGCCGGTTATCTTAATGGTTTGCCCGTTCTCCACACCTGCCGGGATGGTAATACGTATGTTTTTGCCGTTAACCGTTAGCGTTTGCTTATGGCTTTCGGCTATATCCTGTAAAGACAATTGCAGGTTAGCATTCAGATCCTGCCCGCGGAAACCACCCTGCCTGCCGCGACCGCGTGCACTTCCGCCGCCCCCAGTTCCGCCAAACATGGATTGGAAAAATTCCGAGAAATCGCCGCCTTGCCCAAACCCTTCATAATCAAAATCGTGTCCGCCTGCCCCGCCACTATAGCTTTGCTGCTGCCGCGATTGCTGTTGTTTTGCCTGTTCGTAAGCTTCGGCATGCTGCCAGTTTTCGCCGTACTGGTCGTACTTTTTGCGCTTTTCGGGGTCGCTCAGTACTTCGTTAGCCTCGTTCAGTTGTTGAAAGCGTTTATTGGCTTCCGGGTCGTTAGGGTTAAGGTCGGGATGATGTTTGCGCGCCAGTTTGCGATAGGCATTTTTAATGTCCTTTTCAGTCGCGGTTTTGTCAATGCCTAAAATTTTATAATAATCAATAAAAGCCATTTGCAGCAGATGTTTTTGGATGATGTATAAACCGCAATAGCGCGGCTAAGTTTCAAAAGGATTGTAACCTTATGGCGAAAGCGAAGTTACCAGTAAAAATTTATGTTAAAAAATAAAGATTGATGCAACTTCCGGTAAAACGGCGGCGTCATATAGACAAATATCAAGTTCGATTAAATGGAAGAAGTACTGCCCCAGTTAAAAGAATTTATTGTTGATTACTGCGATAAATATAAGATACAGGAAGTCGACCCGTGCTCATTGGCGCTGGATACGAGTATTGACCTGGATCTGAATATTTTCGACATTGAGATAGACCTGTTCCTGGCTGAATTTACCGAGCGTTTCCGCGTCGATAATTCCAAATTCACCTGGTACAAGTACGGCTATCCCAGCGGATCGGCAAGTGTATATGTGATAAAAAGGCTGTTCGGTTACCGTATGCCATGGGTCAAACGTCTTTCGCAACGGATATATAAACCCAAATTCCGCGTAAGCAACTTACAGGACGCGGTTAAAACCGGCAGACTGATATAGGTTTTTGTTGGTGACAACACCAGCAAAAGCGAGGAATCGTTGATGGCCACATCAACACCAGCTACGGTTAAATATGAATAATTGGCTCGGCCATTCAGTTATTCCCTTGATCGTAAAGATATAGGGTACACGCAGGCTCCGTTGTTTACGAGGCAATTTTACAGGCAGCTTTCAACCGTTCTGTAATTTTAGGGGTCTGCGGCGTATCCTTATTGTAAGCCCGTTCCAGGTGTTCGATATTAAAAATTCAACATTCGGTATTCGATATTAATTTTTGCCTTTTCCCCTAATCTCTAATTACAGATCACTAATCTCTAAATTAGGGCGTTCCCCTGCGGGTCGGGCTATCCGCTCATACTACACAAGGCCTTAGCCACGGGCCGGTATCCGCTACTATCCCTAACGCAATTTGTCCAGAAAAAAAGAGCGTTGTCATGCTGAGGCACTGAGCCTGTACTGAGCTTGTCGAAGTAAAGCATAAGCGCAAAGGCCTAACGCAATTTGTCTGAACCATGATTCGTAGGATTAAAAGATTACCCTAATGCAGGCGAAAAAAAGTCTCCCCTACCGGGGGAGATTTAGAGGGGGCTTAAACAATCTGCTCCAGCATCTTCACATACAATTCAACGCCTTCCCTTATCTCATCCACATACACAAACTCATCCGCCGTATGCGACCTTGCCGAATCACCGGGGCCAACTTTTATCGATTGTATATCCAGTAAGGATTGATCTGAAGTAGTGGGCGAGCCATAAGTAGTCCTGCCCAAAGCAATGCCAGCCTGAACGATCGGGTGTTCCCTGTCGATCTTTGATGGCTTTAAGCGGATAGATCGCGGCTGCACATCACAGCTCACATGCTGGCGGATGATCTCCAGCACTTCCTCATTACGGTAAGCATCCGTTACACGCACGTCCACTGTAAAGGTGCAGCTTGCCGGCACCACGTTATGCTGCGAACCCGCGTTAATAATGGTAACCGACATCTTCACCGGCCCAAACACTTCCGATTCTTTCGGGAATCGGTAATTTCGAAACCATTCGATATCAGGCAACGCCTTGTAAATTGCATTTTCACCTTCCTCGCGTGCAGCATGGCCGGCTTTGCCGTGAGCGGTACAATCCAGCACCATCAGGCCTTTTTCAGCAATGGCCAGCTGCATTTGCGTAGGTTCGCCAACAATACCAAAATCAAGGTTGCCCAAATCAGGAATGATGAGTTCTAAACCATTCACACCCGAAATTTCCTCCTCGGCAGTAGTAGCGAGGCAGAAATTATATTTCGATCCTTCCTTTTCATAAAAATAAAGGAACACCGCGATGAGCGATACCAAACATCCGCCTGCATCATTACTGCCCAAACCATAAAGTTTACCATCCTCAATTTTCGCCTCGAACGGGTCGCGCGTATAGCCTGAGTTGGGCTTTACGGTATCGTGGTGCGAGTTAAGCAGGATGGTTGGCTTCGCCGGGTCGAAATGTTTGTTCCAAACCCATAGGTTATTCAGCTTACGGTGCATGGTAATACCGCGCTGCAGCATAAATTCCTGTATGGCATCGGCAGTTTTATCTTCTTCGCGACTGAAGGACGGTATCCTGATCAGTTGCTGAAGCAGGCCAATAGCCTGTTCGGAAAGCGTTTGAGTATCGGTCATAAAATATCTGCCAAAATTAATGTTTTTACCCGTAGAGACGCAATACTTTGCGTCTCTCTTGCGCAATACTTTGTTGCCCTTACGTAACGCTTCTGCAACATTATACCATGCTACAATATTTCTAACTAAATTGCCGCCATGAAAACTACCTCCATTATTACGCTCATTCTTGCAGTTTTTGCCATCGGCGCAAAATCGCAAAAAACCACTGTGTACAATCAGAAAGGCTACAAACTAACCTTTATAAACTACGATGCCACTTTCGATACGCTCGAGCAGCAGCGCATGGTAAAAACCTTTTTTACCGTATATCCCGAGCTGGCAAAAACCTACAATCCTAAAACGCTGAAAACTGTTATCATGGAGATTGATACTTCATATAAGGGTGTTGCAGCTACAGCAAATGACACGGTACACGTCAACCC
>Ga0206937_10242_pt1 | contig 14696 bp, 1 predicted proteins | sample Alteio_BWOrgHeat_11_FD_152923 | JGI IMG/M metagenome (GOLD analysis project Ga0206937, IMG submission 152923) | Enriched cells from forest soil in Barre Woods Harvard Forest LTER site, Petersham, Massachusetts, United States -... | ecosystem: Environmental > Terrestrial > Soil > Temperate forest >... | reverse complement strand
CCCGCGCGCGCTCGCCGGTAGCGTTTTCGAGTCACTGCCGGCACTGGGTGAAACAATGGCTATTCCTGGCCTCGCTGCGGAACGCATTGGTGTGAAAGCCGCAATGGGAACGGCAGAAGGTTTGGCCGCATCGGAAGCGGCGATTGCAGCAGGCAAGACAACGACAGAGGCAGCGCAGGCTGCACTGGAAGCGGATGCTGCTGCGGCCAATAGCGCTACCCAAGCAGCAAGGGCAATTAATCCGACAGCCGCGCCAATTAAGAGCGCGGCACAAACTGCGCTCGATGCCAATGCAAAGCAGTTTATGGCAATGGGTGCGGCGTCTGAAGGCTCCGAAAGTGCGGGGCAGATTGCCGACCAAGCGCAAGGTCAGGGAAGAGATTACAGCGATTATGCATTGCCTTCGGTGGCCGCAGGTTTGGGAACAGCCGGAATCAGCTTTGCCGCTGGCAATTTGCTTGGTAGCGCCAAGACGCAAATTGCGACAGGATCGAATTTGGCCGGAGTGACAGGCAGTAAAGTTGCGCAAGTCGGCAAGGAATTCCTGCATGAAGGTGTTTTGCAAGGCTTGCCACGGTCGGCGCAAGAGCAATACTTTACCAATGTCGCCAACGGTGAGCCGGATGTGATGAAGGGTGTGGTCGATGCCGGAGCCAGCGGTATGATGGCGGGCGGTGCAATGGGCGTTGGCTTTGGCGCGCTCGGTCATGGTCATGGCAAGAATGACGATGCAACACATGGCGATCCAAACCAAGCAAATGCGCCCCCTCTCGTTTTGGCTGATACCGGCGTGCTGTCACAGGCAGCAAATGCGGGACAAGCTGCGCTTGCAGCAAAGATGAATGCCCAGCAGGACTTGAGTAAGCCGCTTGAATACACGCCAACTCCAATACCAGGCCAGTCTGCACAACCGCTCTCGTTATTCGATGATAGCGCGCCTGCCAATCAGAGACACCCGAATTCGATTGACTACACGACGCCGGAAGTCACGCAAAACACCGCAGGGTTGGAAAATCTGCAAACCTATTCGTCTATGGGCAATGGGTACAACCTCGACTATCTACAGGAGGCGATACCGCGTTTGAATGCGTCAGGCCAAAGCAAGCCATTGACGATTATTCCCCATGCCGAGGGCGGCTATACCGTTGCGCCGACCAGCGCATTGACGCAATCCATCCTGACAGCCGTTCAGCACTTGCAAGCGCCCGCACAGGCAGGATCAAGCGACGCGGCATTACCGCCGATATCGCACCAAGCATTGAAAAGCATGGCGATTACGCGCGCGATGTCTGCGCCGACCGGCTTTGGCGAACATGCGCACATGGAAGGTCTTTTAAAGGAAGACCGCGACCGCGCCGCCACTGTCCAGGCCAATCAATCGCGCATCGATGCGCAGCAAGCAAAGCAGCAGCAAGACGACGCGATCAAAGCCGTCGATGCACGCACCGCTGCCGCCTATCAACGGCAGGCAGACGCCAATCGCGCCGCATTGCGCAATAACGTGCTGGACAACGACGGCATTTCGCCAGAGCGCAAGAAAGATGCGTACGCTGCCGCATTGAAGCGCGACGGCTATATCAATCCGCGTCTGACCGACGAAGATCACGCGCATATTGATGACGCGATAGCGCCGGTACCAAGCACACCGAATGAATGGGTCAATGCGGTACCTGAAAAGATCGATGCGGTACGCGCTCGTTCGCGCGCGGCTGGCGTCAATACCGATTCGGTTGATACCGCCATTGCGCAAGGCATGATGTTGAAGACGCCAGGCGGAAACATTCTGCACAAGCCTGGGTCAACCAAGATTTTCAAGTTGAACGAAGGGCAAAAGTCTTATTATCAGCAGGCAATCAAAAAGGTCAATCAAGACGTCCAGGGACCCCGTCCAGTGGACACCAAAGCCGCAACCGGAACTGTTGATGCCGAGCGTCATACCGAAACGGATTTTGCACCGGATGATGTTCCTACTCATCCCGACCCCGCCGCAACCAAGGGGCAAGATTTATCGGATGGCGGCGTCGGCGCCGCTCAAGCCAACGAACAAGAACACGCGCCCATCACTGAATTAAAGCCAGCGGTGCCGCCCGGACTGGAAAAGGCGCGACGCTTGAAGGCCGAACGCGACGCCGAGAAGCAGCGTGCAGCAGAATCAGCATTGAAACAACAGGAACCGGCAAAGTCCGCTGAAGATATTGCCTTTGACAATGAAATGTCGGATGCGCTATCGCACCTGGGCGACGTGCTGGGCGATGTGTTCGGCGCAAAACTCAATATCACCGGCCAACAGCATACCGCTGGCGCTCTGTTGCCGGCCTTGTCGAAGGTGATTGAGTTATTGGTGCGCAAGGGTGCGCGGTCGTTGCAGCAAGCGGTATCGCAGGCTTCTAAGTTGATGCGCGCGAACCCTGCTATTGCACCGCATGTGGACAAGATCAGCCCGCGCCAATGGAAAGCCGCCTACAACGCGATTGCCGAATACCATACCGGCACCGATAGCGAGTTTGATGTCGCTAATACGCATCCTGACGATGTCACCGCCTATGCTGCGGCGACACCCGCGCCCATATCGACAGCACCGGCGTTAGTTTCAACGGATGATTTCAAGCAACGCGCTGCCGATATCTTGAAAACGCTACCGTTTATCAAGACGTTCGAGCAGGTCAAAGTCGCGGAAGCGGCGCTATATGACTTGAGCCAGGATATGCATAAGGCCAAAGAACCGAGTGCGCTGCTGGTGTTGCATGCGTTCGATACGGTGCGCTATTTTAAGGAATTCAACAATGGAAACAAGGCAGCGGCGGCAGAAATCAATAAGGTGCGCAGCATCTTGCAAAACGTTATTGACGCAATGCAGGAGAAGGGCGTCAAGAAGACTGGCACTGCGCCGGAACATGCACAAAACAATGGCACGCCACTGAATCGTGATGTGACGTATGACCGTACGGCCGATCAAGCCAACAAATTAGGCCAAGGCGAAATCGATGAGGGCATTGTTCCGCTCACGATGAACAAGGATGATTTCAAAGAAGTCACCGACGAATGGGCGAACCTGTTTGCCGATCCCGACAAGCGCACGATCACCGGCCAGCGCGTTAAAGACACGCCGGTCATCACGGTAGACGCTGCCAAGAAGGTTATCGAAGGCTGGAAAGAACACGCGAAACAACAAGGCGAACAAAACCGCTCAGAGAATTCGCAAAAGACCGTGTTGTCCCTGTTCGATCTATCCGGTGAATGGTCGAAGCCGTGGAAAGAGGCGGGCTACAACGTCATTACGATGGATATCCAGACTGGGCAAGATATTCACGATCTTTCCGTCGAATATTTCACCGAGCATTACGACATATCGGACGTGTACGCGATTCTGGCGGCAACGCCATGCACTGACTTTGCATCGAGCGGAAGCCGTCACTTTGCCGCCAAGGATGCAGATGGACGTACCGAGGCATCGAAGCAACTGGTATTCCAGACCATGCGCACCATCGAGTATTTCCGGCCTGCTATCTGGACGCTGGAAAATCCAGTCGGCCGCATTGAAGATTTGACCGGCTTGCCGAAGGCGCGCATGACCTTCGACCCTAATCATTTCGGGGAGCCGTACACGAAGAAGACAATGCTATGGGGTAATTTCAATCCTGAATTGCCTACCGCGCATGTAGAGCCGACCGAAGGTAGCAAGATGTGGTCACAGTATGGCGGCAAGAGCCAGGCGACGAAAAACGCGCGCTCTGTCACGCCGGAAGGATTCGCCTATGCGTTTTTCATGGCGAACAACTACATCGATATGCCTGCCGAGCAAAAGTTGACGGCTCAGTACCCGGAAGCGTCTGGCGCAATCAAGCAGGCGTTGAAGGCGGGCGTCTCCGAGCAACGCATTCACGAGCTGATCGACCACGATTACGGCAATGAAGATTTTGCCGATGCCCGTATCGCGTTAATTCAGGAAGTCGCTGACATCAAATCCGGTAAGGCCGAGCCGACCGCAGCCGCGCCGATGCTCACTACACAGGAATTGAATCGCCTCTCAGTCAAAGACATGACCGACGATCAGCTATTGCGCGCCAAGGATGAATTGCCGAAGCGTGAAAAGCCAATCGCCAAGGAAATCGCCTTGCGTGGCCTGAAATCTGACCACGACAAGGGTATGGAGCAGCTTGCCGCAAAGTGGGCGGAGCAGGATCGCAATGCAGATCAGGAAGGAAAGCAGCCGACCGACCCTGAAACCATTTCAACACGCTATGCGCAAGTGTTGGCCGAGGGGCGCGACGGCGTAAGCCCGGTACCGACCGACTTCCACCGTAATTTTGCGAACGATATTGTCAATAAAAATGGTTATGCGCTGAAGTGGATCACAAACGGCATGAACGATAAGGCAAAGAAGGTTTTTGCCGAGTTCACGGGCGAAAAATTGCCAAAGGCGCAGGGTGCAGCATGGGAAGCGATCAAGAAATGGGCCGACATCACGCCGGAACAGGACAATGCGCATAACGACGCCAAAGATGCAGCATTGAAGGCCAAGCAAGCCGCAGATGATGCGAAAAATTCCGAGAACGACGCCAGCAATCAGAAATTCCGCAAAAGTACAGACGATAACACGGTCATTTCCGGTAAGGATGTGATTGATGGGCGTATAGCCGATGGCTACACGTCTATCCAGAACATTTCCAAGTCGGCGGTACCGCGCTACGTGTTGGCAAATTCCGAGCTGGGCAAGTATTACCCGCTGGACAAGGTAGGCCGTAAATACGCCGAGGTTGCGCTCGCGCGCCTGGGCAAACCTACCGAAGCCAAGGAAACCGACAGCGACAAGCTGGTTAGCGTCAAGCAGGCCGCTACCGATCAGGCAGAGCATGAGCGTGAATTGGCCGATGCCAAGGCCAGGGGGCAAACCATCGTTAGCGATGCGGATGCCGATCATCTTTTCGGTAAAGGCAATGCAGCCACACCGGAATTGCCAAGCAAGCCGTTATCGGAAATCCGTGTCGCCGTCGATGTCTTAAACGCCGATGCCGGCAAAACAACGCGCATGAGCGTAGCGGCCAACGATGCTTTACACGATGTATCCAATCGCATCCAGTCTCTTGAAGACTTCTTGACTTGTATGACCGGCTAAGGTCAAGGCCAACGGCGATCAAAGAATTGCAGATTCAATAAAAAGAATTCTGCAATTCGATGCAAGAAATCCTGACTCAATGCCTACAATCCCGCGCAATTAATTGGCGGTTGTGCAAACACGCACCCGCCAAACACCTCACTGAATCTTTACTGACAAGGCAATAACGTACATGGCTTCTCCTTCGACCTGTTTGGCATCCTATCCGAAATCAGAAATGGCAGCACTCAAGAATCGGGTTGAAGAAGTGATGGAAACGGACGGCGTACCGAAAGCGCAGGCGTATGTGACGGCTGCGCAATTGATGCTCAAGGAAGCACATGATGAGCGAGCCGGTATCGTGTCGCAGATCAATGCAATCGCCAAAAAAGAGGGTCATACAGTTGACTGGGGAGATTTTTCGCATTTGGCAAACGATGTTGCACTCCCTGAAAATCCAGATACACTAGCGACCGGTAAAAATAGTGATGACAAGGGTGGTGACAACGATGGACAGAACGACACTGGCAATCCGGGCGCGCGAGCATTGGGCCGAGTGGCTACCGGAGAAAACAGCCGAATTGGAGAAGAGTGGGGAACTGAGCGAAGCCGTCCAGACGGCAGCGTCGAGGGCGTTCAACGAAATGACGGACTTGATTCAAATGGGCTACCGACCGCACGAAGCGGAGGAAGTGGCGTTGAAACGCTACATCCTGCTGCCACCGGAACAACCCGACCCGGACGACTGGGAAGAAGTGGAGAGAGCGGAAGCGGAAAGAAAGTATCAGGAAATGATGTACGATCCGAACGACCCACAGAACGAATTCGACGTGATGTAACGCCGAAACCGACGTCAAGTAATGCGCCGAGCATTCCGGCGCAGAATTTCCGCATTACCGACGATGTACGATTGGGGCAGGGCGGCGAAGTTGAGAAATTCAACGACAACCTGCTGGCAATCCGCACGCTCAAGCAACTTGAGAATGAAAACCGCCGTGCCACGCCGACCGAGCAAGGTATTCTTGCGCGCTATGTCGGCTGGGGTGGGCTGGCAAACGCTTTCCCCGATCCGCTAACCGGCAAGTTCAAAGACGCATGGAAGACGCGCGGGCCTGAATTAGCCGATTTGTTGACGCCAAAAGAGCATCAACTCGCCTCGCGCTCTACTCTGGATTCGCATTACACCTCGCAAACCATCGTACAAAGCATGTGGGATGCAGCGCGTCGTCTTGGCTATCAAGGCGGCTTGGCGCTGGAATCGTCGATGGGTACCGGCAATTTCCTTGGCCTGATTCCCGAAGACCTGGCACCAAAAACGAAGTTTATTGGCGTCGAATACGATAGCCTGACATCCCGTATTGCCCAAGCGCTCTATCCGCAAGAAACCGTCTTAAATAGCGGTTTTCAGAATGTTCCGCTGTCCGATGGCACCTTTGATTTAAGCATCGGCAACCCACCTTTCGGCAATCAATCCTTGCGCTTTCAATTCAAGCCTGAATTAAACCGACTGTCTATCCACAATCAATTCTTCTTGGCGTCGCTCGATGCGGTTAAGCCGGGTGGTTTGCAGGTACAGGTTGTATCGCGTTATTTGATGGATGCGATGGACGCGACCGCCCGCAATATGCTGGCATCAAAAGCCAAGCTACTGGGCGCAATCCGCTTGCCGGATACCGCATTCAAGGAAAATGCGCGCACGCAGGTCGTGACCGATATCCTGTATCTGCAACGCTTGACGCCTGTAGAAGAAGCCAACATGGAAGCGGCCTTCGCTGCTGCACGCGCGAAGCCGGAAAAGAATTTTCAGGCCGAAGAAGACCGTAGCGCCCTTGCCGCACAAGTTCCATCATGGGTAAATTCTTCCAAGGTTGCCGATCCGCTTGGCGGCGAGCCAATGCAGGTCAATAGCTACTTCAAGCAGAACCCACACATGATTATGGGCACGATGGAACGCTCCGGTTCCATGCAATACAGCAACGATATCACCGTGCGCCTGGATAAAGGTATCGACCTTGGCGCAATGCTCAAGACTGCCATTACCGCTCTGCCTGAAGGCGTCATGGTACAGCATCAAAGCGCGATTGATGCGTCGATTGAACGCCATAAAGCCATGAGTGATTCGCTGCATATCGCGCTGGAAGGCCACGAACAAGGCTCTATCAATCTGGGTAACGATGGCGGTATCCACCAAGTCATCGAGCGCGAAACGCCCGAGGGCGACTATGAACTGACCAAGCGTGCCTTGTCGCCAGCATCGCCATGGGCGCCAGACTTGTACATGAATGCCGAAGGCAAATGGTACAAGATTGAGCCGGTCTTAGATGCAGACGGTAAGAACGTCAAGATGATGAAGAGCGAGATACCTACCAATCGTAACTTGTACGAGCGTAAGGTATTTGCCAATGAGTCGGATATTCCATCAGGTGCGCTCCTGGGCGCAACACGTTTTTCGCGCCTGAAGGATATGGTCGGCATTCGCGATCTACTCAAGCAGCAATTGACACTTGAGGCAGACGATGCGCCGACGAAGACAATTGAAACCAATCGTAAAGCATTGAATTCTGCATACAAGAGCTTTGTTGCTAAAAATGGTTATATCAGCGAACCGGCGAACTCTGCGCTGGTGCAAAACATGCCAGACGGCGCGCTGGTGCAGGCATTGGAAAATGGGTACCGACCTGCTATCAGCAAGATAAAAGCAGAAAAGATGGGTGAAAAGGCCCGCGATGCATCCGCTAATCCAGCTCCGATTCTGTCCGAGCGCGTCATCAACAAGTACATTCCGCCGACCAAAGCTGATTCGCACGCCGATGCGCTGTCCATCGTGATGGCTGAATCTGGTCGTGTCGATATGGATCGTATCGCATCCTTGCTTGGGAAAGCGAAGGAAACCGTTTCCGGCGAAATGCTCAACGCCGAAAAGCCGCTGGTATTTACCGACCCGGAAACCGGCGATATCGTCACCCGCAATGAATACTTGTCCGGTCAGGTTGTCCGCAAACTGGAAGCAGCACGCAATGCCGGTCTGCCGCAAAACGTCAAGGCATTGGCTGAAATTCAACCGGAACCGTGGGGCGCAGAACACGTTACGCCAATCCTGGGCGCGGCATGGATTCCTGCTAAAACCTATAAGCAATTCATTGATCATATTTCGGGCGGCGACTCGCGCGTGCAATTCTCTGCGTTAACGAATAGCTACTCGATCAAGAATAAAGCCGATGTTCGCGCCAGCGAGGAAGAATGGGGAACCTCGCGCATGTCATCGACGGAATTAATCAATGATTTGCTCAATAGTCGGTCGTCCAAAGTGGTTGATTATGATGACAATAAAAAAGCCCATATCAATCAGGAAGAAACCGCCCTCGCATCCTTGAAAGCGAAGGCGATTGCCGCCGAGTTTAACGACTGGGTATTCAAGGATGCTGATCGTCGTAACGAACTTGTATCGATGTTTAACGACAAGTTTAATACCGTGGTCAATCGTCAGCATGATGGCTCTCATTTGATTTTGCCGGGCAAGGTGCCCGATGCGGTCATTGCCATGCGTCGGCACCAGAAAAACGCCATCTGGCGCGGTATTTCAGAGCGTTACATGTTATTGGATCATGCAGTCGGCGCAGGCAAGACCTTTACGATGATCGCGCGCGCGATGGAGCGGCGACGTATGGGGCTGTCGCAAAAACCCATGATCGTCGTGCCTAATCACATGGTTGGGCAATTTACATCGGATGTCTATCGCCTATATCCAGGCGCGAAGGTACTTGCGGCAGGCAAAGCAGATTTTGAAAGGGCCAAACGTCGTAAGGTGTTCGCCAAGATCGCAACCGGCGATCACGACATCGTGATTGTTCCACATTCATCGTTTTTCTTTATCCCGATTTCGCCGGAAACAGAAACACGCTATCTGAACGGTGAGTTAGAAGCGGCAGAGGCGGCAATTCAGGACGCGCAAGAAGCCGCCGATGAAAATGACCAAGGATCAGGTTTTCGCAAGCCGTTTGGCGTCAAGGAAGCCGAGCGCTTGCGTGACAAGATTACCGCACGTATGGACAAAATCAAAGGGACGGACAACAAAGACCGTTTATTGACGTTCGAGCAGATGGGCATTGATGATATGGCCGTAGACGAAGCGCATGAGTTTAAAAATCTCTTTTATAGCTCGCGGCTCACTGGCGTCAAGGGTATGGGCAACAAGGCTGGTTCACAAAAAGCCTTCGATCTTTACAATAAGGTTCGCATATTGAGTGAAACGCCAAGAGGTACCGTCACGTTCGCAACGGGCACACCCATATCAAATAGTGCTGTTGAAATGTACACGATGATGCGCTATCTGGCCGCAGACAAGTTGAAGGAGCTAGGTCTAGACCACTTTGACGCATGGCGCTCGCAGTATGTATCGACTGACGCCGGGTGGGAACCCAACGAAACCGGGCGCTTGAAAGAAGTCAACCGTCTGGGCCGCACATGGTCAAACATGCGCTCATTGATGGACATGTATAACAGTTTCACCGACTCGGTGAGCAACGACGACATCAAAAAATCGTATGCAGAAGACAATAACGGGGAAGAATTCCCGATACCGCGCATAGTCGATGGAGGTCGGCAGTCGATCATTGTTCAACCTACCAAAGCGCAGATAGCTTTGCTTGGCGGTATTGTTTCAGGTTTTGATGGACTGCCAAAGATTACAGACCCATACGAGCGCAATATCGCGCGTCTGAAATTGATGGATCGCGCCCGCAAGGTGTCCTTGGACGTGCGCGCTGTCGATCCTAATAATCCGAGCGATGAAAAGGGCGGGAAGCTGGATGAAATTGCCGATCATGTCCATGCGCTTTATAAGAAATGGGATGCTGATCGTGGTACGCAACTGATTTTCTTAGACAGGTCTGTGCCAAAGGCAAAAGAAGACAGTACGACACTGAAAACGTACGATGCTTTACTCGACAGACAAAATAAAGCGCTAGCTAACGGCGACGATGAGGCATTGCGCAGAGTGGGCGAAAGCCTGGAACAGTACGATCCGAACGCCATGGAAGAAATGCGGCTGGCGCAACATGGCGGCTGGAATGCGTATCAACAAATCAAAGATAACCTTATTGCACGTGGTATACCTGCGGGGGAAGTGCGATTTATACAGGAGGCCAATAATGATACGCAAAAGCAAGCGATGTTTGATTCGGTCAACGACGGCAGTACGCGTGTTTTGCTTGGTTCCACGCCACGCATGGGCGCGGGAACCAACGTGCAAGAGCGCATCGTTGGCCTGCATCATGGCGATGTGACGTGGAAGCCGTCTGATATTGAGCAGCGCGAAGGCCGTGCTGAACGTCAAGGTAACAAGCTACTGGATAAATATGGCATCGATAAATTTGCCGTTGCAATCAAGGCCTATGCGACCGAGCGCACCATCGACGCCAAGATGTGGTCACTGAATTCATCCAAGCTGAAGATGATTAACGGCATTCGCAAGTACAACGGCGAATTTTCAATGGATTTTGAGGATAACGATTCGGTTAGCATGGCTGAATTGGCAGCGCTTGCCTCCGGCGATCCGTTGTTGCTTGAGCGCGTCAAATTGATGTCGGAGATCGACTCACTGGAACTGTTGAAGCGTCAGCATGCCCGCAAAGAGTGGGGAATTATCAGCCAGATCGAGGATGCACAGCGCTCTATCAGCCGTTTGCCAGTCAGCATTACAGCGCAACGCGCCGACCTTGACTTGCTGCACCGGGGATTTACCGACCAGTCGGATAAAGTTGCCGGTCGTAGCATCGAGATTGAAGGCAAGAATTACTATACCGCTGAAAATGCGAAAAAAGCCGCGTATGCAGCGCAACAGGCACAGCAAGACGGCAACGTCGATGCCAAGTTCTCAATTGCAATCAACGGCAAGCGTAAGGCATCACAAACCAGCTATATGGAAGAAATCTCCCATGTTTTTGGCGATGCAGCAGACTTTGAAATGACGATGAACGATGAACCGTACATCGGCAGAACTGACGCCGCACGCTATATTTCCGAACAAGCCGCGCAAAAGTCGATCAATTTGACCAAAGACAGGGAAGTCACGCAACAGCTTGGCACCTACCTTGGATTGCCGCTGGAAGCGACTTATAGCAAGACCTTTGCTGGTGACTTTATGACGACCCTTGCCGTGTTGCGGCCAGACGGTTCAACACTGGCGACCGGGGAGACTAATCCATTGCAAGCCTATTCGACATCAGGCATGCGCACGGCGATATCGACACTCGACAATGACCTCGACATCACGCATCGCAGAAGCCAAGTGGCCGACTCCGAGCAACGCCTGAAAGCTGCCAAGGCTGGCTTGCCTGAACTGGAGTCGCGTAGGGGCGGTAAGTTTGCCAAGCAAGATGAACTGGATGCCAAGAGTGCGCGTTTGGAGCAAGTCATTCACGAGCTGTCTAGCGATAAAATCGCAAAGGCGATAGATGGCGATCCGCAGAACGGTGAAATCGACTTGCCTGAAAACACCGATGCGCAAGACGCCGAAGCACAAAACGAAGATATTGCTGGTCAGTCTCAGGCGAAGTTTTCAAGAGAGGCCGTTGCCGCTAGTATCGGTAAATTGAAAAATTCTCATGCTATCAGCGCACAAGAAGCAGATCGTGTCGTCTCTGGCGTTACGGAAGGGCTTGGGAAGAACGGGCTGAATGGCATTAATGTGAATGTGGTCGATTCCTTTGGCGATTTGCCCGCAACTATCAAGGATCAGGCAATTCGGGAGAAAGCCGAAAACGCGATCAGCGGCGTGCGCACCGATGACGGCATTTACCTCGTCCGGGATAAGCATACCAGTGCCGCCCAACTGGAAACGACACTGCTCCATGAACTGTATGGACATGAAGGGCTTGCCCGGTTATTTGGGCCGCAGCTTGAAGAAAAAATGAATGATCTCTTCAAGGCCATCGGCGGCGCGAAGGGTATGCAGGACATCGCAGCCCGCCACAAAATCAATCTGAGCGAGTACGTGCTGGCAGAAGCCAACGATCCACGCAAGACCGATTCGCAACGCATCCAGACCATGATGGAGGAATTGCTTTCGCATATCGCGGAAGTCAAGCCATCCTTGGCGACCAAAGTAAAAGGTTTGATCGGCATGATTCGCAGTTGGTTGCGCAAGGCAGGATTTACCAGTCTGGCAAGTGGTACCGACACCGATATCTATCATCTGTTGGGGCAAGCGCGCGCTGCATTGAGCAACGAAAGCGGCAGCGCAAGCATGCGCTTTATGAAGGCAGACAATGGCAATTACGGCAATTCGTCGCTGTCAGCTTTTTATAATGGCATGGGCTTTCAATCTGGCGCGACGGCTGCGCAGGTTAGTCAATATCAGAAACAGACCGAATGGAAGAATTTCGGTACCGATAAAAAAACAGGATTCCCAACATGGTCAAACGACAATATATCACTTGAAAATCCGCGCGATGTAACCAATGCGCATGATGTATTTTACGTTGCCCCGGATGGAATGAAGGCTGTCAAATACGATATAGCCAATCCTGCCGGTGAGAAGGTTGGCTATACTGTATTGGAATTGGACGGCGGTATGCCGACGCGCTTACTAGATATTGAAGTCAACAAATCAGAACAAGGAAAGAACTATGCGCAAAATACCCTCGCTGCAGTCGCAGCCGACGCCGGAGAGCTTGGCGTCTGGAACGTCATCCCAAGCGCCGCAGGATGGTGGGAAGGTAACGGCTTACGCAAAATTGATGTAAACGATGGCGCAATCACCTTCAAAGACTACGCTGACGCCAGAGCAGATCGAGAAAACCAGAGTGGCCTGGGCCAGGGAGTAATTGGCGACAACTCGACCGCGCGCTTCAAGCGATCATTAGGCGAGTCACTGGCACAAGCCGGCAATAGCATCAAAGACGTGCGCTTGCCGGCTGATTATGTAGTTGGCGACCTGTTCAACAATACCGGGAAACTGAGCTGGTGGCATAAGACCATCGGCACCCAGTACAACCTGGCTAAACGTAGCCCGCTGTTTGAACAAGTGTACAACCGCGTGCAAAATTTCATTGGCGACGTATCCATGTACGCCAATGAAGCGGCGAATCTCGCGCCGACCATCATTCCCAAGCTGGAACAAACTTCCGATATCTGGAACAAGTCTCCATTAACCGCTGCTGATACGAAGGCCATTGCCGCACCAATTTTCGAGGGTACCTTGACATGGGCGCGCGGCGTCGATGGCAAGGCGCTGAAACTGGCAGACTTAGAAGAGGCAGCAAGCAAGCTATCTACCGATCAAAAGCAGGGTCGCAACCATCGTCAATGCGCCCTTTTGGCCTGCTGCTCGCTCCTGTGATCCAGGCTCACCGGCTGTTGCCATGCGACAGAGCAATTCCACGTAGCTGATACTGAACTGCTTGAACGTCATCGCCAAGCCGCCTAATGTCGTGCGGCCCCAACGTGGCTTATTGCCAGCGTTGTAGACGCCTTGGGTCGCGGCAATTGCATCTGCAGCGAATCGTTCAGGATTGGCAATCGTCTCTTCTATGGCCGTGCGGTATGCCGCAATGAACGTGACGCGGCGATTCGTCAATTCTGCCATTGAGAACAGCTTGCCCCAACCTAAATTGATCTTCGACATTACATTGCTTAGTGCTGCCCTGGTATCGCCCAACTTGGTGCTGTCGCCAGACACCAATACGCCCTTGCCTGCCGCTTGCGCTTTCAACTGGTGGATTTCCTGCGGCGACACGATACCCTCATCGGTCGCCCACTTCAGCGCTGCATCCATCTTCGCGTCGCCGGTCTTGTCCTTACCGGCCAAACGTGCGGCCTCGATCATGCGCGCCGCCGATTTCACCGGACCACCGTATTGGCTCAAATATGGGAAGGTCATTGCGAAAGGTTGTGTCAAGTTGACCAGAGCAGACGCAACCGAGCCTCCCAGGTATTGCGAGAACATCAAGCCGCCCAGGGCAGAGCCGCCGCCTTGCGGGTTCTTGACGTGTTCGGCCAACTGCACCGCAGCATCCTTCAATTCGCCTTGATGCTTCGGAATTGCCTCAACTGCGTCGTTCAATTCGCCCATGTGAGCATTCATTGATGTCAGCTTTGAATTGGAGTACAGGAAACCGGCCAGCACGCGCGCCGAATCCTCACTGAATCCGGCAATGCCTTTACGCTGAATTAGCCGCTTCATGGCGCTTCGATTGTTCTTGGCCAGCTTCAGGTAGGCTTGATATGCTGCGTTGCTTGCTGCATCCTTGTCATCCAAGCCTAGCATTGCGCCAAACAACTCGACGGTTTCAGGCGACACGCCTTGAAACATCTTGTAAGACTCTTTCGACATTGTGCCATGCGTGATAGTCGCGTCCGGGTAGTTGGCGCGCATTTGCCGCGCCATCTTCGACGCTTCTGCCCTGTCCTCAAACATGCCGAAGTATTTTTCCTCACCGGCTTGCGACACATACACGGTATATTCACCATAACGAGACAACGGCGCGTAGCCTCGGTCGATCAGGTTTTGCGCCTTGTCCGCCTTTTGGATCATTTGATCTGCGGTATCCAAATGCGCAGATTCATGGTCGAGATCAGATTTCGCCAGCGTCATGAAATG
>Ga0206937_10143_pt1 | contig 14709 bp, 10 predicted proteins | sample Alteio_BWOrgHeat_11_FD_152923 | JGI IMG/M metagenome (GOLD analysis project Ga0206937, IMG submission 152923) | Enriched cells from forest soil in Barre Woods Harvard Forest LTER site, Petersham, Massachusetts, United States -... | ecosystem: Environmental > Terrestrial > Soil > Temperate forest >... | reverse complement strand
GGTATTAAGGTTGAAAAAGGGGCAGCGGCTTATGAGGATGGCCTGAAGGAAGGCGTTTACATTAAATATCCTGACGGCGAACCGTACCGCGGCGCTGTTTGGCCGGGTTGGTGTAATTTCACCGATTTTACCAGCCAGAAGGGTAGGGACTGGTGGCATAAGCAGGTTAAGTTCTTCGCCCAATCAGGCGTAAGCGGGATCTGGAACGATATGAATGAGATCTCAACCTGGGGCGAGAAAATGCCGGACAATGTACTTTTCGATTACGACGGGCAGCAGGCTAATCATCTCGAAGCGCATAATGTGTACGGGATGCAAATGGTACGCTCGAGCTATGAAGGCGCATTGGAGCATTTTAAAGAACGGCCTTTTATATTGAGCCGTTCGGGCTTTGCGGGCTTGCAGCGCTATTCAGCTATTTGGACGGGCGATAACCGTGCAGAAGACGACCATATGCTTGCCGGTGTGCGTTTAATGAACAGTTTAGGGTTAAGCGGCGTATCATTTACCGGAATGGATATTGGCGGTTTTACCGGTAATCCATCAACCGATCTGTATACGCGCTGGATGGAGCTTGGTGCATTTATCCCGTACTACCGTAATCATTCAGCCTATCAGAATAAATCTGCCGAACCCTGGACTTTTGGGCAGGATGTATTGGATATCGTTCGTGGCTATATCAACCTGCGTTACCAGTTGCTGCCTTATATCTACTCAACTTTTTATGAGTCGACACAAAATGGCATGCCGGTAATGCGTTCATTGGCTCTTGATAATGCATTCGATCAAAAAATATACTGGGCTGAATATGAAAACCAATTCGAGTTTGGTAATTCCCTGTTAGTTGCGCCGTATGAAAGCACTAAGGATTTCGGCAAGCTGTATTTACCTGAAGGTGTTTGGTACGATCTGTACAATGGCACGCGCGAGAATGGAAACCAGGAAAAGGTGATCCCGCTAAAGATCAATAAATTGCCGGTTTACGTAAAAGGCGGCAGTATTATCCCGATGCAATCCCTGGTGCAAACTACCGCGCAAAAGCCTGTGGATACGCTTTTTGTGCATATCTATAATGGTAATACGGCCAATCGTTTTGTTTATTATGAAGACGATGGCAAGAGTTTCGATTATAAGAAAGGCAGTTATTATAAACGGGCCATTAGCTTTGAGCCTGTAGGCCACAATATCGTTTTTGATACTGTCGAAGGCAATTACCAGTCGCGCTTTAAGCATATCAAGTTGATCCTGCACGGGTTTTAACAATCGGATGCTGTAATGGTTAATAATCAGCGATTTAAGCTGGCGATCGGTAATTTTGAATACCTTGGCGCAGCGGCCGGCGGCGACCCGCAAGGCAGTGCATACCAGGCAGAAAGTTGCGCCGTTAAGTATGTTACTATCAATAATAATAACAACAGTATGAAAATAAACTATTAAACATGAGAGGAACTGTGAAAATGAAGATCAAAACACATCAAATAACTATGAGCGGATTAATATTGGCCATCATACTGTCGTGCGCAGGTTGCGGGAAAAAAAGCACGCCGCCGCCTACACCGCCGCCAACAGACACTACAACCAAAACAACAACTTACAAAGATCCTGCGCAATATGGTACGCCATATGCCGGCGTACCGGCCACAAAGGACATGGTGATATATGAAATAAATGTACAAACCTATACCCCGGCTACTTTCCAGGGCGTTAGTGCAAGGCTCGATTCAATAAAGGCCTTGGGCGTAAACGTATTATGGATCATGCCGACTTACCCGGTTGGGGCATTAAAAAGTATCAATTCGCCTTATTGCGTGAAAGATCCGGAAGGGGTAAACGCCAATTTCGGTTCGCTTACCGACCTGAGAAACCTCGTAGACGCTGCACATAGCAAAGGAATGGCGGTTATATTCGATTGGGTAACCGATGGTACTTCGTGGGATAGTGTATGGATAACCAATAAATCCTGGTACCAGCAGGATTCAAATGGTAATATTATTATCCCTGCCGGAACAAACTATAGTGATGTTGCCGGCTTAAATTATGCCAGCACCGCTTTGCGTACAGCTATGATAAGGGCTATGAAATATTGGATCTTTACTGCCAATATTGATGGTTACCGCTGCGATAATGCCGATTATGAGCCGGCTGATTTCTGGACACAGGCGATAGATACCCTAAATACCATTAAGACGCATAAGCTGATCTACCTGGCAGAAGGTACAGCCAGCGCTGAGATCTCATCAGGCTTCCAGCTTGATTATGCATTCAGTTATTATAGCACCTTAAAAGGCGCTTATTCAGGCGCACAGGCGCCAAGCGCTATTTTCACTACCAATACCAGTGAATTGAATTCGATCCCGTCTACAGGCGCCAAAATGCGTTATATAACCAACCACGACGATGCTTCAAGTGATGGCAGTGTGTTAACGATCTATAACAGCAAACAAGGCTCTTTATCAGCCTTTGTAATGGCTGCATATATGGGTGGTATACCGCTAATATATGACAGCCAGGAGGTAGGATATAGTCAGCCCATAAGTATATTTACCAATGTGCCTGTGGATTATACAGCAAATCCGGATATGGTTGCGGCCTATAAAAAGATACTGGCCTTCCGCGCGGCGCATGAAGCTATTAAAACCGGTACGTTTACACAGTATAATGACGTAAATATTGTTGCTTTCGAGAAAAAGTCGGGTACTGATGATGCGGTAGTGTTGGTTAATGCAAGAAATGCCGCAGAAACCTTTAACATTCCTACAGCATTACAAAACACTACCTGGAAAGATGGCTTTACAGGCGCTACAGTAACTTTAGGCACGCAATATAACTTCTCGGCTTACCAGTATTTGGTGCTGAGTAAATAAGGTATTAAAGACATCTGTTATAGGCATAACCTTAGATCAGTTATGCCATTCTCTTCATAGAAATATAGCAGGTTAATAGATCGCCGCATGGTTTTTTGGTTTTAATCATGGGCAAAAATGATAACGGCCGGTATCCCAACCGGCCGTTTTTTGTTATAATCAGTCCCGATTTCTGTAATTGTTCGATTTTTTCATAAAAAATTGCATGATCTTTTTTTGCAGGCTCGCGTATTTTTTTAATTTATAAATCATTGACTATAAATATTTTATATCTAACTACTTTGTGATAAAGGTGTAGCAAAGTGTAGCAAAAGTGTAGCATTGTCATAGCTAAAGCGTAGCATAACTGCTGCAAATTGCTACATCAGCTGGCGAGCTAATACTATCAGGTTGCGGCGCAACGTTATATATGCCACCTGCTTCATATGCTAAATAGAGTCACTTTTTAAACCGTTATATATCAGTTTATTATGCTGGTTTTTGGCAAAGTGATACGCTATGCTACCAAAAATCACAAACTTTTAACTGCACATTACCTCTCAGGCATACCAGAAAATCTGCTAAATCCTTACACTGAAAAGCTGTATTTTATACACTTAATGCCCGTTTTTCGGCAAATAGGGGCGTTTTTGGATACATATGCTTTTTTAGAGTAAAAAAATGCGATGTGGAATAAAGCGTATCAATTTTTTTCAATTAAAATCCCAAATACGCCTTTTAAGCTGATTATCAAGCATAAAATCATTTATAAGCTTGTGATTGAAGCGTTTCAAAACGACCATAAAAGCTTAAAAATCAGTCATTTATGATAAAATAAATTTGCATATGTATTTCAAACTTTCCTAAGTTTGAAGCACCAAAGCAGGAAACCTAAGTAATTCCCTGTAGCTATTATTTATTTATTAATTAAAAAGTCAACTATGAACCAACCATTCTATTGTCTGAACGCGTATGGATAGTTATGCGCAAAAAGTTCTTCAATGCAAGGGACATTTAATCTTTAAACACTTATCAAAAACCAACTATTAATTTTTTTATTCATGAGAAAAACAATTACATTTTTAATTATTTTCCTGTTGTCCGGCTCAATTGCCTTCGCACAGAATGCCGTAAAAGGTAATGTGTACGACAAAACAGGAGCGCCGCTGCCAGGGGTGACAGTAAAAGTAAAGGGCACCCAGAATGGTACGCAGACCGATGTTAACGGCCATTACTCAATTAATGCAGCCGGTGATGCAACATTGATCTTTTCATTTATAGGTTACGTAACGCAGGAAGTGCCTGTAAGCGGCCGTACTTCTCTAAACGTGGTTATTACCGATGCTTCTACCGGCCTCAATGAAGTAGTAGTTATTGGTTACGGTACGCAAAAGAAAGCAACGGTAACCGGCGCTATATCCAGCGTTAGCGCCGACGACCTGAAAGACCAGCAGGTAACCCGCCTTGACGACGCCCTTGAGGGCCGTGCGGCAGGTGTTTTGGTTACCCAGAGTTCAGGTGCGCCAGGCGCGGGCCCAAGCATCGTTATCCGCGGTTACAATTCATTTTCAAACACCAGCCCGTTGTTTGTAGTTGACGGACAGGTTTGGGATGATGGTGGTTATGATGCGTTGAACCCTAATGATATCGAATCGTTACAGGTATTGAAAGATGCTTCGGCCGCTATTTACGGTTCACGTGCAGCAAACGGTGTAATTTTGATCACTACCAAAAAAGGTAAGATCGGTACGCCAAAGCTTACTTACAATTTCTATTATGGTACACAGCATGTTGCTAAGAAGTTAGACATGGCTAACGCAACACAATATGCAACCTTGAGGGACGAAGCTGTTACTAACGATGGTGGCACTGCACCTTTCGCAAACCCATCACAATATGGTGTTGGTACTAACTGGCAGGATGAAATTTTCGGTAATGCTCCAATTATGGATCAAAACTTATCATTAAGCGGCGGTACCGAAACTTCAAATTATTTTACTTCATTAGCTTACCTTGATCAAAAAGGTATTGTTAGCCCCGATCAGTCTGATTATAAAAGGATGAACTTCAGGGTAAACACCAGCTTTCAGCCTAAAAAGTACATTAAATTTGGTGAGAACTTCAATTACACTTACACAAGGAGTACAACCTTCTTCAACACTAATAGTGTATTTGGCGGTCCGTTAAGTGATGCGATCAACCTTGATCCGCTTACGCCTACAGTGGTTTCTGATATCAATTCTCAGCCAAATGCTGCTATTTACAATAATGAGGCTGCTTACCTTGTGCGTAATAGCGCTGGTTTGCCTTATGGTATATCAAATTATGTAAGCCAGGAAATTGTTAACCCATTGGCGCAGGTACAACTGCAAAATGGCAACTACAACTGGTCACATAACTTGTTCGGCGATGCTTATTTCGAGATCGACCCTATAAAAGGCCTTTCTATCAAAACAGAAATTGCCGCAAAACAAGCATTTTATGGTACAGAGTCTTTCACCCCGCTGTATTATCTTAACTCAAGCACAAGCAACCTGGCGCAAAACAACCAGGGCCGTTCAATGAACCAGAACCTGGAGTGGAACTGGGATAACACTGCTTCTTACACCCGTTCAATCGGCAAACACGATTTCAACGTAGTGGTAGGTACAACTGCTGAACGTGAAAGCGGTAACAGTGTGGGCGATACCAACTACGGCGAGCCTATCACATCTTACCAACAGGCATCATTTGACTTTAGCTTGCCACAAGCACAGCGTTTTGGTTATGGCGGCGATAACGAGCCGGTTACTCACGCTTCATTATTTGGTCGTGTTACTTATGACTATGACCAGAAATACCTGATACAAGCCAGTATCCGTCGTGACGGTTCATCAAAATTTGGTACAGACAATGTATACGGTACTTTTCCTGCTGTATCAGCAGGCTGGGTTGCTACCAAAGAAGATTGGTTCCCTAAAAACACTTTCATTGATTACTTGAAGGTGCGTGCTTCTTACGCATCATTGGGTAACGAACTTGCATTAGGTACTTTCCAATATACCCCAATTGTTAGCGGTATAGGTAGCTACGCATTTGGCCCTGCAGGCGGTCAGTCGCTTGTTACCGGTTACGGCCCGCAAACATTGGCTAACCCAAACCTGAAATGGGAGCAGGATAAATCAACTGATATTGCAATTGATGCAACCTTGTTCCATGATCTGACAGTAACCTTTGATTGGTACCAGAAAAAGAGCGATGGTTTGTTAATGCAGGTTCCGCTTCCTGCTTATGCAGGTGTTAACTCACCACCATTCTCAAACGCAGGCGGTATCACCAACAAAGGTATCGAGCTGCAGTTGGGTTATAACCACAAATTTGGCGATTTTGGTGTAAACCTTAACGGCAACATTTCTCATAACAAAAATGTTGTTACCAGCCTTAACGTACTTCCGTTCCTTAATGCAGGTACATGGCAGGGTGGTAACCCATCGCAGATACAACGTGTATCTGTTGGCCAGCCGATCTATTATTTCTATGGCTACAAAACAGAAGGTATTTTTCAAAATGCCACCGACGCTGCAAAACAAGTGGTTAATGGTAACAAAGCTAAAGCTGGTGACCTGATCTACCAGGATCTGAATGGCGACGGACAAATCACCGCAAGTGACCGTCAAAACCTGGGCAGCCCAATTCCTGATTGGTCTTATGGCTACAATTTTGCTGTTAACTATAAGAACTTTGATTTTAGCGTATTTGGCCAGGGTGTTTGGGGTAATAAAATATTCCAGGAATACCGCCGCTTAGATGTTAATACTGCTAACTATTCTGCAGCTGCAGTAAATGCATGGACACCAAGCAACACCAATACCAACTATCCAAGGCTTACAGACAATGACCCTAATGGTAACTTCCACATGCCAAACAGCTTCGACTTGCAGAGCGGCGCTTACATGCGTATTAAAACAATGCAGTTAGGGTATACCTTACCGAAATTTATTGTAAGTAAATGGGATGTTAGCAGGGTACACATATACGTAAGCGGCGATAACCTGTTTACTATAACAAAATATAATGGTTACGATCCGGAAATATCAGGTGGTATCGACCAGGGTGTATATCCAACCGCTAAAACATTGCGTGTTGGCTTAGATGTGACACTATAATCGTGAATTATTTAAAAATATTTATATTATGAAAAAAAATTATGTAAAGTACACGGCGGTTGTTTTGCTGGGGGTAGGCATATTCCTGTCGTGCAAAAAATCGTTCCTGCAAAACACCCCTAAAGGGGAGTTCTTACAGGCAAATTATTACTCAACCCCCGATCAGGCTTTTGCCGGCCTGGCCGCAGCTTATGATCCGCTGGTAACTGAAACCGGCGGTCTCGACGGAACATACACAGATCCGAGAGGCCCGCTTAACGCTGCGTCTGACGATTGCTACGCAGGTGGCGGTGGTTCAACCGATACGCCGGATTGGCAGCTGTTTAACGACTACCAGATGAGCCCCGGCGCAGGCCCGCAGCAAGGTTTCTGGCCAATCAACTTCCTGGGTGTTAGCCGCGCAAACACTATCATCAATGTATTGCAAACCACTACCATTGCGGGTTTAAGCGATGCAGTGAAAAACAGGTATATTGCTGAAGCAACATTCCTGCGTGCGCATTACAATTTTGACCTGTTACGATTATTCAAGAACATTCCTTTAATAATCAAACCATTGGCGCCTGCTGATATCTACAACCAGGTACAGGCTGCTCCTGAAACAGTTTATGCTTCTATCGAAGCCGACCTTCAGGCTGCAATTCCTAACCTGCCTGCTACTGTAAGCGGCAGCGAGTTGGGCCGTGTTACTTCGGGTGCTGCTATTGCGCTGTTAGGTAAAGTTTACCTGTACGACAAAAAATACACCCAGGCAGCTGCTGAATTTGCAATTGTTAACGGTACGCCAGGTGGCACAACAGCTACTTACGGTTACCACTTACAAGCAAACTTTGGTGCAATTTTCAGCCCGGACAATAAATTCAACAGTGAGTCTATTTTCGAGTGGAACTTTACACCTAACCAGGCTTATACCTGGAACAACTGGAACACCTTTAAAGGCGACGTTTATGTGCAAATGGCCGGCCCTCGTGATTACAGCGGCCCTGTTTATGCAGGTGGCTGGGGCTTTAACCCTGTTACTACTCAGTTAGTAGCAGCGTTTAAAACGCCATATTATGGAGGTACTGCTGTAGACCCAAGGTATGGTAACACCATATATAATATGGACAGCCTTACCACAGCACAAAAAGCCACTTACACGCCTAGTTACCAGAATACCGGCTTTTTCGTTCAGAAATATGCTCCGCTTACCAAATACAAAGCAACGCAGGGTAACGTTGAGCTTAACTATCCGAACAACTACATCGAGATCCGTTTGGCCGATACTTACCTGATGGAAGCTGAAGCTTTATTGCAAGGTGGTGGCGATGCTACAAGGGCAGCGGCATTATTAAATGCAGTACGTGCCCGTGTAGGCCTGGCTCCTGTAGCCGCAACTCTGGCTAACATAAAAGCTGAGCGCCGTTTGGAGCTTGCTACCGAAGGCCACCGCTGGTTTGACCTTGTAAGGTGGAATGATGCTGCGTCTGCACTTTCCTTTAAAGGTTTCACGGCCGGTAAAAACGAACAATTGCCTATCCCGCTCACTGAGCTTTCAAATACCAAACTTGTTCAGAACCCGGGTTACGGAAAATAATGGTTAATAGATAATTGGTGAAAAAACTGCCGGGTAATACCGGCAGTTTTTATGAAAAAACGACTACAAATGAAGAAGAATATCAAGGTATTGGCAATGGTGGTGGCTGGCATGAGCATTATGGCATTTTCATGCAGCAAGAAAAGTGATGGTGGCGGAGGCGGTACCTATGTTTATACCCCAACTGCTCCGGTGGATTCAAACTGGAGTTTTGAGACCACCCCGGTTTGGGCGGATGAATTTGACACTGCAGGCGCTCCTGACGCCTCTAAATGGACGTATGACCTTGGCGGCGGCGGATGGGGCAATGCCGAATTGGAAGATTACACAAGCTCTTCTAACAACGTAAGTATTGCTAATGGCATGCTTACGATAACTGCACGCAAAGAAAGTGCAGGAGGCGAAAATTATACCTCAACAAGGATAGTGTCAAAGGGTTCTATAACCTATGGCCGTATCGAGGTACGTGCAAAGCTGCCTACCGGTCGCGGCACCTGGCCTGCTATATGGATGTTGCCCGACGTTTATACGTATGGCGCGTGGCCTGCATCTGGCGAGGTTGATATTATGGAAATGGTAGGGTTTGACCAAAACGTTGAGCATTTCAGCGCACACAACGCTACTTACTATGCCGGAAATGCTAAAACAAGTACTGACAGCATCCCGACAGCTAACACAGATTTTCACTTATACCGTGAAGACTGGACCCCCTATGCAATAAGGGGTTATTATGACGATAACCTTGTATTTACTTACGTTAATACAGGAAAAGGCTCAGCAGTTTGGCCTTACGATATTCCGTTTCACCTGCTAATGAATATTGCCGTTGGCGGTAGCTGGGGCGGTACAGATGGCGTTGACGACAGCGCTTTCCCAACTTCGATGCAAATAGATTATGTTCATTTTTTCAACATGATCCATAAAAAATAAATGTGCTCAAGATCGGTGTACCGGAAATAGATACCTTATGAAAAATATACGAATTTCTGCAAATACAATATTACTTGCATGCCTGGGCTTTGCCGTGTTAGGCTGCAGCAAGAGTAAATCAGGCGGCGGCGGCACAAATAACAATGGTGGTAACGGGAACAATGGCGGCACTACAACCACCCCTGTAAAAACCGATGTTAAAATGTGGCTTACAGCTGCCGATCAGTCGCAGTTGCTAAACAAGCAAAATATCGCGTTGAATTTCAGCACAGCTACCAATTCAAATACCACCATCAATGTAGATACCACAACCACCTACCAAACAATTGATGGGTTTGGCTTTGCACTCACTGACGGCAGTGCGCAAGTGATCAACGGCCTCACCAGTACAATAAACAGTTCATTAATAAAAGAGTTGTTCGCTACAGATAGCACGGGTATCGGCATAAGTTATATCAGGATAACGATAGGCGCGTCAGACATGAGCGCTTCTACTTTTACTTATGATGATATGCCATCCGGCTCAACGGATGTTAACTTAGCAAACTTCAGTATCAGCCCGGATGAAAAAGACCTGGTTCCAACCTTGAAAAAGATACTGGCATTAAATCCAAACATAAAAATACTCGCCTGCCCGTGGACCGCACCTGTTTGGATGAAACAAAACACCATCGGCAATGGCGGCTTCGAAGGCGGTAGCCTCAACCCGGCATATTACCAGGCTTATGCCAACTACTTTGTAAAATACATACAAGCCATGGCTGCTGATGGCATACAGATAACCGCAGTTACCCCACAAAATGAACCGTTAAATGCTTATAACACGCCGGCAATGGTAATGCAGGATACTGCCGAGGCCGAGTTTATCGGTAAATACTTAGGCCCTGCATTTAAAACAGCCAACCTTAACACTAAGATCATTTGCTATGATCACAACTGCGACCGCCCTGATTATCCTGAATATGTATTGGCCGATGCGACAGCCAGTCAATATGTTGATGGTTCGGCATTCCACTTGTATTTGGGCGATATATCAGCCCTGGGGCCGGTGCACAGTGCATATCCTGCCAAAAATATTTATTTCACCGAGCAGGCCACATTTTCAAACGGAACATTCGCCGGAGATTTGAACTGGCACGTAACCAATCTGATAGTTGGCGCCACCCGAAACTGGAGCAAAAACGTTATTGAATGGAACCTGGCTTCGGATGCAAACTTTGGCCCGCACACTACCGGCGGCTGCACAACATGCCAGGGCGCTGTTACCATAGGCAGCAGTACTTCGTTTTCGCGCAATGTTTCTTATTACATTATTGCCCATGCCTCAAAATTTGTTAAGCCGGGCGCTGTAAGGATAGCTTCAGATGCGGTTGCCAACCTTACCAATGTGGCATTTAAGAACGTTGATGGCTCCAAAGTGCTTATCGTACTTAACTCGAGCAATACTGTGCAAAATTTTAATATCAAATTCAATTCGAAAATAGTAACCAGTACACTTAGCGCCGGTGCCGTAGCTACTTACACCTGGTAACCATAAAATATACACCCTGATAAATGAACAATAAACTATTACCCGTTTTCTCCCTCTGCTTTTTAGGCACCCTTTCAATGTTTTCTGCAAAGGCGCAATCCCATGATGTGCAGACTATTGCTAATCATTCTGTAAAAACACAATCGCCGTTTACTGATACGCAGATAGCTGCAAAATGCGATAGCCTGATCAAACTAATGACTGTTGAGGAAAAGGTTGGTATGATACATGGCAACTCGTCATTTACATCGGCAGGCGTTCCGCATTTAGGCATACCTGAGCTGGTAACATCCGATGGCCCGCATGGTGTGCGTGTAGAGCATGGCCGCGGATGGAGCGAACTAAAAAATTATCCCGATTCAGGAACATATTTGCCGGTAGGCGTATGTCTTGCCTCAACCTGGAACCCATCCCTTGGGTTTGCATTTGGTTCGGTATTGGGCAGCGAAGCTAACGCCAGGGGCAAAGATGTGATCCTCGGCCCAGGCATCAATATCATGCGTTCACCGCTAAACGGCCGCAATTTTGAATATGAAAGCGAAGATCCGTACCTGATATCGAAAATGGTGGTAGGTTATGTAAAAGGTGTACAAAGCCAGGATGTAGCCGCCTGCGTAAAACACTACGCAGCAAACAACCAGGAAACACGCCGTGATTTTGAGGATGTACAAATGAGTGAAAGGGCGCTGCGCGAGATTTACCTTCCCGGTTTTAAAGCCGCTATACAGGATGGTGGCGCTTACACATTGATGGGCGCTTACAATAAATTCCGTGGGCAATGGTGTGCACAAAATGATTATCTCCTAAACCAAATCTTAAAAAAGGAGTGGGGCTTTAAAGGCGCAGTAATAAGCGACTGGGGCGCAATACACAGTACTTCGCAAGGCATGTGGAATGGCAGTGACCTTGAAATGGGTACAGACCTGGGCCAGCACCCTATCGACTACAGTAAATTCTACATGGGTGATACCGTTGCAAGATTAGTAAAAACAGGTAAAATGCCTGAATACCTGGTTGATGAAAAGGTAAAACGCATTTTATATGTAATGTATAAAACAAACCTTATTGGCGGCGCAACACGCAAGAAAGGTGAGTATAACACCAAAGGCCACGAGCAAACTGCCGAAAAAGTTGCTGAAGAAGGCATTGTACTTCTCAAAAACGAAAACAAAATATTACCGCTAACCTCAAATGTAAAATCGGTTGCAGTGATCGGTTTTAACGCCGACAGGAAACAATCAATGGGTGGCGGAAGCTCGCAGGTAAGGGCGTTTTATGAAATAACACCATTACAGGGCATTAAAACCCTTGTTGGCGATAAGGTAAATATCACTTACACAAAAGGGTACAACATTGCCCGCAATGCCGGCCCCGACCAGGCTTTGATTGACGAAGCTGTTGCTGCCGCCAAAAAAGCAGATGTTGCCATTATTGTCGGCGGCTGGACACATGGATATGATTATTCTGTTTGGGATGATAACGCTTATGATGCAGAAGGCACCGACAAGCCCAATATGGATATGCCGTTCGGGCAAAATGAGCTGATCAAAGCAGTTGAGGCAGCAAACCCGCGCACGGTTGTAGTGCTGATGGGTGGCGGCCCTATCGATATGACACAGTGGGTTGACCAAACCAAAGGCCTTATACAGGCATGGTACCCGGGTATGGAGGGTGGTACTGCTTTGGCGAAGATCCTTTTTGGCCAGGCCAATCCTTCAGGTAAATTACCGGTAACTTTCCCTAAAACCCTGCAGGATGCGCCCGCCATTAAATTAGGCGAATACCCCGGCAATAATACAACCGTTAACTATTTCGACGGCATCTATGTTGGCTATCGTTATTTCGATACGTACAAAGTAGCGCCGCAGTTTGAATTCGGTCATGGTTTGTCATACACCAACTTTACTTACAGCGATCTGCAGGTAAAACCGGGTGCGAATACTGCTACTGTGACATTCACTGTAAAAAACACAGGTTCAATGGCCGGCGCCGAGGTAGCTCAGCTTTACGTAAAACAAGAAAAACTTAACCTGCCAAGACCCGAAAAAGAATTAAAAGGATTTGATAAAGTATTTCTGCAACCAGGTGAAGCTAAACGCATTACATTAACATTGAACGAAGGCGCCTTCCAATATTTTAACGACAAAACAAACAAATGGGAGATGGATCCGGGTGCTTTTGATTTCCTGGTGGGCAGTTCATCACGTGATATCAGGCTTACAGGTAAAGCAACATTATAAGGCAGAACCCAACCATAAACTATTGATAGAACCATATACATGAAAAAATCTTTATCATTCATCATATTAAGCGCATGCCCTTTTATGCTATTTGCACAAGGCGCGGCAATGCATAAAAAAGCAGGCGCTTATGAGGTTAAAAATAAGTCGGTAGCGGTTTATACAACGGCCCAAAATACAGATTATCGCATCACCCGCACCGAAACGCTTAACTTTAAGCCCCACAGCCAGCCTATAGAAAGAGAAGTATGCATTTTTGTCGATCCCTCAAAAACCTTTCAATCGGTTTTAGGCATCGGCGGCGCATTGACAGATGCTTCGGCAGAAACTTTCTATAAACTGCCAAAAGATAAACAAGCTGAAGTACTGAATGCTTACTACAATACTAAAACCGGTATCGGCTACACCATTGGGCGTACGCATATCCAAAGCAGCGATTTCTCAAGCGATACTTACAGCTACGTAAAAGATAATGACGTAGCGCTTAAAACATTCAATATAGATCATGACAGGAAGTTCCGTATTCCTTTAATCAAAGCAGCCATTGCAGCCGCAGGCGGAAAGCTAACCTTGTTTGCTACTCCGTGGTCGCCACCGGCATGGATGAAAACCAATAACGATATGCTGCATGGTGGTAAACTGAAACCGGAATACGACCAGGCATGGGCTAATTTCTATGTTAAGTTTATCAACGCCTACGAAAAAGAAGGCATCCCGATCTGGGGCCTGTCTGTACAGAATGAGCCGATGGCCGTTCAGAAATGGGAATCATGCATTTATACTGCTGAGGATGAGCGCGATTTTATTAAAAACTACTTAGGTCCAACCCTTCACAAGAGCGGAATGGCCGATAAAAAACTGATCATATGGGATCATAACCGCGATCTGCTTTATCAGCGCGCAAGCACTGTATTGGAAGATCCTGAAGCGGCCAAATATGTATGGGGCACAGGTTTCCACTGGTACGTGCATGATGATTTTGAAAACGTAAAACGTGTGCATGAAGCTTTCCCTGACAAAAACCTGATGTTTACTGAGGGCTGCGCCGATACGTATGATGCCGCAAAGATAAACGATTGGAAATACGGAGAGCTATATGGGAAATCAATGGTTAACGACTTTAATAACGGCGTTGTAGGCTGGACCGATTGGAACATCCTGCTGGATGAGCACGGCGGACCTAACCATGTTGGGAATTTTTGCTTTGCACCTATACATGCCGATCTGAAAACCGGCGCGCTTACTTATATGAATTCCTTTTATTATATAGGCCATTTTTCAAAGTTTGTGCGTCCGGGTGCTAAACGCATTATCAGCTCATCTAACAGGGACGAACTGATGACCACTGCTTTTATTAATAAAGACAACAAACTTGTTGTAATTGTACTAAATTTGACGGATGAGAAGACGCCTTATGATCTTTGGATTAAAGGCATGGCAGCAA
>Ga0206937_10057_pt1 | contig 14811 bp, 11 predicted proteins | sample Alteio_BWOrgHeat_11_FD_152923 | JGI IMG/M metagenome (GOLD analysis project Ga0206937, IMG submission 152923) | Enriched cells from forest soil in Barre Woods Harvard Forest LTER site, Petersham, Massachusetts, United States -... | ecosystem: Environmental > Terrestrial > Soil > Temperate forest >... | reverse complement strand
GGCGGCGCGACGATACCACTGGACGGCCAGGGCCGGATCGCCGGCGGGTTGCTTGAGCTTGCCCGAGAAGAGTTCGCCGAGCAGCATGGCCGCCGGGGCGTGCCCGGCGTTGGCCGCGGCCTTCAGCATATCCGTGGCGCGGGTTACTTTTTGCGAATCAGGTTCGCTCTGCAGCAGGAAAAACGCCAAGGCGGTCTGGGCCTCGGCGCCGCCGCCATCCGCGGCCTTCTCGAGCCAATCGACTGCGCGGGCCGGGTCCCGCGGGACGCCGTCGCCGACCGCGTAGAGCTTGCCGAGTTGGACCTGCGCGGCATCCAGCCCGGATGCAGCCGCCTTCTCGAACCATTCGATGGCCTTGTTCTTGTCCTGCTCGAGGCCGGTTCCGTTAAGATAGAAAACCGCGGTGTTATAGGCCGCCGTCTCGTGACCCTGCTCGGCGGCCTTGAGAAACCATTTGGCCGCTTCCCGAATATTGGGCGCGACGCCGGTGCCGGCAGCGTAAAATCGTGCGGTAAAGAACTGGGCCTGGACGTTGCCGAGTTCGGCGGCGCGCAAATACCAGAATGCCGCCTCCCGCATATTCGGCTCGACGTTGTTGCCGCGGGTGTAGTACTCGGCCAACGCCAGAATCGCAGGCAGGTAGTCCTGCTTTGCGGCCGTCCTGAAGAAAGTTTCCGCCTTGGAGAGGTTTTGCGGAAGGCCTTCGCCCGACAAATACATCAGTCCCGCGTTGTAAAGCGCACGGACCTCGTTCCTGGCAGCGGCCTTGAGAAAGAGACGGCCGGCCTCGTCACGGTCAGGCGCCCTGCCTTGGCCGTTCAGGGACATGTAGGCCAGCGCAACCACGGCGCGCGGATCATCCTGCTGCGCGGCTTTCTCATACCAGTCCCGGGCGGCGGCGAAGTCGACTTCGACACCGAGGCCCTGGTAGTAGACATCCCCCATGGCGAATTCGGCAGCGGACAGGCCCTGTTTGGCGGCCAGCAAATGCCAGCGTGTCGCCTCCTGGTGGTCCTGTTCACAGCCACGTCCCTGACGGTAAAGCGTCCCGAGAATCAGCTGCGCCTCGGCCATGCCGGATCTTGCCGCCGCACCGATCCAACGCACGGCCTGGGCAAGGTCCTGCGGGACGTCCAGCCCATGGGGAAACAGCAGCCGAAGGTTGCTTTGCGACGAGATCGCGTCATGTTGTGATGACGCGCGTTGCCACGTGGTTGGACTGGCCCATGCCGGTGACTTGACGCCATCGAGAAAAATCAGCCCCAACTGATACTGGGCATCGGCGTGGTCGCGTTCCGCCGCCCGGGTATACCAGATCACGGCATCGGCGATGCTCCAGGCAACGCCCTCGCCCTTGGCGTAGCAGGCGCCGATGCGATACTGCGCGTCGGCATTGCCCTTCTCGGCCGCGTACAGCCAGGCCGACAACGCCTGCCTGAAGTTCTTCCGCTCGTACTCGGCAACGCCGCGCCGGTAAGACGCGTGCCGTCGAAACGCCCGCGGAAGTCTGGCCAGCAAGGATGCCACCTGCCGCCTCAGGGCTCGCGCATCGAGGTGCTGAAACCTCGCATCATTCCGCCGATCAGATACATGGCCACGGAGCGCTTTCCGACGTTGATATCGCCGGCCAAGGTCATGCCGGGGATGAGGCGGAAGTTGTCGGGCACGCCGATGAAGTGCGTGGCATCGACCGAACAGCGCGCCTTGTAATAGGCATCGACGGCCTTGCCATCGTCATCAACGGTAAAGGCACCTTCGCTGATCCAGCGAACGACGCCTTCGGCGGTGCCGTGCTCAGCGGCGTTGAAGGCGTCGATATTCAACACACAACGATCGCCTGGCCTGGCAAAGCCGATATCGCGGGACGCAATCTTGATTTCCGCTTCAAGTTTGGTGTCGAGCGGCATGAGGGTGATGAAAGGGTCCCCCGGCTTCAGAACAGATCCGACGGAGAGCTTGGCCAGGGTCAGTACGACGGACGGATCGGACGCCCTGAGTTGGACCAGGTCCTGATGTTTCATCGCCTTTTCATACGAAGCGCGCGCGGTATCAAGGTTGTTGCGGGTGGTCACCAGATCCTTGCTGAGGTCCGCCGCCCATTGCTGGATAAAGGCATCGCGGTCGGCCGCAATCGAGGCGAGGGTATTCTGCGATTCGATCAGGCTGTTGTGGGTATTCTCCAGGGTTCGCAGCAGTTCGAGGCGGGTGTCCTGGGAAATGAACAGGTTGAGCTGCGACCCGGTGCCGTGGTCGGCCAGTGTGCTGCGCATGGTCTCGATCTTCTGGGCTACTTCATCGCGTTGCCGGTACCGCGCATCGTCGCCGCGCAGCTTGTCGATGGTGGCCTGAGTCTGCTTGATCTTGGAGTCGAAGCTGTTGACCTGCGCCGTGTATTGCGCCATCCGCTGTTCATAGAGCGCCTTCTGCAAGGCAGAATATTTCTGGAAATCTGGATCGGGATTGTCGGCAAAGACCAGCGGCGCTTTCTTCAATTCCGCCTGGTCCCGCGCCACCTGCGCCTCGAGGCTGGCGATCTGCAGCTTGAACTGGGTGACGTCGGCGATGGTCAGGGTCGAATCAAGGGTGGCGAGGAGCTGGCCGGCCTTGACTTGGTCGCCCTCATGGATGTCGATGGTCTTGATGATCGAAGGGTCCAGCGCTTGCAGCACGCTGATCTGTCCGACCGGAACGATCTTGCCCCCCTGGCTGGAGACGACGCGATCGAGCTTGGTGAAGACCAGCAGCGCCAGAATGGCCAGAAGGAACGCGGCCAGCACGTGAACCGTGATGCGCGTGGCAATGGGGTCCCTGGACTCCCTGATGGCATCGGTTTCGGACTGGAATTGCCTGACGCTGGTCAGCGACTGTTCAAGAGACAAGGGTCGGACTCCCCATATTCGGCTTGGTACGCGGCGCAGGCGTCATGTGGTGGTTCTGCTGATGCCAGAGCCCGCTGTAAATTTCGTTGCGCGCCAGCAACTCCTCGTGCTTGCCGAGGTCATTAACCTGGCCCTGGTCGAGCACCAAGATCGCATCGGCCTTGATAAGCGACGACAGCCGGTGCGAAATGATGATCATGGTGCGGCCGTGGGCGATACGCGAGATGTTGGCGTTGACGATGGCCTCGCTGTCGGCGTCGAGGGCGCTGGTGGCCTCGTCGAGAATCAGGATCGGCGGATCGACGATCAACGCCCGGGCGATCGCCAGGCGCTGGCGCTGACCACCCGACAGATTGGGCGAACCTTCGTAGATGTAGGTTTCATAGCCGCGCGGCAGCTTGTCGATGAATTCCTCGGCGCCGGCGAGGCGCGCCGCGCGCACCACGTCGTCGAAGGTGGCGTCGGGCTTGGCGGCGGCGATGTTATCGCGGATGGTGCCGCTGAACAGGAAATTTTCCTGCAACACCACGCCGATGTTGCGGCGGAGGTGATCGACGTCATATTCGCGGACATCGATGCCATCGATCTTGATCAGGCCCTCATAGTCCGAATGCAGCCGCTGCAGCAGCCGGGTGATGGTGGTCTTACCCGATCCGCTCTTGCCCATGATGCCTAGGGTGCCGCCGACCGGGACCTCGATGGAAACATTGTTGAGGGCAGGATTCATGGAACCCTTGTACCTGAACACGACCTTGGAGAATTGCACCTCGCCCTGCAGCGGCGTCCGCACGCCATGACCGGAACGGCCCTCTTCCGGTGCTTGGTTGACCAGGTTCGCCACCGTAGCCACGGCCAATCGTGCTTCGTCGTACTGATTAATCAGTTGCGCCATCTGCATCAGCGGCGCGGAAACTCGTTGCGACAGCATCAGAAATGCGAACAGCGCGCCGATGTACAAGGGGTCGCCGGATGCCATGGCCAGATAGACGCCGAGTGCATAGGAGCCGCTGACAGCCAGGCGCTCCAACGGCCTGACCACCGACGAGACCATCGTTGCCGTCATGCCTTCGGCGTGACGCAATTTTGCGGTGCGCGCGACGAGAACGTCCCATTGCTGGCGCTGCCTCGAATCCAACGCGAGAGACTTGATGGTGCGTATGCCATTGAGCGACTGCACCAAGAACGATCCCTGCTCGCCTTCCGCCTTCAGAACAGCGGCGGAACGCTTGCGGTAGGTCGGTAGCATCAGCAACAGCCAGGCGACGATTAGGCCGCCAAATCCCAGCACCACCAACGTCATGACCGGGCTGAAAAAGAACATGACCGGCAGAAAGAACAACAGCGTGGTGGAATCCAGGATGGTCCCAAATAGCTGGCCGACCAGAAAGCTGCGGATCCTAAAAATCTCGCGCATGTCACGGGCGATAAGACCTACCGCGGTACGCTCGAAGTAATCGATCGGCAGGTTCAGCACCTTCTCGAACATGTAAGTGGACAGCTTGACGTCGAGGCGGGTGGTGAGGAAGTGCACCATCGACTGCCGCGAATAGTAGAAGGCGGTCTCGAACGCGGTGAGCACCAGCAACGCAATGCACAGCACCGTAAAGGTATTGTAGGCCTTGTAGAAGATCACCTTGTCCGACATCAGCCGCCAGAACATGATCGGCGTGAGGGCGAGAAAGCCAAGGAAGATCGCGCAAATCAGCACGTCACGGGCGATCCGGCGCTCACGAAAGATCAGCGCCGTGATGAGCCCGATGCTGAAGGGCTGGGTTTCGTCGGAGATGGCATAATCGCGCTTGACTAGCACGACTTCGCCGGACCAGACGCTGGCGAGGCGGATCTCGTCGATGACCAGCAATGCATCATCGCCGGCATTCGGATCCTGCAACACGGCGCGGCGGTTTTCCTCATCGCCGTCGAAGCGCAGCAGCACCATGCTGGCGCCGTTGTTCAGCTTGACGATAGCCGGCAGTGCCTTCTTGAGCTGCTGCAGACCATCCCAGTCGAGGGTCACGGATTTTGCCGACAGGCCGGCGCCCTTGGCGCACTTGACCAGTTGCTTGCTCGACACCTCTTCGCCGGTGAGGACGTTGTCGTGGATCAACTGCGAGACCGTGAGATGCATGCCATGCTGGCGGGCCACGATAACGAGGCAACCCAGAGCCGAGGGGGCGGCTTCATCCTTCCAGGCGGCGTCGGCGGCGGATGCTTCAATGATCATGACTGCCTCGCTTTAAATAAAAGATCTACCGGAGCCCGTCCTGGGCCCAAGGCCACCGCTTCACATTGATTGCGAGCGTGCGGCAAACTTCATCAATACCTTGATATTATGCCGCAATGCGGCGCCAAAGCCAACCTTAGTAAGGAGGCATTAACGATCAATTTGGCCAGTTTTGTGAGAGTTGATTAACACAGTCGCATCTCTGCACTCAGGGGCCTTCCTGGAGGTCAAAGCCCGAAGTGGCCAGATCCGCCAAAATCGCCTTGGGGTTCGCGTCGGCCATGAAGGCGAGCGCGCAAAGTTCGAAATGGGCGTCCGCGCGGGCGTTGACGGACGTGAAACCCGCAGAGAGTAAGAGATTGCCCAGTCTCTCGGCCGTAAAGCCGGTGCGGTGCGCCATGTAATGGCGTCCCCCTTCGATGGAGGGGGAATGCCCATAAATCATGTCCAGGGCACGGATCGGCCCGACTGCGGAATTGTAAGCGACACCCGCAAGGCCATGCTCGATCAAGTGCCGCGCAACGGATTCAAGATCCGGGCACATTACCAAAGCGAACCCGCCTGGCTTGAGGACCTTCCGGAATTGCAGCAGTGCCGGATAAACCTCATGGGCGAAAAGATGCTCTAGCACATGCGAGCACAGGATTCCGTCGAAGGATGCTTCCGGAAAAAAGGTTTCAAGGTCGCTGATTGAACCCACCAGATCGGGTTTGACCTCCGGATCAATGTCCAGCCTGACCTCTTCCCAGGCGCCGGCTTCCAGCATGCGTCCCAGCCGGTGCCCCGGTCCCGGACCACAGCCGGCGTTGAGTAGCTTTTTGTTACCGAGGGGCAATGGAATCCACTCACACTCTGTTGCGGGTCAGGGCAAACGTACTAGTTGATCGACTCGCGTACGTCGAAGGGAAATTGGTCGCGTGCTAAGTCGAATCCACGGGTCGCTATTTAGCCCGATCTGCGGCCGTTTCAATGTGCAGCCGATCGGCAATTTACCGAGTGGTTACCGGTGAGGGTCCCAGTGCACGCGCTCCCGCCCAAAACAAAAAGCCCCGGCACTTGGCCAGGGCTTCCTGTTTCATGCGGCTAGGCTGCGTAGCCTGGCGCCGTCAGATTTACGGCAGCGGGATGGTCGTGCGATCGTTCGCGAAGACCAATTCCTGGACCCCGTGGGTAGTGATCTGCTGGCCATCGTTGAACGTGAGCACGTAGTTGCCCGACCCGCCGGTGATCGATTGCACATCGCTGAACGAGCGATCGCCGAAGCCGGCAATGTTGGTGCCGCCGCCACCATAAATGGTGTCGTTGCCGTTGTGGGTCTCGATGTGGAAGGTGTCGTCGCCCGAACCACCGGTAAGCGTTGAGTTACCGCTACCACCGCCGTTAACCCAGAACGTGGTATTGCCAGCAGCAGCGCCGGCATCGAACACGTCGCCCTGCATGCCAACCAGCGTATCGTTGCCCGAAGCGCCCGCAACCAGGGTATCGGTGCCACCGCTGTAAAGATCCTGCAGAAGATCGTTGCCCGAACCACCGACCAGCGACTGATGCAAACCAAGGCCCGCAGCCAGCAGTTGATCGCCCGAACCGGCGATCAGTGTATCGTGGCCCACACCACCATACAGGCTGTCGGCACCCGCGCCACCTTGCAGCTTGTTGGCGTTGCTGGCGTCAGTACTGCCCGACCCAAGCAGGTTATAGTTGCTCGCGTTGCTGTCAGACTCGATGTACGAATTGATGCCACCGTGCAGTTCCGAGTGGCCGCTGCCGCCGGCACTGTTGCCGCCCATAATGGTGTCGCCACCGTAGCCATAAATGGTGTCGTTACCGGTGCCCGCAACCAGCGTCGAGAAGCCGGAGTCGCCGAGATCAACGATGGTGTTGTTACCGCTGCCGCCGCCCTCAGCGAGCTGATGGCCACTGCCGACACGTAGATAGTTGTTACCCTCGCCACCGATCAGATGATCATTGCCCGAGCCACCGAAGATGGTGTCGTCGCCGCCGCCGCCCATCAGCAACGAGTTGCCGGCGCCGCCGCCAATGACGTCGCCGCTGCTGCCGCCCTGCACGGTATCGTTGCCACCATCGTACAGGTTGACGCTATCGCCACCCGTGCCGAGACCGACGAAGACATTGCTGTGGTGGGTACCGTCGTCGGTCACGTAGATCTGGACCGGGGATGGCGTCTGAACAACGATGGCCTTCAGCGCCGGATCGGTGTTCACATAAGAGGTGCCGCCCGACGTAATATCCTGCACCTGGATCGCGCCAGAGGTGGGAGCCGTGTACGGCCCCTCTTCCGTCCACGCCCGTTTGGTCGTGTCGTTTGGATTGTTGTTATAAATGCCATCCAGCTTCAACTGATTGATGACGGCATTAACTACCGAAGAATCGATATTTCCGTTGGCGTTAAGATCGTTGCTCAGTTCGGCTTGGGTCAAATATGACACGGACATAATTATCGCCCCTCAAAAACTCTGCACATCGGTGAAGCGGACTGCAAATGCGGCATTAACTTGCTGCACCTGCTCAAATGTTAATGTAACACTAACAGGCATAACAGCTGAGTCAAGGCAAAAAGTAGGGAACTCTAAACTATTTTCGGAACAAATTTCACCTAGCTCGACGTACTGCGCGAAATCTTAATAGTTCTAGTTCCCGGATCTCAGGTTCGTTCAGTCGGAATTTAAGACAAATTGCACGAACTGCGATAGCGATACAAAGCAATGTTTTTCGGCTCCAGCGGGCCACCTACCCTGTTCTGAGTCCAGCTGCGAACTCCCCAACCTGACTAAAATTCCGAGGATCAATGCCCGTTACCATTACAGTCGCCCAGAGGAAGGGCGGGGTCGGCAAGACGACGCTTGCCGTCGCCATAGCGGGAGAATTCAGCAAACGGGGCTGGGATATTGCGCTGATCGACGGCGACCCCCAACAATCGGCATCCCATTGGGCCGAGCCGGGCAACCTGCATTTTCCGGTATATCAAATCACATTGGGAAGTGAGTCCGTTTCACGCTGGGCGAACGACGTCCGTGGCGTGAAATCCGATTATATCGTGATCGATACGGCTCCCAACGAGCGCGAAATGGGCGCCTCTATTGCTCTTGCCGATCTGATTCTCGTGCCCTGCAGTGGCTCCGGCTTGGACCTTGAGGCAACGTCGCGAACCCTTGCCATCATCGCGGCCGTGAGAAGCAAGCGCAAAGCCCCCCTAGGTGTGATTTTGGTACCAAACCGGATCGACCGTCGGACGCTGGAAGGCCGGCAATTGGTCGAGGAATTGGGCAGCTTCGGCGAGACCGTGAGCCCGCCTATCTCGAATAGGTCTGCCTTCGTCAGGGCCTACGCTTCGGGTCAGGCTATCGCCGATTTCGCCGCCGGCCAGCCGGCGGATCTCGAAATCCAGGATCTGTGTGACCTGGTTGCAACGGCCCTTCCCGGTTCCAAAGGCCGCCAATTGGCGCCCGACTGAAATCAGAAGCGCTCGCGAAACTCGTACTGGAAATCCTTCATCGAGGGCAACGTCCCCAGAATTCCCTCCTTGGTCGCTAATCCCGCCACTTCCAGGGTGATGCATTGCTGGGTCCTGAGATAGCAGATCTCAGTCTTGATCGATTGCGCGCAGCTGTTCTTGATCTGAATAACGTGATCGAACAGGTTGGGGTTGCTGGTATGGGCACGGGCAAACCCGCCGATTGCCAGGCACGGCTTGCCGGACAAGTCCCGGTGACGAAGCACATCGGTGTTCTGGCTGCCCGTGATGATCCGCGGCGGTAGCGATGACCCGCCGCCGAAGCTGCCGGTGGACGGGCGGGAAAGCGTACCCGGGGGCGGCGTGGTACCGCTTTGCGCCCGCAACTGCCCCGTTTCTGGCGCCAGCATGAGGCCCATGCACAGCGCCAATGTTAACCAATGTGACTTCATGTGCCCGCCCATTAACATTTGATTCTGCTGCGCCGCAGCGATTCGGCGCCGATACTGAATTTTAACGGATTTGTGCAAGTTCCCGCTTCTATCAGAGTTACCAAAGTGTTACCAATGCCCCTCAATTGCAGCGCAGTAATTGCCTTGTCGGTCGAGTTGAGCATGTTTCGCAACGCGCCTCCCCCCAATCCATTTTCGTTCGGACTTCCCGCAACTCCGTTGCGTTCTTCGCTAAATCTTCCCGGAAGCCCGCCGGTCACCTCGCACCCCGCATCCTCGGTATTTCTCGGCACCGACCGGTTTTCGCTATGGATCGCCAAAGTCGCGGTGCTCGAGTTCGGCGCCATCGCCGTCTCCGCCTACGTTACGAGCGCCCTATATCACACGCTCGCCGGACCGGCGTTGTTCCAGGCCTCGCGTTACGCGATCGCGTCATTGATCATTGCGGCGCTGTATCTGTGCACCTCAGTCGGATTCGGAGATTATCGCAAGCTTCAGCAGCAGCGCTATCAGCAGTTTGTTTGGGGCGGACTGAAGTCAGTAGCGTTTGCGCTCGCATTCTTCCTGTCAGGAATGTTTGTCCTCAAGATCGCTGAAGATTACTCGCGTGCCACCTTCATCTTTCAGATCGCGGGGATCTGCGCCACCGTGCTCGGCATACGCGGTTTGGCGTTTTCCGCGATGCGCGGAGCCATCGCATCGGGACGCTTGCAGGGGCGGCGCGCCATACTTGTCGGCGATGCGGTCTATCACGACCGAATCGTAAGGCGGCTGGAGGGGTTCGGCGTCCGCACCATCGAGCGGCTGGCCTTTGCATCATTTGACGACCACAGATCCGCGGGGGTCAAGCGAACACTTGACGTGTGCCGGGCCCTTCATCCTGACGACATTCTTATTCTCGCCAAGCCAGATGAACTGCCAAGGATCGCTGGCCTGGTCGATACGCTCTCCCGACTTCCGGTGGCCGTCCATGTGGTCCCCGTCGGGGTAGACGGCATTTTCAATGCCTCGCGGTTAGGTGGCGTCGGCGACGTCACAACGATCGAGGTTCTGCGTCCACCTCTGTCCGGCATCGACGTGTTTGTTAAGCGGATGTTCGACATCGTCGCGGCGTCTGTGGGCTTGCTGGTTTTCTCGCCAATGTTCCTGATCGTGGCTGCTGCCATTAAGCTTGATACGCGCGGCCCGATATTTTTCCGCCAGCTTCGGCATGGCTATAACAACCGGACGATCTCGGTTTTCAAATTCCGCTCGATGATCCATTGCCCGGAAGCTGCAGAATTCAAACAGACCGAACGCAATGATGCTCGTGTAACGCGCGTCGGTCGGATCATCCGTCGCTCCAGTATCGATGAATTGCCCCAGCTGCTCAACGTGCTGCGCGGCGAGATGTCGATCGTCGGCCCCAGGCCACATGCCACCGCCCATAATGAGATGTTCGAAGACCGGATTTCTCCCTTGTCGCGCCGGCACAATGTCAAACCGGGGATTACAGGCTGGGCGCAGGTCAATCGCTGCCGTGGCGAGACCGATACCCTGGAGAAGATGCAAACGCGCATCGACCTCGACCTCTATTACGTCGACAATTGGTCGTTCCTGCTCGATCTGCGGATCATCATCATGACCCTCGCGATGCTGTTTTCCAAACGGGAATATTTCGACGCCTATTGAGCAAGGCTCGTTCACCCACGCCTCTTGCACGGTAGTCGTGCGACCAGCATCGACGTTGTGCTTCGCTGATTTGCTCGCATATCGCACCTCAGCCAAGCCCAACGCCTTTTGTATCGATATCGCGCCGGCTGATCGCGATCTCGTAACTCATGACAACCCCGCGAGTCGGCCCGCAAATGCGCAATAACGGCGATTTGATCGCAATGGGCAAAGCATGATCGCCGATCTCATTTTCGACGTCGGTTGCAATAACGGCGACGACACCGATTTCTATCTGCGGAAGGGCTTCAGGGTCGTAGCAATCGATGCCGATAAATCGCTTTGCGACCTCGTATCGAAACGTTTCGCTGCTGAAATTCGCTCCAGCCGATGTGAGGTATTGTTCGGCGCAGTCGCCGAAAAAAGCGGCGCGATTCAGACATTCCATATCTGCGATGAACAAACCGACTGGAATACCTGTGATCCCTATTTTGTCGCGCGAAACGAGAAACTCGGCGTAAAATACCGCAACGTTGAAGTGCCCACCATCAACGTCGCTGACTTGATGGACTCTCGAGGTACGCCCTACTATCTGAAAATCGATATCGAAGGTGCCGACGCGATCCCCCTTCAGAACATGGTTGGACGACGTGACATCCCTGCTTATGTGTCGGTCGAAATCGCGCAGCATGACCTGTCGGAGGGATTGGAGCAGCTCAGGCTGTTGAGACGATTGGGTTACACCCAGTTCAATTTTTTCAACCAAGGCATGCGGCGGCACGTAAAAGCACCGCACCCCCCACTGGAGGGAAAGTTCGCCGAGTTCGATGGCAACGCGGTGACGACCGGCCTTTTCGGAAGGGAACTCGGAGGGCAATGGCTAGACCTGCAGGCGGCCGAAAGGCGTTTTGCCGGCATTCACAAACGGCACGTCCTGTTCCGGGACCACAAGCTGTATTCGAAGGACGGAAACTTTGGCGGCACTTTAATTAGCAAGATTCACAACAGGTTTAGACGCCACGTCCTGGGTGACCCCGTAACCTGGTACGAACTGCATGCAAGGATCGCCTAGAGTGCCGGTTAAGACGGTGGTCAATCCTGCCATCTATCCTTGTGCAGAAGTCGGAAAGTATGGCTTGAGAACCGGGCTGCGAGCGATGGCATCGCGTAACCGCGATTGATTGTCATAACCTGAAGTCACCGCGCGTCGATGGCCCGCGCGCGCGATGTGCTCCCGTTTCGAGGCATCGCTCAAAAGCTGCGTTGCCAGCATAGCGCACTCATCCACGCTGTTGAAAAAGACCGCCTCCTTCCCCTCGACGAAATTCTGCTCGAGGCGGGACGACCGTTCGGCCAGCAAACAGCTGCCGCAAGCAGTTATTTCGTAGGCCTTGTGCGACGTCTCGTCCCAATAGTCCTTCGTCACGAAGGAAAGATTGATCCTGGAATCCCATATCGTTTCGCGATAACGATCGCCGTACACACCGGCATCGATGATCTTGAAATACCGCTCGGCGCCCTTCAAGCTCCGCTGCCAGCCGTGTCCGAAGATGCTCAGGAGCCCCGGTAGCCGCTTTCCGAGCTCGCGGATCAATTCGATCCTGTGCGGTCGTATTCCACCCCCGTCTTTCAGAGCCGTGCCGATGAAGCAGAGATCGTGCTGTTTTGCGCGCTGCATACCCGGTTCAAAGTGCCGAGCTGGCGCAAATCCGAAGTCGACGACCGAAACCCTGCGCGCCCCGGCCAACTCATAGGGTCGGACGATCGAGTATCTCGGAACGATGATTTCGTCGACCAGGGGAATGATTCGCTTATGCAACCGCCACATCCCGCGCTCGTGCTGGCCCCAGGGATTGTCATTGCTGAATAGAACGATGGCGGAAACCTTGGAACGTATGGCGTGCAGCGTGGCAGGGCGAATCAGCCATCCTTTGTCCAACCACAAAATGTCGCATGGCCGCTCGGACAGTTTCGCGACGATGGCCTTGTTGAGGGCCGAAATCGACTGGCTGATCTGAAGACGCGAACTCAGGACCCAGTCGAGCTTGCCCGAGATCCCGGCATAACTCGGACAAGCAATTGTCTCGACCGACGCGCCAAGATCGACAAGGGCGTCGGCGCGGTCCTGGGAAGTCTGGCCTGGTCCGAGTTCGCCGACGTAAAGCAGGCTGGGCATCTGTCCTCACCCGAATTAATCGGACTGCATCCGCCAAATGCCATGCGAGGGCACAGCCTGCCGAACCGCGTCCCCGTTATCCGAAGCACGATTCGGCGTCAATCGATACACTTGGCGGTTTGGCGACGATCCGGCCCCTGGCCTACCTTCCACCGCTCCTCCCCTTCCCCGATCGATGCCCGAACTACCTCCCGTCCAAATTAGGACCACCCCCGTGCGAGGCAGATGAGGCCGTGCCGACCTCGGTTTGTCAGGCCATATTTGAGTGTTCAGGGGACGATCCGGCGGGTACCATCGACCGAGATTCTCGACGTGAGATTCGGATGGGCCACCCTTCGAACTTCCATTGCAAGCGCCGAAAGACCAACGCCGATCTCCCGATCCGGTGAGAAATGTCGATTCGCCGCATAGGATGGGGAGTAGCTTCGCAGGCCTACAGCCAGAGCGTGACGGTACTGTTGCAACTCGTCACGACGCCCATGCTCATTGCGGTTTGGGGACCCTCGCAATTCGGCACCTGGATGCTGGTGTCGGCCTTGCCGGCCTATCTGGTCTTGCTGGATCTCGGTTTTAGCCAGATCGCTGCCAACGAAATGTCCATGAAGATGGCTCATGCCGACCGAGACGGTGCGAAGCACACCTTCGCGAGCCTGGTTGGTATTTATCTGTTAGCCGTCATTCCAGTACTTGTCTTATGCGCCGTCCTGGTTTTGGTGCTGCCTTTCGGCCGATTGAATCCGGATCATTCAGCGTCGATCGAATCGCATCGCCTCGCAATCATTTTGCTGATTGCCTACGTGGCGGCTGCAATTCTCTCGAGCGTCGTTGCCGCGGCACTGCGGGCTGAAGGTCTCTTCAGCACGATGGTTACGCTCAATGCAACGAGCAGATTGCTCGAAGGGTTCGGAATAGTACTCTTCGCGAGGCTATTTCAGGCGGGTATCGAAGGGGCCGCCGTGGCGATGCTGGCGTTCCGCCTCCTGATGACCGGCGGAATGATCGTTATCCTGCACGCGAAATCGACCACGCTGCGACTGCGAATATCCGGCGCAGAATATGGCGAGGCGCGAAGATTGCTTTGGCCCTCCCTCATGTATCTGGGCTTTCCACTTGGCAACGCGATCAGCCTTCAAGGAGTACTGATCGCGATTGGAGCCTTTTTGTCGCCGGAGGCGGTCACGATCTACGCAACTTCGCGGACCCTCGCCCGGCTCGGCGTCAGTACCTTGGGAGCCATTAATCACGTGTTTCTTTATGAATACTCCGTGGCAATGCGGCTTCCGCGAGTCCTCCTTCGTATGGGAACTTTGCATTTTCTCACCGAAAGCGTGGGTACGCTGCTCTGCTCGGGTACTCTGTGGATACTGGGAGAGCCGATCTATCAATACTGGTTAGGTGGCCGTGTCCCGTTCGTCCGCGAAGTGTTTCTCATGGTCATTGTTCAGAGCGCCCTCGAAATCGTATGGGCTGCATGCCTCACTCCGCTTGTTGCCTGGAACAGGCACGCCGGCGTAGCGATCACTTACTGTATTGGGGCGTCGGTGGCGATCCTCGCTATTGTGGTAATACTGGCGACCGGCGGGACCCTTGAGCGATCGGCCTCAGTGTTGGCAGTTCTCTTCGGAGTGCTATCCATCGATGCCATACTTCGATTGCGTAGGATCCTCCATTCCGCCCTATTACCCCTCTCCGCCATCGGGACTGGTCAGCCCTAATGAAAGCATTGCTCGCAACCCCCGGGCGGTTCCATTCGTTCGCCTTGGCGCGAGAGCTCCACGATCGCTCCGCGCTTGATCGGATTGTTACGGGCTTGCCATGGGTGAAAGTCGCGCGCGAGCAACTTCCTCGACGCTACGTGCAGACCGCCCCACTGGCGCAAGTGTTGAATTTTGGCCTGAAGCGCCTCGGTCTTTCGAATGCAAAACTGGACCACCGGCTGCTGTTGATGGCTCTACACA
>Ga0206937_10238_pt1 | contig 15032 bp, 2 predicted proteins | sample Alteio_BWOrgHeat_11_FD_152923 | JGI IMG/M metagenome (GOLD analysis project Ga0206937, IMG submission 152923) | Enriched cells from forest soil in Barre Woods Harvard Forest LTER site, Petersham, Massachusetts, United States -... | ecosystem: Environmental > Terrestrial > Soil > Temperate forest >... | reverse complement strand
CGTTACAGTTAACGGCGCAGGCGTAACGGTGCTTATTGGCATAGCTTCGGTACTTGTAGTTGCGCCTGCCGTTAAAACAATATTGCCGCTATAACTACCCACAAAAGTTGTTTTTGCCAGCCTGATATAAACCGGCGCCGAAGTAAGCGTACCTGAGCTACCTATTGTAACTGTAGCGCCAAAATTTATGCCATCGGTACTCACCTCAAAACCGGGTGGCGGCGTAACTAATACCCCGGATACAAGGTTGGTAGCCGATACTGTAAAACTTTCAGAAGCAGATGGTGTACCATAAACGGTAGTGAGCGGCGACAGATCACCGGCTGGTGTTATGGTTGCAGGAATTGAAGCATCTACAGTAATGGTAAAAGTAACAGGCGGGCCCAGGCATCCCGAACTTTGGGATATAAATCTCTCAAATGTGCTGGATGCAGGTGCAGGAGTAGAAATAGTGCCGGACACTGCGTTGGTCAATGTATTGATAACATATATAACGCCTGTTGTTGCAGAGATAACATATACTTTAGTCCCGTCTGCCGAAAAACATACTCCTTCGGGGTGTGATCCGACAATTATTTTTGCCATTACCGCATTTGTTTGCGTATTTATGGACATTACTGTATTGTCACTTACGTTGGTTACATATAGCCTGCTTCCGTCCGGGCTCATGGCTAAATAGCTTGCGCCTGAACCAGCAGCAATAGTAGCAATTACTGCACGGCTAACAATGCTTATAACGGTTACAGTCCCCACAAAAGGGTTAGCAATGTATAAATAATTACCATCGGGGCTTATACACACGTCGTTTGATATTTGCCCAACGGGTATTGTACCAATTACTTTGTTTGTAGTTGTGCTGATAATGGAAATATCCGGATCGCTGTCATTTGTCACATATACAACACTACCGTCCGGACTAACAGCCAATCCATATGGATTGCCGCCGACAGGTATCGTTGCTATAATACTGTTATCGGCCGTATTAATGATCGAAAAATAACCATTGTTATAATCCGTAACATACAACCTGCTATTATCGGGGCTTAAAACTACCCCGGTTGGTTCCACGCCGGGGGACACATTTATGTTTGCAACAACAGTGTTGGTAATACTGTTTATTACAGAAATGATTTCGGACTCCTGGTTGGCTACATACACGCGATTGTGCTGAGAGTCAATTGCTGTACCTAAAGAGCCTTCGCCTACCTGCACAGTTGCAATTACCGCATTGTTGTTAAGATCAAGTACGGATAGCTGGCCGCCTAAGCTCGCAATATAAGCCAGGGATGATGTTTGCGGGGTTACGGTTATAGTAGCTTTAACTTGCGTACTTCCCGTATTTATTGCAACAAACGGGGCTATATTACCACTGCCACTTGCTGCAAGCCCAATTCCGGGTGTATCATTAACCCAGCTGAATGATTGGGCCGTACCGGTAAATGTAACGCCGCTTGTAGTAGCACCGTTGATATAGGTTTGGTTTGATACCTGGTCAACTGCAACATACGGATTAACCACCCCATTTACCGGTATGCTCAAGCTGCTTAACCCTGCTGAGGTAATGATCACATTTCCGCTTATAGGGGTTGCCGGCGCAGATGCCGCCGAACGCACATAGATGGTAGCAGTGTTAACTTTTCCACCTGACCCGGTAAGGATCAGGCCGTCAGCGTAGCCACTGGTCGGGTTGAGCGATATTTCGAAATTAGCAGGTGCATTTAGCTGGATATCGCCGGTTACCTCATTCCCTGTTACCGTAAACTGCTGAATATTAGGCGCAGCCGATGCTGTACCTACGCATGCCGATATAGTCCCGGTTACCGGGCCGGTTGCTATAGGTTGTATGGTAGGGTCTACCGTAATAGTGAACGTAACCGGGGTGCCGCTACAGCCCGCCGGTGAAATGAAATTACCATATGAAGATGGGTTCTCACCTACCGGTATGGTTGTGGTTACGGCATTGGTGGTGGTATTAATAACAGATACCGTTTCCGATCCGTTGTTAGCAACATATAACTGGCTGCCATCGGTTGTGATAGAAATACCTAATGGGTTATTACCAACAGCAATTGTGGTTACTATCGTATTAGTCGCAGTATTGATAACCGAAACATTATTTGAAAGTTGGTTTACCACATACACCCGACTGCCATCAATATTCATAGCAATTGTTTCAGGTTCTTGCCCTGTAGCAATGCTGGTAATTGTAGTGCCGGTTGCTGCATTTATTACCGACACATTATTGGATAGAAAATTAGTTACATACAACTTACTGCCGTCAGGGCTTACCGCTATCCAACTGGGTGAGGAATTGGTTGTAATGGTGCCGGTCGCTGCATTTGTTGCTGTATTTATAACGGAAATATTATTGTCAAAACTATTCGCAACATATAACTTGCTGCCATCCGGGCTGAACGCCATCCCGAGCGGTGCTCTACCCACCGTTATTTGCGTTATTTGCGAATTATCTGTCGCATTAAAAACAAAAACTTTACCCAACGCATTGCTCGCTACATAGAACCGGCTGTTGTCCGGGCTTACAATTATAGCTATCGGCGCTACGATTGAAGGTATGTTAACCGTCGAGTTTGTCGACGTGGTTAATACCGTAACACTGTTATCGCCATAGTTGCTGATGTAAGCATGTTTACCGTCTGGACTAACACCTATACCATCAGGCGAGCCAGGTTGCGATAAAACATTAATTACCTGCTGTGTTGCAGTATTGATAACCGATATGGAATTGCCAACATTGTTTGTAATGTAAGCCAACCCGGCCTGCGAAGGCGTTACCGTTATAGTTGCCTTAACGGGTGAATTGGTATTGTTTACAGCGTTAAACGACAGGATGTTACCCGTGCCTGAAGAAGATAAACCAATTTGCGGAGAATCATTTGTCCAGGTATACATATTGCCGGTGCCTGTAAAATTAACAGCAGTTACTGGCGAGCCATTCATCACTTCCTGGTCTGATGGCTTATTAACTGTTGGCAGGTCATTTATAACGCCTTTAACAGCTACATATTGGTCCGGGGCCCCGGTAGTGCTCAACACTATGTTGTCCGAAATACTGCCCGCCGGTGCAGAAACCGACGAACGTACATAAATTACCGTATTTCCCAGGTTTCCATTTACTTCAGATAAAGCTAAACTACCCGTAAAACCGCCGGACGGATTAGTGGATACTTCAAAGTTAACAGGTGCAGTAACAGAAATTGCTGTCGATAAGTTACTTCCCGAAACTGTAAACTGCTGTATGTTGGGGCTTGCCGATGCCGTACCAACACAAGCAGTAATATAACCTGTTGCAGCGCTTGCTGTTACTGCCGGCGTTATACCGTCTACGGTTATGGTAAAACTAACCGGTACACCATCGCAGCCCGTCCCCTTTGATATGAAGTTACCCATTGACAGGGGCGTTGTACCTACTGTAACTTTAGTTACTACTGTGTTAGTAGCAGTATTAACAACTATAGCAGAATTATTGTGATCGGCAACATAAAGCAATGAGCCATCACCATTTAACGATACACCTGTCGGCGCTCCGCCTGTATTGATTGATGTAACCAGCGTATTATTGGCAGTATTTATAACAGAAACAGTTCCGTTACTCTGGACAGCGACATATAAAAATTTTCCATCCGGGCTAATAACTGCGCCATAAGGGTTCGGGCCTACACTAAAAGTTGTAATAGCCTTATTGGTTGCAGTGTTAATAACAGTTACGGTACCGCTTGCATCATTGGTGGAATAAAGGGTGCTCCCATCCGGGCTTAATACAAGGTCGAACGGATCTACGCCAACTAAAATGTCGGTGATCAAAGTGTTTGTTGTGAGATCGATCACGGAAACATAATTTGTTGCCTGATCTGCTACATACAGCGTTTTGCCATCAGGGCTTACTACCATTCCGAAGCCGCTATAGTCGCTCGTTATACTGCCTGTTATAGTGTTGGTTGACGTATCTACAATATAAATGATACCATTGCCATCGTTTGAAACGTATACTTTGCTTCCATCCGGACTGAATACAATGCCTGATACCGTTACTGTAAAAGGGATAGTGGCGACGACAGTATTAGTTGCAGTGCTGATAACAGACAAACTTTCAGATATGTCATTTGCTACATACACCTTTGAATCGTCCGGGCTTACTGCTACGGTAAATGGGCCTTGCCCTACAGGAATAGTTTTTATCACCGTATTCGTAGCGGTATTGATCACCGACACATCGTTTGATTGTGAATTGGCAACATATGCATAGCCAGCCGAATGTGGTATAACGCTTACCGTTGCTTTTACCGGGGTAGAACCCGTATTTACCGCTGTGAATGGCGCAATATTTCCCGTACCGCTTGATGCAAGGCCAATAGATGTCGTATTGTTTGTCCATGAATAAGTGCCGCCTGTCCCGGTAAAATTGATGGCTGTTGTAGTTGCTCCGTTTGTAAACTCCAGGTCGGCCGGCTTGGTTACTGTTGGCAGGGCGTTTACATCAGCCGTTACCGGAACATTTAAATTAGTCGCCCCGGCCGCACTTAATACAATGTTTTCGGTTGTATTACCGGCAGGCGCCGAGGCGGAAGATCGTACGTAAACTGCTGATGAACCGCCTTGCCCGGGAGGCACCGAAAAGCTGATGGAATTGGCGAACCCGGTTGTTCCGCTCAACGACACTTCAAATCCTGCCGGCGCTGTCGCAGTAACATCGCCCGTCAGGCCACTACCCGAAACTGAAAAGTACAGGAAACCGGCTGATGGCGAACCGGCACATGCTGAAATATTCCCTGTAACCGGGCTTGCCGTTATCACCGCTGTCGATGGGTTTACGGTGATGGTAAATTTTGCCGGTACGCCTGTGCAGCCTGTTCCCGGGGCAATAAAATTACCTACAGAAGCGGGGGCATTAAAACCATCATAAATCGTGGTAATAAACGTATTTGTGGTAAGGTCTATCACATCAACCCCGTTATAAAAAGCATTGCAAACATACAGGGTCAGCCCATCAGGACTAATACTTAGCCCCGCATCACCCATCCCGAACGATTCGGTAATTGTACTGACTGCGTTTGTTGCCGTATTAATAACCGATGTAAAATTGCTGCCATAATTTGCCACATAAGCATTCTTCCCGTCAGGGCTTATAGTTATCGCCTGTGGGTTATTGCCTACCGTCACTGTAGCCACTACAGCGTTGGTAGCCAGGCTGATCACATCCACATTGTTTGATCCGTCGTGAACAACATACAGTTTGCTTCCATCGGGGGTTATCGCCAGATCGTTATTACCAAAACCGTTAACCGGAATAGTTGCAATAGTGGCGTAACTCGAGGTATTCACCACATACACGCATTTGTTTATCACATCAACCACGTAAAGTTTAGTGCCATCAGGACTAACCTGTATGCCCTGTAGGGCCTGCCCCAGCGATAATGTTTTTGTAACCGTATTGGTAGTGGTATTGATGACAGTAATAGTGGCAGAATTATAGTTTGCTACGTATAAAACCTTCCCATCCGGGCTTAAGGTGATCCGGGTTGGATCAAGGCTTCCTGTTGGAATATTCGTTATTAAATTATTGGTTTTACCATCGATTACCGATATAGACGAAGAGCCTATATTGGCCACATACACCTTGCTGCCATCCGCGTTAACGGCTACCGCTACCGGTTCGCTTTGCACAGTTATCGTTACGGCCGAAGTACGCTTTTGCAGGTCAACTACGGTTACGGTATTAGAATTTGAATTTGCGATATAAGCGTAGCTGTCAGATAATGGCGTTACAGATATATTGGCTGTAATGGGGCTTGTACCCGTGTTGGTAGCTGTGAAAGGCGCGATGTCACCTGTACCCGAATCGGCAAGGCCTATGGCAGTATTGTCATTCGTCCAGTTAAAGGTGTTACCCGTTCCGGTAAAGTTAATTGCCGTTGTAACATTGCCATTATTGTAGGTTTGCGGGTTTATGGTGCCAACAGTTGGCAGCGCGTTAATTACTCCTTTTACCGCAACATTAACACTTGCAACACCGGCAGAACTTAACACCACATTGCCCGATATAGGTACGGCAGTTCCCCCGGCAGCAGCCCTAACGAATACGGTTGTGCTACTAACGGCGCCATTTGTTAAGCTGAGCGTTAATGAACTTGCAAAGTTATTGCTTTGGCTGAGTGATACTTCGAAACCCGCAGGGGCTGTAACCTTTACATCTGCAGATAAATTATTGCCCGAAACCGTAAATTGCTGCGTACTGGTTGACGGGGAACCTAAGCAGGCAAAAATATTACCAATTGCTGGTGTCGCAGTAATGCCTGGGGCTGCCGGGTTAACCGTAATGTCGAAAGTAAGCGGCGCGCCATCGCAATTTGTACCATCCTTAATAAAATTACCCACCGATATGGGAGATAGCTGTACCGGAACAGTAGCAATAACTGAATTATCGGCGGTATTTATAACCGTTACATTATTTGAAAGAACGTTTGTAACCAGTAGTCGCGTTCCGTCACGGCTTACTGAAAGTCCATAGGGCTGGCTGCCAGCCTGTATGCTTCCGGTAACAGCATTTGTTGCAGTATTGATTACCGATACAGTTCCATCGCCTGCGTTTGTTACATATAACTTGCTCCCATCAGCACTTAGCGCCACCCCATATGGAAACGAGCTAACAGGAATTGTTTTCAGCACCGTGTTGGTTACTGTACTGATGACCGACACATATCCTGAAGTAGATACTGCAACATAAGCCAGTTTGCCATCCGCGCTGATAGCGATATTATATGGATTTTGCCCAACAGTAATAACGGCTACCTGCGAATAGTCAGCAGTATTTATTACTGTAACCGTACCTGAGCTAAAATTCACCTCGTACAAAAGGCTCCCATCCGGGCTTAACGCAACACCGGCGTCGTTATCGGCCAGGATTGTTTTAATAATAGCATTTGTAGCCGTATTGATAACAATAAGCTGATTAGGGGAATTTGATACGTATAATTTACTTCCATCCGGGCTGACGCAAATAAATCCCGGACTCTGCCCCGCCGGGATAGTGGCAGACACCGTGTTGGTTTTGGTATCGATGATCGAGATCTTACCATCAGATGCACCATTTGTAACATAAGCCTTACTACCATCCGGACTTATAGCTACGCCATATGGATTGCTGGTAACCGGTATATTAGCTATAACCGCATTGGTTATCATATTAATAACCGACACCGTATTTGAATTTTCATTAGGAATATAGGCATACCCTGCATTTTTCGGCGTAACCGTAATTTTTGCAGTAATCGGCGAATTAGTATTATTAACCCCTTGAAATGCTGATATATTACCGGTACCGCTTGCGGCCAAGCCTATGCCAGGGCTATCGTTTGTCCACGAATAAGTATTGCCTGTGCCTGTAAAATCTACTTCAGTGGTTGATTGTCCGCTGCTGATGCTTTGATTTCCTACCGGGCTAATGGTTGTTAAGGCATTAATTACCCCCTTAACAGCTACATTTTGACTGGCAACCCCGGCGGTGCTTAGTACCACATTGCCTGATATATTGTTCGCCGCACCCGATGCCGCAGCGCGCACATACACAATTTGATTTGTTACTGCCCCACCGGATGCTGTGAGTATAACCGAGCTTGCAAAACCACTATTTTGGCTTAGCGATACCTGGAAACCCGCCGGCGCTGTTGCAGTAATATTCCCGGATAAATTATTGCCCGAAACGGTAATTTGCTGTGTACTGGTTGACGCCGAGCCTACGCATGCCGAAATATTACCAATGGCCGCGTTTGCTGTAATAGCAGTTGGCGAAGGGTTTACAGTTATTGTAAATGTAACCGTCCCCCCGGTACATTGTGGCGCAGTGGTGATAAAGTTCCCGAATGACCACGGGTTTCCGCCTACACCTATCTTATTGACAACGGCGTTGGTTGCCGCATCAATTATCCAGACATCGTTCGAGGCCACATTTACCTCATATATGTATTTGCCGTCAGGAGTGATCGATATTCCTTCAGGGCTGTTGCCAATTGGTACGGTATTGGTTACCGCATTTGAAGCGGTACTGATCACGGACATAGTATTATCCTGGGAATCGTTCACATATACATTTTTACCATCGGGGCTTATAGCCAAACCTGTAGGATGAGAGCCAACCGTAATAGTTGTTAAAATTGCATTAGTGGCTGTATTAAACACCGTAACATTCCCGCTAAGCGTGTTAGCAACGTATAACCTGCTGCCATCGGGCGTAAAAGCAAGACCTACAGGGTAAGACCCCACATTGAGAGTAGCTGATACCGTATTTGTTGTGGTATTGATCTCCGTAACCGAACCTCCTCCCAGGTTGGTAACCGCAGCAATTTTACCATCCGGGCTCATCGTAATACAATAGGGGTTTATCCCGGTATTGATGGTGGCAATCGTAGCAAATGTTGCGGTATTTATAACCGAAACGGTATTATCACTTTGATTTGCTACATAAAGTTTAGAATTATCCGGGCTCACGGCAACTCCCCAGGGGTTTCTACCGGTAGGAAAACTACCAATTATTGCATTTGTTGACGTATTGATAACCTCCCCGCCGCTGAATGAATTTGTTACATATGCGCGTGTACCATCGGGACTTACACCAACACACGTAACCTCACCTTCGGGGTTTATGCTTGTTACAAAAGTTTGATTGGTGGTATTGATGACCGAAACATTATCGCCGTAAGCTGCCGGAATGTAGGCGTAAGAATTAGATATGGGCGTAGCTGTTATGGTTGCCTTAATAGCGCTATTCCCGTTATTAATCGCCTGGAAGGATGCTATATTCCCGGTACCGCTTGCCGCAAGTCCGATGGATAGATTATTATTCACCCAATTGTAAACGCATCCTCCGGAAGGAAAAGTTACAGCTGTAGTATTCTGTCCGTTGGTAAGCGTTTGGTTGGATTGTGCCCTAACCAGTTTTGCGGACGCAGATAAAACAACGACTATGCATAAAAAAAGCAAAAACTTACGCATAGGCCCGGGTTAAAATCATAGCTAATTATTCGGGGTGAATATCCAGTATGAAGATATTTACTTTAAAGCAAAAATTAGCAAGAAATATAAAATACTTACCCGTTTGATGTCGCTATTAAACCTGTCCTTTTTATCAGGATGATTTTTTCTCTAATACCAAAACTACTTTATTAAAGTCTGACGATGCATCAATTACACGGCGGAAGTCGGCGAAAACGCTAACCGGGTAATAGGTTTTACGGTATTGCTCCATAATGTGTACGGTTAATACATTACCTTTTATTTCATAGTCTGAAACAAAGCCCATTGACAACTCACCATTCTCTGAATAAGTCTGATTGATCTTCAGATCGTTAGGGTTGGTTATGGTGTAACCAGCCGGGATGGTAAAATTCACCGTCCGCTGCTCATAATGGCCAAACTCAATACTGATCGGATCCTGGCGTGGTTTCTCCTGGTACATCTCTTCCTGCGGACCGATCGCCATACCTATTTTTATCAGCAACTTATTGCCGGCTTGTTCCAGTAATCCATCGGTAGCAGTTTTCATATGCATTACCAGCGGTTCATCGGTATTCTCATTTGCAAAATCCTGACCTATAACCTCTGAAAACTTCAGGTTATCCGATCCTGCAAAATCCTTGGCCATCTCTTTTATTATTTTCGTTTTTTGCTCTTCGTTAGATAAGTTGAGGGCATCGCGATATTCATTTGCGATATAACCCGCATAGCTCAGCTTTACATCCACATTCATCGAATCAAGGCTGCTATTGAGGTTCAGGTTTGATTCGATATTGTCAAACGACTTGCTATATTCCTCAAGCGGCACATTTTTGATCTCGGCAATAGCGGTAGAGAACGTGCCGATAGAGGTTTGCTTACAGAACAAACCATTGGTCTCGCCCCAATTAGGTAAGATCCATGGATAACGGAAGTCCGGACGTGTAGGCGCCAAAAACTTATGCTCCGCAGGAAAGTACAATAATGGATGATCGCAATTATCCCAGTTCTCAAGAGCCTTATCTATCACATATTTTTCCCTGTCTCCCGTCAGCACTATCTGGAAATCGATACCCAGGTTTTTGAATATGGCGGTATAAACACGCATGGTTCCGATTGTACTGCCTATCTTATTCTGCAGTACGGTTGAAAGCTTGTCAGATTCATCGCCCTGCAGGTTTTCATCATAAGAGAACGTCTTTTTCACATAGGCCTCAACAGCGGTTATTTTAGGCACTTCACCATTCAGGTGCGCCCAGTTATTTGCCGTTACTATGGCTGCAATTTTAGCATTTTCCTTATCGGTTACGTCGGTATATAAGCTAAATGCCCTTTTGGCCAGCTCGTTCCAGGTAAAAAGGCGCACACCTCTCCCGCTTGCTTCATTGTACGAAAGTTTGTATTCAACCCTCCTTAAATTCGCCACTACGGCTGCATATTTTTCCTCTTCTGCGCCCGGGGTCTCTTTAACCACGCACTCTGTTATCCTTTTGCCGTTGATCGCGGTATCGATAACAGCCGCAGCGAAATTGTAAGGCTTAACATCAAATTTAAGGCGTTCAGGCGCTATGAGTCGAAAATCGGAACTCAGTACCGGGAAATCCAGCTGTAATATCTCGCGCCCGAAATAAGATACAGGCCTTTTCCGGGTGTAATAATATTCTATCTCACAGCCCTTTTCAAGACCTTCCATAGCAAATATCTTGTACATATTGCCATCATCTTCCTTTATGTCTTTTATATTGCTCCTGTCCAGCTCAATGATCTTTCCTCCTGGCAGTATGGTGCGGGCCTTGATATCCAATATTTCGGAGTTATCGCTGGCATCGAGGTAGATCTTGTTAAAGCTTTCTATCCCCTTGTCGTCGTTAATATGTACTATTTTATGAATCGTATAATATTCTTCCACCTCCTGCTTTGGCCCATCGGCAAACTCTAAACGGCGCTTATCCGAAATCACAACTGCCGATTCCTTATTGTATTTGCTATCGGGCGTGATCAATGTTGGTTTGTCGGCCCATTTTTCGGTTTCAATAGCAGGCGTTTGACCATAAGCATACTGCATGGATGCCAGTATGGCCACAACTGTGGTGATCTTTTTTATCATGTTTAAATTTTTGAAAGGCTTAGTGTTTCCCTGTATGTAGGCAGCAGGCTGTCAAGCACATCATTCCATGCCTTGAACTTGTCGCTCGTCAGGATAAGGTCGTCGTTATAAAATTCCTGGGTAAATATTACGGTGTTATTCTTTTGCTCATAATGAATGTTAAAACCCCATATATTGTTATGGAAGGTTTTGCTCTGCGGCAAGTAGGTGAGCTTGTAACCGTCGGGGATCTTCAATATGGTCACGTATCGTTTGGTGAATTTGTAATCCCGCGAAACCGGCACCTGTCTTTCAGGATAATCCAGCTTTGCCTTTTGATAGAACTTGAACAGGTTCATGTTCAGGTAGTAATCATTGCCCAGCTTCTTGGCATAATCCGGCAAAGTAAATTGTGCCGAAAGCATAATGTCATTTGGATTTGCCTGTTTGCTTACGCGAAAAGTATCCAAATGGAAGTTATTCGATCCTCGCACAAATTCACCTTTAAAGTAATCCTGCATATCCTTCTGGTTCCGGTACATCAGCTCGCCATAGGCTTCGGTTGCAAAGTAGCCCTGCATCTGCCTGTCTACCGTGCCTTTTACGCCATCGGGCGTAATTTCCAGCCAGGTGGTATCGCAGATCACGTTTTTATCTTTTTCAGGCACGGGAACAGTTAGTATCTTATATTCCTTGTCGTTCACCGCTATCATCGCCTCCTTATCCTGTATCCCAGCGGATGGCGTACCAAATACGCAGGTTGGGTCGGTGCCATCCAGGAAAACATATTTACCATTGAGGCTGATGGTGCTGATCATGTGGTTACTCACCATTGGCAATGGCAGGTCGCTAAACTTATATGGCATATCGCGTGTACCTATCCAGGTAAAATAGGCCGGCACACCTGCGGTATTCAGCATTTCGGTCAGGATGCTGGCCATGTCCTTACAATCGCCATAGCGACGGCTGCATACCAACCCCGCATCGCGCGGAACAAAACCGCCCATGCCATCTTCAAAAGCCACATATTTAATGCTGTGCTGCACCCATCCGTATATCGCCCTTGCTTTGCCTTCGGGTGTAGCAACGCCGGTGGTAAGGGAATCGACGATATGTTTTAGCTCAGGCGTTATCTGACCATTTACCGCTTTAACGTAGCTGTAATTGAGTTTGAACAGATCGTTATTAGTGCCGAGGTATGGCACTACATTGTCCTTGTCATCTTTATAACTTTCAATGTAAAAGATCACCCTTGGCGAATACCAGTCATAATCCGGCGCGTCGGTATACGACTTATCCGCCCGGCAATTTTTGTACTGGAAGGTATATATTTTGTTATGGTGCTTATCTTCAGTAGTAACGGTGATCTTACTGGTATCCAAACCCATCAGCCTGAATTTTATCGCAACATCCTTTGATACCGTGATCTTCAGCTCACTATTCACCACAGGTATATAGCTTGCGAAATAGAAAGGCGAAAGCAAATGCGGGTCTTTGTCATGATAGCTAACATCCAAATTGCCTACCGCACCGGCCTCCACAGACGGAAAGTTGAACTTTGTGTACTTTACATCGTCATAAAACACAAAGCTTTCCTTGTCGTCGCTTGTCTTAAACTCGCTTACTTTCATCTTCTTGTCATCCGGCGTACGGGTATAGGCCTCGTAAGCCACTGCCTGCTGGAAGTTGCTTTGCGAAAACCCAAAATTGCCCATATACGATGCCGAATTGCCATCAATAAATTCAATCTGCTGGTTGGAATGACTATCCACAACCGGCTCACCGTTTTTAACGTCGATAGTGTATTCCAATACCTTGTTCAGCATCACCGCTTTATCGCCGGGGAATTGCTTGCTGAGCTCTTCCACCGTTTGCGCATGCAACGTAGCCGATAAAAGGCAAAACGCAGCGCCAATAATAAATACCCCTGTGCTGCTACTTTTCAACCTGTGCCGATACCAGCACTCCGTGTTTGTATATAAGCGTTTTAATAAGTTTCCCATTCTCATCGTAAAATTTTGCCGGCCCGTTATAGCTCCCATTGTCAAAAACACTTTCCTCTTTTAAATTACCACTTTTTCCATAATCCTTACAAATACCATCCAGATTATCCGTATCGTAATGATATTCATATCTTAATTTCCCATCCGGGTAATATTCTTTTGCAGTACCTACCTGTATCTCGTACGCCAAAGTATCTACCGAGCGTACCTGTCCGTTGGTATAATAAATGATATCCGTCCCGTTCTTTATATTGTCATTGTACGACCACTCTCGCGATACTTTCCCATTTGGAAAATAGGATTTAAGCGGCCCGCTCGTGCTTGTAATAGGGATGTTAGCCACCATTTTGCCATCCTTGCCTATATAGCTGTAATATTTAGGGGCATCATCAGCAAAATTCACCAAATACGCCAACGAACCATCAGGATCGTATTTTTTGGTATCACCTTCCAGCTTATTGTCTTTATAGATACTTGTACGGTCTTTAGCCTTTAAAAAGTAATCCGTTCTCAGGCCGTTCATCATGTCGTTCACGTACATGGTCTCGTTCAGTATACTGCCGTCATCGTCATAGTTTTTCCAAACGCCGTTTTTTTCACCATATTTATAATGACCTTCTTCACTTTTTACACCACCATAATAATAGGCTGTTAAAGTACTGTCGAGCACCCCGTTCTTATAATAAAACACCCTTGAAGGGCTGCCATCAAAGAAATATTCTTTATAAACACCGTCGAAATTGCCGTTCACATAATTGGCTTCCGCCATTACTTTTCCATCGGGGTAAACCAGTTTGTACTTACCTGAATATTTTGGAAACGAATCAACCTGTATTATATTTCCTTCCGGGCTATATTGCGTTAGCTGCTCAAGCATGTCGCCGGCATATTTTTCTTCAGTTAGCTTTTTACCTTCCGTGTTATAGGTTTCTTTATAGCCATTTATTTCACCATCGGCATAATAAATAGTAGAGGTTAACCTGCCGTGTTCATCATAAAAATTCCACGGGCCGGCATCTTCATCATCTTCTCTCCACCCCTCCGATTGCACCTTCCCATTGGTATAATAACTGGTGTAATAGCCATTGTCTTTCCCGGCGGTCATATCAACCTGGTTCTTTATTTTTCCGTTCAGGTAATAAGTCGTCGTAGCGCCATCAAACTCATCGTCTTTATAGTTATTGATCTGGTATATTTTTCCGGAAGGATAAAAAACCGTATCAACGCCTGTCAGGATGCCCTTTTTATCATAAAAGAAGTGGGCCTTCTTGTCACCGTCCCTTGTATATGAAGTTACGCTTAGCAGTCCATTCACTGTCGCAGATGCGCTCAGTACTTTACCATTCTCGTCAAAATACTTCACCGATTTGATGATGCCATTTTCATATAAAGTCTTTTCAAAAGGCCTTCCGTCCTTGTAAAAATCCGTCATTTCGCCCACTATCTTACCCTTCGCAAAATTACAGCTCAGCGAAACCTCGCCGGTTTCGAAATATTCTTCGTGCAAACCTTCCTCGTTATCGTTTACATAATTGCGTTTTTCCTTTAGCTTGCCGCTGTCGTAATAGTATTTCCATTCACCCTGGGCTTTGTCGGCTGTATATTTTCCTTCGTAATCCACCCCGCCATTCTCATAGAACATTTTATAGTCGCCGTCCTCTTTTCCATTAAGGTAGTTTATGACCTGCCTTTTGTTGCCATTTTTATAATATTCGGTATACAGGCCGTTCAATTCATCATTAGCATAGTTCTCTACCGCGTGTAAAATGCCGCCATTATAATAAGTTTTTACCTCGCCCGATTTCTTATCCCCCTTATAATTCAACACCGATTTTATACTACCGGTAAAATAGTAGGTTGGGATCTGCCCTTCCGCAAGGCCGTTAGTATAGTTCTCTTTTGACGATAGATTGCCGTCTTCGTGGTAAAATTCCTGG
>Ga0206937_10237_pt1 | contig 15043 bp, 16 predicted proteins | sample Alteio_BWOrgHeat_11_FD_152923 | JGI IMG/M metagenome (GOLD analysis project Ga0206937, IMG submission 152923) | Enriched cells from forest soil in Barre Woods Harvard Forest LTER site, Petersham, Massachusetts, United States -... | ecosystem: Environmental > Terrestrial > Soil > Temperate forest >... | reverse complement strand
TCAAAAACTTAAGAAACAGTATGGTTAATGCGAGGTTCATTTTTTTGTGTTAAAAATTTTATTCGTAATTTTAGCACATGGCAATAATGACATTAGAAATTCCTGACGAGCTCGAAAGAGATCATGATGAAACAGCGCGTTTCATTGCTGCCAAGCTATATGAAGCAGGTAAGATCACTTTAGGCAAAGCTGCGGCGATGGTCGGGATGAAAAAATGGGACTTCATGGAGATACTAAACCGCTACGGTGTGGATTTCTATGGGATGGCCCTACGCGATGATTTAGCAAGTATGAATAGTGAGCAGCACTAAAATCGTCATCACCGATACCAGTTGTTTTATTCTGCTTTCCAAAATTGATGCATTTGAATTGTTGCAACGGCTTTTTGGAACCGTACTTACAACACCTGAAATAGCCCGGGAATTCGGTGAACAATTACCTGAATGGGTGACCGTTGTTCCAGTCATCAATCAAGATTTGTTTCAATTATATAAAGAAGAAGTTGACCCCGGAGAGGCGAGTGCATTGGCACTGGCGAAAGAACTCTTAGCCGATCTCGTCATTCTGGACGACATGAATGCCAGGCGATTCGCAGGCAAAATTGGGATAACCTTTAAAGGAACGCTTGGGTTGTTTCTCATGGCCAAACAAGCCAAACTTATACCAGCGGTTAAGCCATACATAGAAAAAATAAAGCAAACTAATTTTTGGATCGCAGCACATTTGCTTGAGCAGTGTATTCGCGATGCAGGCGAATGAAATAATCCCGTAATCCTTCAATCCTAAAAATCATGGTTCAAGACAGATTTGCGTTAGGGATAGCAGCGGATACCGGCCTGTGACCAAAGCCTTGTGCAGTATGAGCGTATAGCCCGGCCGAAGGCAACGCCCATTTAAAGATATATCGCTTAAATTTCGCCTTGGTTGACGATGTCACAATAAACGCGACCCGGTTGCACTCACCCCGGCGAGGCTTCGCCCGTCGCCCCTCTCTCTTGCTTCGCGAAAGAGGGTAGCTGCAAAATTTCCATTCCACATTATTTTCCTGAAAACGTTATGGCTTTGCCCCCTCTTTCGCGAAGCAAGAGAGGGCCGAACAGCGAAGCGCATTCGGGGTGAGTCCACCGGGTCGCGTGTATAACAACCACACAAACCAACAAATCACATTTTTTAAGTCCGCAAATAATTGATTTTCAATAACTTTATCTAAATGACAAATCCATGGCACTCTGTTTCAAAATAACTTTCTACATTTGTCTAACAGTGTTAAATGATTTAATGCTGTATTGAGATGGCAAGTAAAGAAAGAATCGCGCGCTTAAAAGAAGACACCAGGATGAGCATCCTGAAAGCTGCGCTGCATATTGCGAAGGAAGAGGGGTGGGAAGCTTTAAGCATGCGAAAGATAGCCGACGCAATTGAGTATACTGCTCCCATCATTTACGAGTACTTTGAAAATAAGGATGCGCTTTTGTATGAACTGACCCGCACGGGTTATTTGATACTGAACCAAAAACTGGAAGAAGCAAGAGATCAGCACGATACCCCCGAAAAACAGCTTGAAGCCATGTGGGTAGCTTATTGGAACTTTGCATTCCTCAAAAAGGAACTTTATCAGTTGATGTTCGGTATAGCCACCAATTGCATTAATTGCACGCTGATGAGCAAAATGCCCGAAGCCGAGAGGCAATGGGACATTATAGCCGAGGTAATAGGCAAAATGATGCATATTGAAGATCTTGAATCGGAAGAGATATGTGTACGCTATTATACCTTCTGGTCGGTTATCCACGGGCTCATCTCCATTAACCTGCTCAGCCGCGGCTCGTCCGACGAAATGAACCGCCAGGTACTCATGAATGCCATCACCGGCATTATCAGGTCCATGAAAGACCAGGTTGCTGCCTCTAATTAGTTCATATTTTTTTAACAATAATATAACGTTGTTAAGCGATTTAACAGCGTTAGTAAGTTCGCTCATCACACAATAATTGCATATATGGAAAACGTAAGTAAAAAACAGTACGATTACATTAACGATGTTAAATGGTTTAACATTGTTAAATACCTGGTTATCCCGGGTTTACTTGCGGCTATCTTTTTATTAAATAGCTGTTCGTCAAACCCGCAACCACAAGGCGCACCGCCGCCGCCAGCACTGCCGGTGGCAGCTGTAACAACCGGTACCGATACCACCTACCAGGAATATCCTGCATCGATAGAAGGTATAGTAAATGTTGAAGTTCGCCCGCAGGTAAGCGGCGCATTGGACAAGGTGTTTGTTGACGAAGGCGCTTATGTAGCCGCCGGCGAGCCATTGTTCAAGATCAACGATCAGCCTTATCGCGCACAATACAATAACGCTGTTGCCGCACTGCACGCTGCACAAGCTGCTGTACTGAACGCGCAACTGGAAGTGGATAAAGTTACCCCGCTGGTGCAAAACAAAGTAGTATCAGACTACCAATTGAAAACAGCCAACGCTGCGCTGGAAGTTGCAAAGGCAAATGTAGAGCAGGCAAAGGCCACCGTATCAACTGCGCAGATCAACGTAGGGTATACTTTAATAAAAGCCCCCGTAGCAGGTTATATCGGTCGTTTGAATAAAAAACAGGGAAGCCTGGTTGCGCCGGCTGATGTGGATGCATTGACTTTACTGTCAGACGTGCACAACGTTCGCGCTTATTTCTCATTAGGCGAAAAGGATTTTGTTGACTTTAAAGAACAATATCCCGGCGAAACCCTGAAAGATAAGCTGAAACACCTGCCGCCGGTAACCCTGCTGCTTGCAGATGATACCGAATACGGTAAAACAGGCAGCATCGATATGATCGACGGTCAGTTTGATAAAAATACCGGCGCCATCACGCTTCGCGCCAGCTTCCCTAACGCACAGGGCCTGTTGCGCTCGGGCAATACCGGTAAAGTAAAGTTGAGCCTGGTGCATAAAGATGCTTTATTAGTGCCTGAATCGGCAACTGTTGATATGCAGGATAAAGTATTTGTATTCATCGTAGGCGATAGCAGCAAGGTGAAAAAACAAGCTATCACCATTGGTGGTAAAAGCGGCGACAATTACCTGGTTACAGATGGCATAAAAGTAGGCGACCAGATGGTGTTAAGCGGCGTAGATAAGTTACAGGAGGGCATGGTGATCCAGCCTCAAAAAGCTACAGATAAGGTAGCTGCTGTAGCAAAAAAATAATACTCACACATAACCTCTACAATCATGTTTCAAAGATTCATAGAAAGACCGGTGCTCTCAACAGTTATCTCCATATTATTGGTGATAGTGGGGGTGCTTGGTTTAACAAAACTGCCCTTGGAGCGGTTCCCGAATATCGCACCCCCGTCGGTGTTGGTATCTGCGGTGTACCCGGGCGCTAATGCCGAGACGATTCTGCGCTCCGTGACCCCGTCATTGGAAGAAGCGATCAACGGTGTGGAAGACATGACCTATATGACTTCCACCGCCAGTAACGACGGTACATTAAGCATTACGGTTTATTTTAAACAAGGCACCAATCCCGATCAGGCAGCGGTGAACGTTCAAAACCGTGTTTCGCAGGCAACAAGCCAGTTGCCGGCAGAAGTTGTACAATATGGTATAACCACTACCAAACAGCAAAACAGCTTTATTGGCGCGATGGGTATATACTCAGAAGACTCCAAAAAGTACGATGCGACCTTTGTAAATAACTATGCGCAGATCAATATCATCCCCGAGCTCAAACGTATCCCGGGTGTAGGTTCTGCCCAGGTATTTGGTGGTATTAAGGATTACTCCATGCGTATTTGGCTGAATCCTACCGAACTGGCAGCTTACAAAATTACGCCCGCCGAAGTAATGGCCGCTATACAGGACAAAAACCTGGAAGCAGCCCCAGGCAGGTTTGGTGAGCAAAGCAAGGAAGCTTTTGAGTATGTAATTAAATATAAAGGTAAACTTACCACACCAGAGGAATACCAAAACATAGCTATCCGCGCAAATGCAGACGGTTCTGTATTGCATTTAAAGGACGTAGCACGTGTTGAGCTTGGCGCTTACAGCTATAGCAGTATCAACCGCTTAAACGGGCACGAAGGTATTACCATTGGTATTATCCAGCTGGCCGGCTCAAACGCCAACCAGATCCAGATCGATATTGATAAGCTGATGGCGAAATTATCAAAGGATTTCCCGGCAGGTATCAAATTTAACCAGTTCTACCGTACCAAAACCGACCTTGACGAATCTATCAACCAGGTTGAACATACCCTGGTGGAAGCATTTATCCTGGTATTTATAGTGGTATTTATATTCCTGCAAGATTTCAGGTCTACATTGATCCCGGCTATAGCGGTTCCGGTGGCCATTATCGGTACCTTCTTTTTCATGAACCTCTTCGGGTTCTCCGTTAACCTTTTAACCTTGTTCGCGCTCGTACTGGCCATTGGTATAGTGGTGGATGACGCGATTGTGGTGGTGGAGGCGGTGCATGCCAAAATGGAGCACGACCCCAAGCTTACCCCGAAAGCGGCAACTACCGGCGCTATGCACGAGATCAGCGGCGCAATTATATCCATTACGCTGGTTATGGCGGCGGTATTTTTACCGGTGAGCTTTATGACAGGCTCTACAGGTATATTCTACAGACAGTTTGCATTAACAATGGCTATAGCTATCGTTATATCGGCTGTTAACGCGTTAACGTTAAGCCCTGCCCTGGCAGCTTTGTTTTTAAAGAACAAACATGCCGCAGATGGCCATGATGAACCTAAAAAAGGTTTTGTTGAGAAATTTTACGCAGGCTTTAACGGCGGCTTTAATTACATGACCAACAAGTATGTGGGCGGCTTAAAAGTTTTGATCCGTAATAAATGGATCAGCATGGCCGGGCTTGCTTTAGTAGTTGTAGTTACAGTTTTCCTGGTAAACAGAACAAAAACGGGCTTTATCCCTACCGAGGATCAGGGCTTTGTGGCTATCGCTGTTTCAACTCCATCCGGAACTTCATTAGCCAATACCAACAAAACATTAAAACTGGCCGAAGCACAGCTGAACACCATGCCATCATCAAGATTTGTGATGTCGCTGGCAGGTTTCAACTTCTTAACGCTGTCCAATAGTCCATCAGCCGGGCAGATCTTCCTGCTGTTAAAACCTAATAGTGAGAGAGGTGCGGTTAAGAACATTGATGATATCCAAAATATAGTGCGAGCTAAAATGGCCGGCATTCCCGGCGGCACGTTCTTCGTATTCAGCTTTCCAACCGTTCCCGGCTTTAGTAACGTAGAAGCGATGGACGTAATGCTGCAGGATAAAACCAACGGCAGGCTGGATAAATTTAGTGGTGTAGCCAATAACTTTATCGGCAAGCTGATGGCGAAACCGGCGATCGCTTTTGCGTTTACTTCCTATAAAGCAGACTATCCGCAGTTACAGTTAGAGGTTGACGACGAAAAGGCTGCCCAGTTGGGTGTAAATGTTAAAGACATCCTGTCGACCATGCAGGCTTACTTTGGTACCGCACAAGCGTCAGACTTTAACCGCTTTGGTAAATACTACCGTGTGATCGTCCAGGCCGATATCGCCGACAGGACCGACCCGGCATCTATCGACCGCGTGTTTGTTAAAAACAACCAGGGTCAAAGTGTTCCGATCAACACGCTGGTTAAACTAACCCGTGTTTATGGGTCAGAAACGGCTTCACGTTATAACCTCTTTAACTCTATTGAGGTAAACGCTATTCCCAAGCCGGGATATAGCTCAGGTGATGCGATCAAGGCGATAGAGGAAACAGCTAAAGAGCAATTGCCAACCGGTTATGCTTATGAGTTCTCAGGGCAAACACGTGAGGAAATTTCATCAGGCGGACAATCAGCCGTGATATTTATGCTTTGTTTGATATTTGTATACTTCTTATTAGCAGCACAGTACGAAAGCTACATCCTGCCATTGGCAGTAATACTTTCAATACCTACAGGTATATTGGGTGTGTTCGTGGTATTAGGTTTAACCGGTATCGAAAACAATATCTATGTACAGGTAGCCCTCATCATGCTCATCGGTTTGTTAGCTAAAAATGCCATCCTTATTGTGGAATATGCGGTACAGCGACGCAAAGCAGGTTATGGTTTGGTTGCTGCGGCTATAGAAGCAGCCAGGTTAAGGATAAGGCCGATCATCATGACCTCGCTGGCATTCGTATTTGGCTTGTTCCCGATGAGTATTGCTACCGGTCCGTCGGCACAGGGTAACCACTCTATCAGTATCGGCGCCGCAGGCGGGATGGTATCAGGTGTAATACTCGGTCTGTTCATCATCCCGGTATTGTTCGTCATCTTCCAGGCTTTACAGGAAAGGGTGACAGGCATACCATTAGCCGTGCTGAATAATGAAGAACACCCAAATGCAGGCCTCGACGGGCATGCAGTTGAATATGAGCCGGAATTAACAAATTAATTGAAATCGACAATGAAAACTTATATATACGGGTTGGCCCTGCTGGTAACGCTGGGCGCCTGTAACGTTTCAAAGAACATCGGGACTCCCAAAGCCGCGCTGCCTGACACTTTCAGGCATGCGGCCGGGGCAGCCGACACCACCAGCATTGCAGTGGTACAATGGAAAAACTTTTTCACTGACCCAACCCTGCAAACGCTGATCGACAGCGCCATCGAGCGTAATTATGACATGCAGGAAGCGGTAAAGAATATCGAAGCCTCCCGACTGCTGTTTAAACAAACCAAGTGGAACAACGTGCCGCAGGTCGACCTGACGGTCTCTGCTAACACCAGCCGCTATTCAGATAATAGCCTGAACGGTTTGAGCTTGAAGCAATATGGCCTTGGTACCAACCACATCGAAGACTATACCGCTTATCTCGACCTCTCATGGGAAGCAGATATTTGGGGAAGGATAAAGAACCAGAACAAAGCTGTGCTGGCGCAATACCTGCAAACCATTGAGGCTAAAAAGGCGGTGCAAACCAGCCTGGTGGCCAACGTATCGCAAGGGTATTATAACCTGCTGATGCTGGATGAGCAGATAAAGATAGCCCGCAGCAACGTAAGATTGAACGACAGCACTTTAAACATCATCAAGCTACAATACAACTCGGGCCAGGTTACTTCGCTGGCTGTAGAGCAGCAACAGGCGCAATTACAGGCAGCACAACAGCTGATACCGCAATTTGAGCAAAACATAGCCATACAGGAAGATGCCCTGAGCATACTGGCAGGCAAACTCCCCGGCAATATTACAAGGACCGGAGAACTGGATCAGTACGAGGTTCCGGTAAATCTTTCGGCAGGCGTTCCATCAGCATTGCTCACCAATCGCCCGGATGTTAAAAGCGCCGAGCTGGCAGTAATGCAGGCCGATGCCAATGTGGGTACCAATAAAGCTGCGATGTATCCAGCCCTGCGCATAACTGCAAGTGGCGGTACGGATGCCTTCAGGGCAAGCGACTGGTTCAAGGTTCCATCGTCGTTATTTGGTATTGCCGCGGCCAGTATTGTTCAGCCTTTGCTCGATCATAAAGAGCTAAGCACACAATATAAGGTTGCCGAAACTAACCGCGAAAAATCGGTGCTGCAATTCAGGCAATCGGTATTAAACGCAGTAGGCGAGGTAAGCGATGCGCTGGTGAAAATAGAGAAGCTGAAACAGCAGCAAGCCATAGCAGCCGACAGGGTTGCAACCTTAAACAAGGCTACAACCAATGCCAATTTATTATTTAAAAACGGCTTGGCCACTTATCTTGAAGTGATCACCGCGCAAAGCAACGTACTCCAAAGCCAACTGGAGCTGGCGACCATTAAGCGCGATGAACTAAGCGCGGTGTCGGATCTGTACAGATCGTTAGGCGGCGGCTGGAGATAAATAGAATAAAGCCTAAGTGTTACCGTAAATTGATCCCCTCTTGAGAGGGGGCGCGTAAGACAGTGCGGCTGCATGGGTGTGTTTATCAAAGCGAAACATGCCCCTGCATTCCTATCAAATCCGTTCTCATATACATGTTACTGACTAAAATACACTTTCAGTCAAAAAATATAAAGTTGACATTCGGATGAAACGGCGGGCTATATAATATAGTTACTTTGTATTGTTCATAACGATCTAATACCCCGCCGCATAACGATATAAAACTTACTAAAATGCTAAAGAAAATATTCATAGCAGCAATGCTGACAATCGGTTTACTGCCTGCTTTTGCGCAAACCCAATGGCAGTTGCGTACCGAAAAAGACGGCATAAAAGTATATAGCAGCGATGTGCCCGATTCCAAAATAAAGGCCATCAAAGTTATCGGCGAATTTTATACTACACCCGCACAGTTGGCTGCTGTAGTGATGGACGTGAATGGCGCTACCGAGTGGGTTTACCACCTGAAATCAAGTACACTGATCAAAAAAGTGTCTCCAAACGAGATTTATTACTACGCCGAAGTAAGCCTGCCATGGCCGGCCGCTAACCGCGATTTTGTGGCGCATTTAACCGCAACCCAAAACCCTGAAACCAAAGCTATTACTATCGATGGCCCTGCCGTACCGGGATATGTGCCCGTGAAAAAAGGAATGGTAAGGATCGATAACTCCGTAGGCAAATGGATCATTACACCGGTTGGTAATAATGAAGTGAGGGTTGAATACTCTATTCACGTTGACCCGGGAGGCTCGCTGCCATCATGGCTGGTAAACATGTTTGCTGATGAAGCCCCTGTACAGATCTTCAAAAACCTGAAAAACGAGCTGCAGAAACAGGCTTACAAGAACAACGATAACTTGTTATCGACTAATATCGGTAATTAAGTTCTGTTTTTACATTCCCTCCCTGCTCCTCCGCTAAAGCTACGGCGGCACGCGGATGGGAGGGGTGCGGATGAAATGAGCGCAAATGCAGGGAGGGGTTTAGTGATTATGCATGTCAATTAACCCCTTCCCTTCCCTGGGGAAGGAATCGCACAATCCCCCAGCTCGTTCATCTCTCACAAAATATTTCCAATAGCCATTTTGTTGTTATCTTTACCATAACATCAAAATCTAATTATCATGAGCGATAATATTTGCAGCCATTTACAGGCGATAAAAGAAGTTAAAACATCGGATGATTACGTTTGCGAAGAGTGTATAAAAAACGGCGGTACCTGGGTTCACCTGCGCACCTGCCAAACCTGCGGCGTTACTTTATGCTGCGATAGCTCACCGGCCAAACACGCCACCAAGCATTTTCATAGGAGCGGTCACCCTGTTGTCGCATCCGCAGAGCCCGGCGAACGTTGGTTATGGTGCTATGAGGATGAGCAAATGGTAGACTAGTAACACATGTTGCGGCATCCTTTTTGTCGTAAATATCCCCAATGGAACAACTCGATATCTTCGGCGGAATCGACCTCAATAAAACCCTTTTATCAGGATTAATTGATTATCAACCCGGCATGTTTAACAAGCAGGAAAGCGATCGTTTGCTTAAAAAGTTTATTGCAAATACTCAATGGTCGCAAAAGTCGCTGCTGATGTATGGAAAGGAAGTGCTTACGCCCCGCCTTACCGCCTGGTTTGGCGACCAGGATGCTGACTATTCCATCAGCGGAGAAGGTTCAAAGCCTTTACCGTGGACAGATGACTTATTATTTATCCGCGAAAGAGTAGAACAAGCAGCAGGCACAAAATTCAATAGCGTCCTCCTGAATTTTTATCGCGATGGCAACGACTCGGTAGCCTGGCATGACGATATGGATAAGATCCCCGGTCGTAACCATACTGTTGCTTCTGTAAGCTTTGGCGAAGTAAGGCTGTTCGATATCCGCAACAAAGCCGATCATACTACCAAATTCTCCATCCCGCTTGAGCATGGCTCATACCTGTTAATGAAAGGCGATTTTCAGCAGGACTGGCAGCACCGCATCGCCAAATCTACCAAACCAATGAAGGAGCGCATAAACCTCACTTTCCGTATCAGCAGGACAGAAGACGATATGCTTTAATTAATACTGATTGTCCGTTATTCCTGTATTGTTTACCGCACAGCGTGTATGTTTTTTAAACTTGTCAGCCGCACATTAATAGCCGTGTGGAAAAAATCTGAAAATAATCAAAACCTTTTTAAATATGTTATTTACAGCTGTTTCAGCTGTGTTGCCAGGTAAAATTTACTTAAAAGTTACAACTGGCACAGTATTGGCAATACTGCAGGCATGAAAGTAATACATTTCCAACAATCCAAAAAAGAATTGAGCCTGACGCAGAAGCTTATCCAGGCCATGTTGTCAAAAGACGTTGATTCTTTCAAAGCAACCAGCAGGCAGTTTTTACGCAATAACCCGCTTTATTTCTCCGGATTAGGCATCATCGCTTAAGCAGCTATTTCAAATTAACAGGAAATTGATCATCTTGCGCTATGCAATTTGATCTCACAGGCAAAATTGTCCTGGTAACCGGCGGCTCAAGGGGCATCGGTAAAGCATGTGCCGAATTATTCGCTAACATGGGCGCAACGGTAGGCATCACCTACCAATCCGATAAACAATCAGCCGAAAATGTGCTATCCGGGCTAAAACCGGGAAACCACACCTCATGGCAGCTCACTATCCAGGAGCCTGCCTCGATACAAAAATTCACCAACGATTTTATTGAAAAATATGGACGTATCGACATCCTCGTCAATAACGCAGGCGTTTATTTTGAGCATAAAATAATCGAAGTAAGCTTTGACGAATGGACATCCAGTTGGCGCAAAACATTGGAAATAAACCTGGAAGGCCCTGCCAACCTATGCTATTTTGCATCGAAGCAAATGATAAAACAGGGTGGTGGCAAGATCATCAATATTTCATCGCGCGGCGCATTCCGTGGCGAGCCGGATTGCCCGGCTTATGGCGCGAGCAAAGCAGGTTTAAATGCCATGAGCCAATCATTAGCGCAGGCGTTAGCGCCGCATAATATCAGCGTACATGTAATAGCGCCGGGCTTTGTGGAAACCGATATGGCAACGCATGTTTTGGATGGGCCGCAAGGCGAAAGTATCAAAAACCAAAGCCCTTTTGGTCGTGTTGCAAAGCCTGAAGAGGTGGCGCGAATGGTGACTTTATGCGCTTTGGATGGCGTTGAATTTTCGAGCGGCGCTATCATCGATATCAATGGTGCATCCTACTTAAGGAGCTAAATTTTTTCAGGATTTTTTTGGATTGTAACAAAAATGTCCCATATTTATAATCCCGACCAAATTTAACTGATTGAAAGTATGGCAAGTACCGCCCCAAAAGACGAAATGACCCGTGTAAAAGTGGCCCTGGTAATTAACCTGATGGCTACATTAGTATCTTTCCTGGTTTTATTGAACATCATTGATACACATGTTACATGGCGTATAGTTTTTTGCGCTATAGGTTTTATCGGTATTGCCAGTTTAACCATGATGGTTTACTCCAGGCTAATACGCCTGCAAAAGGCAGAGAAACAACAGGTTTCCCGGTCAAAATAACACTTCTTTTCAAACGTTTCTGATAAATTATCGATACCCGTCTCATCCGTATCTCTTCGATAGTGGCGCGAGAACGCACCATTTAACTTTTTTATTTTTCTAAGCTTTCGTAACAAATCGGCGGATACGCTTGTCAAATCACGAATATCGGCCGCCAGCCTGGTGCCGCGATTCAACTGATAAACCCGATCTATCATGATAGCAAGATTTATAAAAAACATATTTGTTGCAACACTTTGCCTTGCACCCGGAGCAGCCTTTTGCCAGGACGCGCCAAAATATGCATCCGTTATCGATACCGCCGACAGGCCGCGGGTATTCGCGCCCGGCATTTTTTCAACGCCATACAGCGAATGGTCGCTATCCTTTGCACCTGATGGACAAACGGCCTACTCATCGCTGGGTGCTATTTACTGGACGATCATCTGTTCCAAAAAACAGAACGGCGTTTGGCAAAAGCCGCAGGTAGTGCCATTTTCCGGCCGCTTCCGCGATACCGATCCATTTATCTCGCGCGATGGCAAACGCATGTACTTTATTTCCAGCCGCCCCACTGCCGATATGCCGCAGGACAAACCACAACGCGCCATGCATATCTGGTACGCCGATCAATCAGCCAATGGCGATTGGGGTACGCCGCATCACCTGGATTCTGCAGTTAATTTAGCAGGAGTAGGCAATTATGCGCCATCGGTAAGCGCCAAAGGCACATTGTTCTACTGCTCGCGCAGGAAAGGCCTCACCGGCATGCAAAGCTTTTACAACGAATGGCTCGGCGATCATTACGGCCCGGCAAAGCAGCTACTCATAAAAGGCGCTGCCGAAATACAGGATCCGTTCATCGCGCCCGACGAAAGCTACGTAGTATTCCTGAACGGCGCCAACATCATGATCAGCTTTAAAAAAGACGGCCAATGGACAGAAGCCGAAAACATCGGCGCGCAGGTGAACGACGGCGGCGGCAATTCATCACCATCCATATCACCGGATGGTAAATGGCTCTACTATTCATCAGACCGCGTTCAGGGCTTCTACAAACGCGACCTCACAAAACCGGCATTAAACTACGACCAAGTAGTGCAGGAAAACAACAGCCCGTTTAACGCAAATGGCAATATTTTAATGATCCCTATCCACCTGCCAAAATCATAAACCATGCATAAAAAATTAAAGCTATATACGTTCGCAGCAGCAGTATTTTGCGGGTTGGCCGCCCACGCCCAGGTTACGCTCAAAGCAAATAATAAGGGTATACGATACGATCTCATCAAGTCCGGTCACCAGTTTGTGAAGGTTACCGGGTACGATTCGGTAGGGAAGGAGCAGTTCCAGTTCGTGAATTATAATATCATCAAGGCGGATAGCGTCAACAAACAGCTCATATTCGGCCGTTCACGGACGATACCGTTTGGGCATGAGATGGTGGACACATCCATAATAAATTTCGCAGGGCCGATTCGTTACACCATGATCACCAACCCGAATGTGAAATTTCTCGATGTCCGCTATAGCCCAACAGTTGTGCAAACCCACGCGGTAATAAAAGGCGTATCGTCAAACATTACCACGCCCATGGCCGAAGGCTATTTCGACGACAACATTGTGGAAGATCTGATGGGTTACCTGCCGATACAAAAAGGCGTTAAATACCAATTGGATGCCTACCGTTTTGAAAGCGAAAACAAGATAAACCATTTTGACCTTGAATACGCTTTTGACGACATCCTGCAGGATCCAAAAGGCGGTGAAGCAATTTGCTCGGTCATCCGTTTCAAAAACGGTTATGGCAATGGCTACATCTGGATCAACAATAAAACACACGAGAATATGAAGGAAGTGCTATATATGAAAGGTTCGATAGTGTTATTGCAAGCGATATAGCCAGCGCTTACAATAGCGCCCGAATCACCGGCCATATCGTATCGGCAATAATTTTATAACCTTCCGCTGAAGGGTGCAACCCATCAGGCAGGTTCAGCTGCTTTTTCCCGGCGACGCCTTCCAGGTAGAACGGCACAAGTGCCATCTGGTATTTATCCGCCAGCCGGCGAAATATCAGCTTGAACTCTTCTATGGGCGCACCCGGAATAAATGCCGGGATCTCCATACCCATCATGGCCATTTTTATGTTCGGGTATTTCTCTTTTACCTTCAAAATAATAGCTTCCAGGTTTTGCGCCGTGCGGGCAATTGGGATGCGCCTGATCATGTCATTCACGCCCAGTTCCAGCACAAACACATCCAGCGGGCGGTTCATCCAGTATTCAATACGCGCCAGTCCGCCTGAGGTAGTGTCACCGCTCAGTCCGCCGTTTATCACGTGGTAGTCGATGCCTTCCGCGTCAATTTTCTGCTGTATCAGTGCCGGGCACGATTCATTTTTTACGTTCGCCAATCCATAGCCGGCGGTAAGGCTATCGCCAAAGAATAAAATGTTTCTCATTTGTAAAATATTAATCTCAACCGCCATTATTCACAGTTGTTCACAAAAACTTAATGTAAACTTGCAGTTGCAATTAAATTGACGATGCTAATTTTGCTGCAAGTTAAAAAACAAAAAAGCTGTAACCATCGTTAAATAGCTACCAATTATAAATTTCATGACTAAAAATATATTGATTGTCGACGATCAGAACGATATTCTCGACGTATTGAAAGAAGCGCTGGAAATGGAGGGGTATAATGTGACTGCACTTTCATATACCGATGATATTATCAACAGCGCAAGAGAGTTTAACGCCGATTTGGTGATGCTCGATTTCCTGCTGGCCGGCATCAATGGCGGCGAACATTGCCATTTCCTCAAAACCAACCCGCTAACATCCCATATCCCGGTGGTCATGATGTCCGGCTACCCGCGTGTGTTGGAATCATTAGGCAATTATGGTGCGGATGCGTTTATACCAAAACCTTTCGGGTTGGAGGAGATCTCTTCAACGGTGAGGCATTTGTTGGAGGCATCGCTGGAGCACGCGTGAGGTGGGAAGGATAGTTGGTCAGCTACGGTTCCCTTATCTCTATTACTGATCTCTACTCTAAAACAGGGCGTTGCCTGCGGCCCGGGCTTTCCGCTCATACGCCTGCAGGCCTTATGCGCTGGGCTGGTATCCGCTGCAATCCCTAACGCTGAACGCGACCCGGTGGACTCACCCGGCCATCGCTATCGCTCGACCACCCTCTCTTCGCTACGCGGAAAGAGGGTAGCTACAGTTACGTTTTACAAATATTTTTCAATTGTCATAATAACCGATTGAATATCGTTTAGGATTTGTTCGTTAGTAAATCTTAAAATTTTTAGACCCAAGCCTTTCAATACTTCATCTCTGTTCTTATCATAACCCTGCTTTAATAAGTGAATTGGGCCATCAGCTTCTATAACCAATTTTGATTGATGACAATAGAAATCAGGAATGTAAAACAGTCGCCTGCCAAATGGCGACAAAAATATATATTGGATTTTGTCTTAGAAATTTATGCTTCTTAGTATTTCTGTTACGCAAATATTCCCACAACACCTGCTCGGCAGGTGTTTGATCACGGCGCAGTTCCCTGCATAGTTCTGTTATAGATGCCACA
>Ga0206937_10236_pt1 | contig 15043 bp, 14 predicted proteins | sample Alteio_BWOrgHeat_11_FD_152923 | JGI IMG/M metagenome (GOLD analysis project Ga0206937, IMG submission 152923) | Enriched cells from forest soil in Barre Woods Harvard Forest LTER site, Petersham, Massachusetts, United States -... | ecosystem: Environmental > Terrestrial > Soil > Temperate forest >... | reverse complement strand
GGGAATCTGCAGATTTGCTAAAATTGGTCGCCCGACTTCTGCTTCTTCACCTGGTCCAGCACCTCGTGTGTGCGGTCCAGCGGGGCTTTAAAGGCGTCCGTGTGCGGGCTGGCGGATGCCCCGGCCGAAGCTTGCGGGTTTGCCGCATCCATGCTTTCCGTGATGGCTTTGGATGCCGGCATGATGGAGCCGCTGCGCGCAATGACGATATAAATAATCGCCACCGTCATGATCAGGAGGATATATCTCATGCCTGTGTTAGAGCAAACTTCGCGCCAATTCTCCTCCATGATCATTACTCCTCCATGAAGATAGCCCTCATGCACTACACTTATGCGCCGTTGACAGGCGGGGTGGAAAACATCCTGGAGCAGCACGCCGCGCTCTTCGCGGGGCATGGGCACGATACAGTGGTGATCTGTAGCGAAGGCGCGAGCGACAACCCCGCCGTGCGCGTGGCCTTGGTTCCGGAAATGCAGCGGGATCATCCGCTGGTGAAAGCCGCGCAGCGGGAGTTGGATGCCGGCACGCCCGGGGTGAATTTTGCGACACTGAAAAACAAGCTCATCGACACCCTTGCGCCGGTGCTCGAAAAAATGGATGTCGTTTTTCTGCACAACGTCCTCACCATGCCTTTCCACCTCGCACTCACAGACGCCCTGTGGGAACTCGGGGAGAAACTGCCGCGTGTCCGGTTCATCGCATGGACGCACGATCTCGTGGCGTGCAATCCGGATTATTCGCTCCCGCACATCGGCCTTGCCCCATGGAATCTGCTCGCGAAACGCGCCCCCCCGCGTGGAGTACGTCGCCATCTCCCCGCTTCGCAAAACCCAGTTTGCCGCCCTTACAGGCGCTCCGCCGGAAAGCTGCGCGATGATTCCGAATGGCATCGATCCCGTTGATTACCTCGGCCTCACCGGGCCGGTCGCAAAGCTCGCGCGCGATCGCGCCATTTTGGAAAAGGAAATCGTGTTGCTGCATCCCACGCGCATTCTGCGGCGCAAGAATATCGAGTTGGGGCTGCGCGTCGTTGCGGAGATAAAAGCGCGCGGCAAAAGCTGCTGCTGCATCGTGACGGGCGCGCCGGATATGCACAACCCGGACACCATGGCATACCACCGGTCGCTCATGGAATTGCGGAAAAGCCTCGGCCTTGAGGATGAATTTCTTTTCCTCCACGAGCGTTTTGCGGTGACAAAGCAGGACTTGATCGGCTTATATCGTGTTGCCGATGTGCTGTTCTACCCCAGCAAACAGGAAGGGTTCGGGCTCCCCATGCTTGAGGGAGCACTCCATGGAATGCCCATTTTTTGCGCGGATATCGAACCCATGAAATCCCTCGCGCAAAAGAATGTCACTTTTTTCGATCTCCAGGTCGCTCCTGCCGCGCTTGCCGATTCCATCATCGCCCACGTCGGGGGTTCCATATCCATTCAGGCCAGAAAAGGGCTCATGCGCGATTACTCGTGGAATACGCTTTACCCCCGTTTTTTCGAACCGCTTTTAAAATCAGATCCCACATTATGAATACTGCTCCCGCTAAAAAAACAATCGACGATGGAAACTTGCACAGCTTGCTGGGGGCCAATCACGGCGACCCGTTTGCCGTGCTGGGCATGCACAAGGTGGGTGACCATCTGGTCGTCCGCGTGTTGCGGCCCGATGCCCGCGCCGTGGTCGTTCGCGATGTGCGCGATCCGCAGCGCAGCTTCGCGGCGGCGCTCGTGCATTCCGACGGTTTTTTCGAGGCGGTGCTGCCGGGGATCAAGGAGCGCTTTGAATACGAGCTGGAATTCACCGCGCACAACGGGGCGACATGGACGGCGCACGATCCTTATTCATTCGGCATGGTGCTGGGCGAGGTGGACCTTCATCTTTTTGCGGAGGGGAACCACTGGGAGATTTATAACAAACTCGGCGCGCAACTGAGGGAGATCGGCGGCGTTATCGGTACCGCGTTTGCGGTGTGGGCGCCGAATGCCCAGCGGGTCAGCGTGGTGGGTGATTTTAATGGATGGGACGGGCGCATCCATTCCATGCGCAAACATCCTGGTGGCGGTGTGTGGGAGATTTTTCTGCCCGGCGTTCTGGAAGGCGCTCATTACAAATTCGAGGTGAAGCAGGCGCACGGCGCCATTGTGCTGAAAACCGATCCCCACGCTTTTTTTGGCCAGCACGGCACCGCGACGGCTTCCATCGTGTTTGATCTTCACCGCTACAAGTGGAGCGACGGGGACTGGATGAAAAAACGCCGCAACAAGGAATGGCAGCGCGAAGCGGTCAGCATTTACGAGGTGCATCTCGGCTCCTGGGCGCGCGTGCCGGAGGAGGGGAACCGCTATCTCAGTTATCTCGAGTTTGCCGACAGGCTCGTGAAATACGTGGTCGAGATGGGCTATACGCATATTGAGTTGATGCCCGTGGCGGAGCATCCGTTCGACGGTTCATGGGGCTATCAGGTCACCGGTTATTACGCGCCGACGAGCCGCTTCGGCAATCCGGACGAATTCCGGCATTTCGTGGACAAGTGCCATCAAAACGGAATCGGCGTGATCGTCGATTGGGTGCCCGGGCATTTTCCGAAGGATGCGCACGGCCTCGCGGAATTTGACGGTACCGATCTCTACGAACATGCGGATCCGCGTCTCGGGGAACACATGGACTGGGGGACGCTCATTTTTAATTACGGGCGCAACGAGGTGCGCAATTTCCTCATCGCAAACGGCCTCTTCTGGTGTGAGCAATATCACATCGATGGGCTGCGCGTGGATGCGGTTGCTTCCATGCTTTACCTCGATTACTCGCGCAAGGCGGGCGAGTGGATTCCGAACAAATTCGGTGGCCGCGAAAATCTCGAGGCGATCTATTTCTTAAAGCGGTTCAACGAAGTCTGTTACGACCGCAATCCCGGCGTGATGACGATCGCGGAGGAATCGACGGCATGGCCCGGCGTATCGCGGCCCACCTACCTCGGCGGCCTTGGGTTCGGCCTGAAATGGAACATGGGCTGGATGCACGATTTCCTCCTCTATATGGGCCGGGAGCCGGTATTCAGGCGTTACCATCAGGGCGACATCACGTTCTCCCTGCTCTATGCCTTCCACGAGCACTTTGTCCTCGTGCTCAGCCACGACGAGGTTGTGCATGGGAAAGGCTCCATGATCGCGAGGATGCCGGGCGACTGGTGGCAGAAATTTGCGAACCTGCGGATGTTCTATGCGTGGATGTATGCGCATCCCGGCAAAAAACTGCTGTTTCAGGGCGGGGAATTCGGCCAATCGGCCGAGTGGAATCACGATAAAAGCCTCGACTGGCACCTGATGCAATTTCCTGAACATGACGGGTTGCGCCGGCTCGTTCAGCACCTCAATTACCTCTATAAAAATGAGCCTGCCTTGTGGGAACTCGACGATACCTACGAAGGATTCGAATGGATCGATTTTCACGATGCCGACAACAGCGTGGTGGCATTTTTGCGCAAGGCTCGGACCGGTGCCACACTGGTATTTGTGGTAAATGCAACTCCCGTGGTACGAGAAGGTTACAGGGTAGGTGTACCGGGTGAGGGATGGTATGAGGAATTGCTGAATACGGATGCCGGCACCTACGGAGGCAGCAATGTCGGCAACTACGGTGGTCAATATGCGGACGGCACCTCATGGCAGGGAAAATCGCACTCATTGACCCTCAATCTGCCGCCACTTTCAGTGATTGCATTCAAAAAAATCCAACCCCAATTACCAGAGTAAAATAAGGGAAATTAAAAATATTTTTATTTTTTTGCAAAAATCCCTTGCCTAAATGCAGGCGCATCCCTAGATTGCCCTCGCTCAAATATGTCCTTTGAGCAGTCAATAATACACTCCCGAAATAACAAACTTAATCAAAAAAACGCCCTCTTATGAACATCAAGAAATTTAAAATCGGTTTCACGCTTATCGAGCTTCTCGTCGTGATCTCGATCATCGCAATCCTTGCAGGCATCGCCCTGCCTGTATTCACCTCAGTGCAAACCAAGGGAAACCAGGCAAAGGACCTTTCCAACGCCAAGCAGGTTGGACTGGGTCTGAGATTGTATTCCTCTGATAACGGCGGCTTCTTCCCAACCTCAACAACAAATTCCAACCTGGCATTCCAATCAATTGTTCCAACCTACATTCCAACGCAAAAGATTTTCTATCTGGCGAATTCCGGTTGGTCGACGGGCAATCATCCCACTGAACTCAGCGGCACGACCGTTTTACAGCAGGGACAAAATTGCTACGCATATGTTTCCGGGCTGACTGATTCCAGCAACACAAACTACCCGCTGGTTGCGGACGGTTTTAACACGGGTGTTTCCGCTGGAGGTCCTGGTATTTACAATACCGCCCAAGGATCAAAGGGCGGTGTATGGAAAGGCACAAAAGCGATTGTTGTGCGCGTAGATGACAGTGCGACGATCGAGACCGTGGCTGGCAGCAATTACACGGTGAATGCAAACGGCGCAAATACCGACAGTGCCAACTCGGATATTTTCACCACGGGTGCTACATGGCTGCCTTCCTGCAGTGTTGTAGATCCTCAGTAGGCATCATCATATTTAACAAAAGAGCCGCAGCTTGAAAAAGCTGCGGCTTTTTTTTGACGTTATAAAATCCAATACCCCGTGGTTTGCCCGTTACGGAATGCAGGCGGGAGCAATCCCGGATACCTCAAGCCGGTTTCCAAGCAGCAGCCTTGCGGTCTGCCAGGCGTTCAGGTATGCAGCATCTGTCGCAGATGAATATCAAAGCAACCCAGTGAGATAAACCGAAAGTCCCGGCAATGAGAGCGGAAAAAAAACAAGGCTGTGGATGTATGGCGCTGGTCACGGCGGCTGTTATTTCCGTGCTGTTGATCGGCGGGATTATCCTCGTGTTGAATAAGTATTTTGTGATCACGCTGCGTGAAAATCCGGCTCCCGCTCCTGTCATCAAGGCCGAGGTAAAACCAGCCGCGTCGGTGGCTGCTCCGCAACCTGTCGTGGAGATGGCGCCAACGCCTCCTCCGACCGTGGATCTCATGGAGCTGAAATCGCGCATGCAGGACTGGCCGGATGAAGTGACGCTTGCGACACAGGCGGTTTTCCCGGGCGATGTGACTGCTCCGGCAGGAACGAATGTGAAACTGATTTCCGCGGGCCCCGAGGTGGAGGTGGAGTATCAGGACGAAACCGCGAAATTGCTTGCGGATCAAACCGATCTCGTTGCCAGGATACTTTCGCACCGGGCGCAGGTGGCCAAGGAATTGGAGATCGACCGGACCATGGAAGGGATTGCCTCGGTGCACTTGAAAGAGGAGGCGGATGCCAGACAGAAGGAAATTGAAAACATGTATGGAAAAGCGCCCAGCCATGAGGATGCCTATTTTAGCGTCAAGACATACCTGAAACAGTCTGCAAAAGATCCGGACTCCGTGGAAATGATCAGTGCCTCGCCGGCTGTCCCGGCGGAGTATGGCGGACGCAAGTGCTGGTCAACGAAGGTGCTGTTCCGCACCCGGGACGAGATGGGATTTTCGAAACAGGAGAGCGGGACCGCGTATATCGAGGGAGATAAGGCGATCGGTTACGAGAGGGAGCAATAACCGGACACCGGTATTCCTAACGGTAATCCCGCAGCGGCAGCTCCGCCTGGTATTGCTTGAGGCGTTCTTGAAGTGTTCGAGTGACGGTAATTCAGTGGCCATGGCCGGGGCAAATGGAATTTAGTCGCGGGGGTGCGACATTTTGCTAAGGTAGGTGTATGAGCATCGAGACCATCGAGTCGAAAGAGAGTTCCTGCCGGACTTTGCTGGTCGAGCCGGTTCCCGCCATGGGAGAGGCTTACCGGGCATTTCTCCAGGAGTTCGTCCTTGCCGGTGAAGAAGGTCTTCTCAATTGCCTGCCGGGGGAAATCAAGGATGCCTCCTGGTTCATCCGCAGTTTGAAGAACCATGCCGAGGGCTGCGACTCGCCGGACGGATCGGTGCCATGCTCGGCTTACTGGCTTCTTTCGGAAAACCGGTTTCTCCTTGGGGAAATACACATAAGGCACCGGCTTACCCCCGACATGGAGAACTACGGGGGCCATATCGGCTACATGGTGCGGCCCAGTGAGCGCGGAAAGGGCTACGGGACAAAGATGCTGGCCTTTGCCCTGGAAAAAGCCGCTACGATGGGACTGGACAGGGTCATGCTCACGTGTGAACCCGGCAATGTCGCGTCCGAACGCGTCATTCAAAGAAACGGCGGCAGGTTGATTGCCGGGCCCGCTGCACGGGGTGGAAGGGTGGCTTCCCGGTATTGGATCGATCTCCGGAACTGAGCGAATTTGCCGGGGCTAATCAACCCTTGCCAACCCTTACCAACCGTCTGTCATGCGCGATCAGCGCGTGGCCATGTCGGTGGACTTCACCGGCACGTAGTAAAAGCCGTCGCCGCTCTTCATCTTGATCTGGCCGTTCTCAACGGGCCCCGGGACAAATTGCCGCCCGGGCTGAAGATTGATGTAGCCGGTGATCTTTCCATCCTGTTTTACAGGAATATCCGTGACCGCTTCGGTCACAGTCACAGCACCCGCTTGTTTTACAGGTGTCGCCGCCGGGGCCGACGCAACCGAAGGCGCAACAGAGACGGCCTTTTCAATCCTGACGGGAGTGGAGGACGGCTCCGTCGATGTAATGAGCGTCGGTGGCGTGAAATGAGTCGCAGGAACCGGTGCAGCAGTCGCAACCGGCGCAGGGATTTGATCCGCAGGCGTGGGGATTGCGGATACAGTTTCGACCGTGGTTGTGACCGGTGCGGCAGGCGCCTTGGCCCGCTCGTAGTAGCCGCCGATAATAAATGCGACGATTACTGATATGAGATAAAAAGCAACGGCTACGCCTTTTAATGACCCGCCATTTGCATTTCCCTCGTTTACCCTTTGCAACAAACTGTTTTTCATCTGAAATTTCTATTTTCTAGCGGGTTTCCCTTAAAGAGCGAGTAAATTTTCGGTCCGCCGTTCAAACAGGCTGGTTAAATATCTCCGTTTGAAATTCGTTTTTCGGCGCCCCGGTGGCTGCATCCGGCCCTCCATCATCGTGCTTCTCGAACTGCAGATCGTATAGCCGGCGGTAATGGCCTCCCTTTGCCAGCAGCTCGCGGTGGGTTCCCATTTCCACGATGCATCCCTTGTCGAGCACGACGATCTGGTCCGCCTTCAAGATGGTCGAGAGACGGTGCGCGATTGCGATCACGGTGCGGCCCTTGATCAGCACTTCCAACGCGGACTGGATTTGCTTTTCCGATTCCGAATCGAGGGCCGAAGTGGCTTCGTCCAAGAGGAGGATCGGGGCGTTTTTAAGCAGGGCGCGAGCGATCGCCAGGCGCTGCTGCTGGCCACCTGAAAGCTGGCAGCCGCGGTCTCCGATGATGGTGTCATATCCATTCTGCTGGGCCATGATGAAGTCGTGCGCATAGGCCTGTTTTGCCGCGGCTATCACTTCATCGCGGGTAGCATCCAGACGGCCGTAGGCGATGTTCTTGAAGATGGTTTCGTGGAAAAGAAACGTCTCCTGCGTCACGATCCCGATCTGTTCACGCAGCGAGTCCTGGGTGAGTTTGCGGAGATCGTGGCCGTCCACCTTGATGCTGCCGCTGAGCGGATCGTAAAACCGCAGAATCAACGAAAGCATCGTGCTTTTGCCGGAGCCGCTCAAACCGACGAGGGCGTAGTATTTGCCACGCTCGAAACTGATATTGATGTTTTCCACGGCCAGGATGTTTTGCCGGTAGCCGAAGTTGACATCATCGAAAATGATCTCCCCTTTGCAAGGCCCCAGGGCATTCGCGTCCGGCGCGTCCTGCACGGTGGGCTTCATGCGCATGAGGTCGAAGACATTGCGCGCGGCACCCAGTGCCCGTATGAGGTTGAGGTGGGTCTTGCTCATTCCCTTGGTGGGCTGGTAAAGCATGAAAATGCCGAAGCAAAGTGCTATCAAGGTGGCGCCTGACATATTCACCTTGTAGGCATAGAAAATCCCCAGAGAGACGCCAATGGCCGCGAGGCTTTCTACCACGGGCGCTATGGTCTCGATCGTGCGCTGGACACGCATTACCTCATTGAACTGTGATTTGCTGGAGACATTGAAGCGCTCGACCTCATACCCGGTACGTGCAAAGGATTTGATGACTTTGATGCCGGAGATCATTTCGTGCAGGATCACCATCATGTTGCCCCGCTGAAGCTGCTCGCCCTGGGCTGCACGCCGGATTTTCTTGCCGAGACTCAGCACCGGAACGATACATGCAGGGAACAAAACGAGCGCGCCAATGGTGAACACCCAGTTCAACTTCAAGAGCACGATCACCCCCCCGATGAGCGCGACCGGCTGGGTAAGCTGCTGGCTGACCATGAAAAAAATGCTCTGCATGGAGAGCGTCTCGTTAAACACGCTCTGGATGAGAGTGCCGGCCCGCGTCGTATTGAAATAATCCAGGGATTGCCCCGTGATGTGGGCCATCAACTTCGCGCGGATATCAATGAGAACCTTGTGGCCCACCCAGAGGCCGATATAGTTGTTCAGATAATCGAGGACGCTGCGCACCATCATCACCAAAGGGATCACGAGGCAGGCCGTGATAACGCCCTCAAACCGTGAGACGTGATCGAGGTGCAATGAGATGGCAAAATTGCGAACCGGCTCAGTGACGGGCCCCAGCCTCGGGATCATCGCGGCGATATTAATCTCCGGCTTGCCTCCGAACACCGCTTGTCCCACGAACAGGATAAAAAGGGGGATCGCACTATTGATCACGTTGAAGCCAAAGCCGCAAACAACGCCCAAAATATAGCGTATCCTGTACGGCTTTACGTAACGCAGCAGTTCCAGGAGAGGCCCCTTGCTCTCCTGAAATTCCTTCACTAAAATCTGCAGCTTCTTGGTTGGTTGTTTTTCTGACATAAACGGAATCTTACTTACGCATCATTGCCCCTGCGGAACAATGTCTATTTTAGACCCGGGCCGGGATGGCCAGGCCGAGGTAGCCCTGCGCGTTCTCGAAACAAATCTCGCGCACGGTCGCGGTGAGCAGCGGCATGTCGTGCGGCAATTCCCCGCCGGCCACGTCGCGGCCGATGAGGTTGCACAGGATGCGGCGGAAATATTCGTGACGGGAATAGGAAAGGAAGCTGCGCGAGTCGGTGACCATGCCCACGAACCGCCGCAAAAGACCGAGGCTCGAGAGGGCGTTGATCTGCCACTCGATGCCTTCCTTCTGGTCGAGGAACCACCATGAGGTGCCGAACTGGATCTTGCCCGCGACGCCGGCATCCTGAAAATTGCCAGCCATGGTTGCGAAGAGGTAGTTGTCCACCGGGTTGTTGTTGTAAAGAATCGTCTTTGGCAATTCGTCCGTCGCATCGAGGCGGCCAAGGTAGCGGGAGAGCGATGGGCCCTGCTGGAAATCGCCGATCGAGTCGAAGCCGGTGTCGGGACCGAGTTTTTCAAAATAACGGGCGTTGTTGTTGCGCATCGCGCCGAGGTGGAGCTGCTTCGTCCAGCTTTTTGCCGCATCGAGCCTGCCGAAGAAGAGCATCATGAACGAGGCGAAGCGGGCCGCATCCTCCGGTGAGGCGGTTTTGCCTTCCTGCGCCGCCTCGTAGATCGCGGTTGCGGCCTCCTCGGTGCAATCTTCCGCGGGGCAGACTTGCAGACCATGGTCGGAAAGCCTGCCACCCATGGAGTGAAAGAACTCGTGGCGCTTGCCGAGAGCGGCAAGGAAGCCGATGAAATGCCCACAATCCTCGCCGCTGACTTTCGCGAGGGCTGTGGTCCATTCCCTGAACTTTGCGGGGTCGTGGACGCCCAGCGCCTTGTCGGGGCGGAAGGTGGGATAAACGCCCAGCGGGATCTTTGCCGCGGCAATGGCCTTGTGGTGCTCCAGGGAATCGGTGGGATTGTCGGTGGTGCATACCGCGAGCACGCGCTGGCGCATGAGGAGGTTTTGCACGGAGAATTCCGGGGCGGCTAGCAGTTCGTTGGCCGCATCCCAGATTTCACGGGCGGTGTCGCCGTTGAGCACCTTGTGGATGCCGAAGAAGCGTTTCAGTTCCAGATGCGTCCAGTGGTAGAGCGGATTGCGCACCGTGTAGGGCACGGTGAGGGCATAGGCGTGGAATTTCTCCCAGGGGCTGGCATCGCCGGTCACGTATTTTTCCGGGATGCCGTTTGCGCGCATGGCGCGCCATTTGTAATGGTCCCCTGCGAGCCAGATATCGTACAGGGTCGGGAAGTTGTGGTTCTTCGCGATCTGGTCGGGGGGAAGATGGCTGTGGTAATCGAGGATCGGCATCTTCGCGGCGTGATTGTGGTAGAGCTCGCGGGCGATGTCGCTTTTGAGGAGGAAGTCGTCGTGAAGGAAGGAAGGGTGCATGATGCTGGATTCTAGATGCTGGATGCTGGATGCTGAATGTTTTGCTGATATTACTCGGGTGCGCCTTGACCGGGCTTGTCACGGCTTGTCATTTTTAGAGTGCATAATTCAAGGTTTCCAGTTCCTGTTTTCCAAGTATTAGGTGGGCTGTTTTTAGCGATGACGATGTCTTTTAGGCCGGTTTAACCCAGTATAGGTCGGTAGCTTGTCGTGTCTGCCGCTACCGGATTGTGGATATGGAGGTCGATTTCAATTTTAAAGTCTATTTGGCTGGATTTGAGGTTGTTTGGGAAAAATATTTGGTTTTCTGTAGATAAATGGGCGGGTTTTTGGAGTGGCTGGAACTTCACTTCGAAGGCTTCGCTCCGATTGTTTTCCATAATGCGGGCCATAGAGCAATATTAGTAAAATCGGTTAGCAATGTCAAGCTGATTGTTAGTTTTTTGTAATTTCTCAGAGTAACTTTTTTCAAGAGGGTTACGGCTCCTGGTAGATGCCGATGGATTTCAGGCCCTGGTCGCTGAGTTCGTAGGCTTCCATGCTTACGGGGTACGAGGTGGCGTGGTAGGCTGTGGAGATCATGGGGCTGTAGTCCGCGTAATTGCTGGCGAGGGCGGGGAAGACGTAGATCGTATATCGGTCCGGGATGGCGATGATGAGTTTCGGGCCGAGGGTGTCGGCAAACATTTTCAGGAAATCGGGCGACAGGATCGTGCCTGCATTGAGGGGGTTGTTTGAGGTGAGGGTAGCGAACTCGATCACTTTCTTGCGGTCGCGGGTGTAGTCAGGGGTGAGTTTTTTCAGTTCCGCGGAGGCGTTGTCGCGGGCGGATTGCAGGAACGCGGGCCAATCCACGCCGAGGGCTTTGAATTCCTTTTGCGACATGCAGACGGGCTCGCCATCTTTCAGCAGGGCGGGGACGAGGACGGCGCGCACGGAGCCGGGGATGGGGTAGGAGACCTCGTGCTTCATGAATTTCGGCTCGATCAATACATGCCATGCGGGATCGCCGCACCAGGCGCGCAGCGGGGCGAGGAGGCACAATGCGAGCGCGAGCAGCGGCAGGCGGTTTTTACCACCAAGGCACCAAGACACCAAGGGGGAATGAAAGAGGGGGGCGAATTGCTGCCCATGCCCCTCAGCCTCTCCAAGAGTCGAGTTCCAACTTCCAACTTCCAACGTCCAATTGCCGCCCTCGCCCCTCGGCCTCTCCAAGAGTCGAGTTTGAATGACGGAAGAGAGAAGCCACCACTGACCCGGCTTTGTGGAATTTCTCTTCCTTGGTGCCTTGGTGGCTTGGTGGTTCAATTGCATGCGTGAGGCAAAGGAGTGTTCGGGGTTGCAAATTGCGAATCCGGGATTACTTCTTGAACGAATCATGATCACTTTTTTGGAGGGAACACTGATGGAAGCGCTGCCGATGCAGGTTGTGGTGGCCGTGCATGGGGTGGGCTATCAGGTTTCAATCCCGCTTTCAAGTTACGACAAGCTTCCGGCTGTGGGCGCACAAATCAAGATATTAACGCACCTGCAGGTGCGGGAGGATGCGCATGTGCTCTTTGGCTTCATGTCGAACGCGGAGCGCGATCTCTTCCGGTTGCTGGTGAACAATGTCTCGGGCATCGGGCCGAAGACCGCGCTGGACGTGCTGAGCGGGATCAGCGTCTCGAGTTTCAAGGCGGCGGTGGTGGCGGGGGATGCGGGGCTGCTTTCCAAGACCAAGGGGATCGGCAAGAAGACGGCGGAGCGGATCATCGTGGAATTGAAGGACAAGGTCGGTATCGCGGCGGCTTGGGAAGCGGCGAGCGAGAGCCACGCGCCGACGGCGCAGGAGCGCCAGGTGAACGACGCGGTGCTGGCGTTGATTTCGCTGGGCTACAAGCAGGTGGACGCGCACAAGGCGATCCAGCAGGCGCAGAAGCAGGGAGTGGCTGCGGGGACGACGGAGGAGCTGGTGCGGCAGGCGCTGAAGATTTTGGTGTAATGAGGGATTTTGCGCAGAGATTCGGCAGTGTGCATGAGGGGCGCCGTCCGGCGAAGCTCAGCTTCGGGGACAAGTGCGTTCCCAAGTTCAACTTGGGAACGAGGAGGCTGAGCGCCGTATGTTAACCGGTCGCAAATCGAAACTCTCGGCTGAGTTTTCGTATCCTGTGGGATTGGAATTGCTGACTGCACATCTTAAGGATGTGCCGCAGTTTTCTAGGATAGACCTGTATTTTTCCGGCCCAACGTATCCATCAACAGAGTTTCGCAAAACAGTTCTGGCTGACGAGGAATATCCCATTCTGAGTGTCAGGCATTCGAGTGCCAGTATTCGTCCGCCATCATACGCAGGCTGGTCGATGTGGATTTATCCAGTCCGACGTGAATTGAAAAAAATAGCCAAAGAGGCTTTGAATTCATTCGGTCTGCCGATTTTGGAAAAGTGGCTGACAAATCATAATGTTCAAAATCCTATTGGCGGAGTGAGATGTGTTATCGTGTTCGTACCGCTGGAGGGTTACGTTTACCTTCGCGAACCGTTGAATGGTTTTGAACTGCGGCCTGAAACTCAAAAAAGTAGTCAAATAAATCAGGTTTCCGCATTACCTTTTCCGCGCTGATGCTTACTGACTTCGAAAAAATAGCGGTGGTGCGGGCGGCGATGCCGGCGGAGGGGCTTTTTGCGGACAAGGAGTGGATGATTTCGCCGGAGCCGTTTGCGATCGATGCCCGGCTGCTGGAGGAACTGGAGAAGCTGGGGCACCGGCTGAATCTTTTCAACCGGGCGTGCAATCTTCTCTACCACATGAGCGTGCAGGGGAAGCAGCCGCGGTGGGTGGCGGAGTATCTCGATCTCGGGAAGCCGCCGGAGTTGGTGGAGTATTCGAGGCAGCGGAAATTCCGCGATGAGATTTCGCATGTGATCCGGCCGGACATCATCCTCACCGAGCCGGGGCCGGATGGGCGGCCTGCTTTTACGATTGCGGAACTTGATACGGTGCCTGGGGGCATCGGGCTGACGGCGTGGCTGAACCAGACTTACGCGAGCTTTGGCACGCATGATATTCTTGGCGGGGCGGATGGGATGATCGAGGGGTTTCGCTCGATATTGCCGGGCGGGGATATTGTGATTTCGGAGGAGTCGGCGACCTATCATCCCGAGATGCAGTGGCTGGCGAAACAAGGGCGGAGGGATGAGGGACTGCTCGCCCACCCACCAACCTCCACTATTCCCCTCCGCCACCTCGGAGGGCGGAATGGGGAGGCGCTGCGTGTGATGGATGCGGCTAGTTATGTGCCGGATGGGCGGGCTGTGTATCGTTTTTTTGAACTTTTTGATTTGCCGAATATTCCTTCATCGGGAGCTTTGATGCAGGCGGCGCTGGCGGGGGATGTGACGGTGACGCCGCCGATCAAGCCCTACCTCGAGGAGAAGATGTGGTTTGCGCTTTTCTGGATGCGGCCTTTGCGGGAATTCTGGCGGCGGGAGCTGGGGGAGAAGCACTGGCTGCGGTTGCAGCAATTTATTCCCTATACGTGGATCGTCGATCCGACGCCGATCCCGCAGCATGCGGTGATCCCGGAACTGGAAATCCATTCGTGGGATGAGCTGGCGCGTTTCAGCCAGAAGCAGCGGGATTTGATCATGAAGGTGAGCGGGTTCTCGGAACTGGGCTGGGGGAGCCGGGGGGTTTCGCTGGGGGCGGACATGCCGCAGCAGGAGTGGAAGGCGGCGGTGGAGCGGGCTCAGGAGCGGTTCCGGACGGAGCCGAGGATATTGCAGCGGTTCCACAAGGGGCGGCTGGTGCAACAGCGTTACCTGAACCCCGCGACGGGCGAAATCGAGACAATGCACGGGCGGGTGCGGCTGTGCCCTTACTATTTCATCATCGACAACAAGGCGGAGCTACGAGGGGCGCTGGCGACGGTGTGCCCGGCGGACAAGAAGCTGCTGCATGGGATGAAGGATGCGATTCTGGTGCCGGGGGCTGTTGTCTAATTTCGGGCGGGAAATTTTAACGCAAAGGGCACGAAGGACGCAAAGGTTTAAGAAAATGAGGGGAAAATTTCCACCACCAAGGCACCAAGACACCAAGGGGGAGGAAAGCTTTATTCCGGCTTTGCGACCTTGGCGTTCTTTGCGGTTTTAATATCCGGCGTTTTTGTAGTTGGGGTCGGCGTGCGGGCCGTGGCCTAGGGTAGCGAGGCGGAAGCGGAATTCGCTCATTGCGATTGCGTAGGAAGGAGAGATGGCGAGGTTTGTTGTTTCGCGGGGGTCGGTTTTCAGGTCGAAGAGGACTTCGGGGATTTGCTCGCCGTAGTATTGGTACTTCAGGGCGTCGCGCTTGATCATGATGTGTTCTTTGCCCATTTGGGAGATGGATTCGTTGTTCCATGCGGTGGCGTTGCCTTGCAGCAGGGGGAGGAGGCTGCGGCTGTCGAGGCCCGGGGGGATTTCGGGGCCGGCCATGTCGCAGAGGGTGGCGAAGAGGTCGCAGAGGTTTACATTTTCATCAATGATGCGTCCGCCCTTGAAGCTTTTGGGCCAGCGGATGATCAGGGGGACGCGGACGCTGGCTTCGTAGAAGCGCGTTTTTTCCCAGATGCCGTGTTCGCCGAGCATCTCGCCGTGGTCGG
>Ga0206937_10235_pt1 | contig 15073 bp, 16 predicted proteins | sample Alteio_BWOrgHeat_11_FD_152923 | JGI IMG/M metagenome (GOLD analysis project Ga0206937, IMG submission 152923) | Enriched cells from forest soil in Barre Woods Harvard Forest LTER site, Petersham, Massachusetts, United States -... | ecosystem: Environmental > Terrestrial > Soil > Temperate forest >... | reverse complement strand
GCGCAATTGGAAACCCTTCATCGCCGACGCAGTCAAAGCCATCGCTGCGCAAAAATTCGAGCGCGTCATCGCTGTCTGTCTGGCTCCGCAAAATTCCCGCACCAGCGTAGGACTCTATCGCAACGCCGTCACCGGAGAGAACGCCGCGCACTTCGAACTCGATTTCGTCGATGAGTGGCACGACCAGCCGCTCTTAGCCAAAGCGTTCGCAGAAAACCTGCGCGCCGGATGGGAAAGAGCAAACGCCGAATACGGCGGAACGTTGTCTGGCACTCTGCCCATCATCTTCACCGCCCACAGCGTTCCCGCGCGCACCATCACCGAAGGCGATCCCTACGAAGCCCAGTCCAAAGAAACTGCCGAGTTGGTAGCGAAAGCAGCCGGCCTCGCAGCGGACGCCTGGACCTTCGCCTTCCAAAGCCAAGGCATGTCCGGGGGCGCGTGGATTGGCCCCACCGTGGAAGAAACAATTCTGAGCCTAAAAGCCAAAGGCCACAGCGGAGTGTTCATTCACCCCGTAGGCTTCCTCTGCGATCACGTAGAAGTGCTCTATGACATCGACATGTTCTTCAAACAGTTCGCAGAAAAAGAAGGTATGCGCCTATGGCGAGCCGAATCGCTGAACGGATCGAAGACCTTGACGGCGGCGCTGGCGGAATTGGTTCGCAGCCGGGTGGAAGCACATAACACTTAGTAGGAAAGCGATGGAAGCACGTACCAGGACGAGGATGGTGGCCGCTATTCTTGTTGTCTTTTTGCTGCTCTATCCATTCAGTGTGACCGTAGCACCCGAGTGGACCGTAAAGGTAGATGATGAAAATGGCGTCGCATTGGCTGGCGCATTTGTTTCTGAGGGCGCGTCGCAGTGGACACTGGATGTCCATTATGGCACTAAGACTTGCAGTGATGTGCGAGGGGAGGTTCATTTTCCCCGTAAGACGGTACGCGCGAGTGTTCTGATGCGCGTTTCAAAATTTATCTCATCATTCGGCCCCCATGCGAGCCTTGGTTCAGAGGCGAAGGTAGGCGTTCAGCGCCTAGGATACGGGGAAATGCCAAACGACCCCGTAATCGCGACGTGGGACAACTCTGCTATGCGCGTAAACTCGCATCTCGTACTGCACAAGTGTCCAAATGGTTTCACCGGGTACAGGTGCCATTTTGATTACGATTATTTTTACCGTGTAGGTGGCACCGAAGCTCTAGAGATTGCAGCTTGCCAGTCTGCGTCTGAGAAAAAACGTTAATTACCAGATCACGCTCTTGCGCGACCACTCTCACAAACGACTAGGAGAAAACGAAAATCTAAAGCGTAGAAACGAACAGCGAACGACGAATAGCGAATAGCGAACTATGCCACGTATAGCCATCATCGGCGGCGGAATCTCCGGCCTCTCGGCCGCGTTCGCGCTTGAAGAAAAACGCCAGTCCGGTACGCCCGTGGAGTATGTCCTCTACGAATCCGCCCCGCGCCTTGGCGGAGTTCTCGTCACCGACCATGTGGATGGCTGCCTCATCGAGGCCGGCCCCGATTCCTTCCTCACCGAAAAACCCTGGGCCGCCGACCTCTGCCGCAAAATCGGACTTGGCGACCAACTCATCGGCTCCAACGACGCCGAACGCAAAACGTATATCGTTGTCCGGAAAAACAATCACGACCAACTCGTCGTCATGCCCGACGGCCTGATGTTCATGGTCCCTACCAAAATTTTACCCACCGTTATGTCGCCGCTGTTTTCATTTCGCACGAAATTGCGCATGGCCGGAGAATGGTTTCATCCTCCCCATAAGGGCGAGCACGACGAAACCGTGGCCGAGATGGTCGAGCGGCATTACGGATCGGAAATGGTCGATCTGCTGGCCGATCCGCTCCTCTCCGGCGTTTACGGCGGCGAGGCCTCCCAGCTCAGCGTGCGCGCCGTGCTTCCCCGTTTCGCGGACATGGAATCGAAACACGGCAGCCTCGGACGCGCCATGCTCTCGTCGCGAAAGAAAATGGCGGCCGCCACAAAAGGCCCGGCACGCCCGCTTTTCAGCTCCCTCAAGGATGGAATGCAGCAGATGGTGGACGCGCTGGTCGCGCAGCTCGATCCCAATGCGCTGCGAGTATCTTCACCCGTGCAGTCCTTGACTCCGCAGGCTGGCGGATGGACCGTCTCTGCTGGATACCAGACCGACCAGTTCGATGCCGCCCTCATCGCCGCGCCCGCGCATGCCGCCGCGGCGGTTCTCGACGCACCGGCCCGGCTTCTTGCGACTGAACTCGCGTCTATCAATTACAGTTCGTCGGTGACCGTTACGCTCGGGTTCGACGAATCGGTTCGCCGCTCGCTTCCTCCCGGTTTCGGATTCCTTGTGCCGCGAAGTGCTGGCCACCGCATGCTCGCCGCCACCTTCGTCCACAACAAGTTTCCCCATCGCGCTCCGCAGAATCGCGCGCTCGTCCGTTGCTTTCTTGGTGGGTCTCGCGACGAGCAGATACTCGACTCCTCCGAAGATCAGATCCTTCAGATTCTCCGTGACGAACTGCATCAGATTATCGGCCTGCAAGCCGAGCCTCTCTTCTCGCGCGTCTACAAATGGAAATCAGCGATGGCGCAATATTCGGTCGGACATCTCGAACGCCTCGCCCGGATTCAAGCGCTCTGTCAGGAACTCCCCGGCCTCGCGCTTGCCGGCAACGGGTTTAACGGTATCGGAGTTCCCGACTGCGTCCGCTCCGGCACCGAGGCCGCCACCAAAATCCTCTCCGATATGGGCATGTGGTCCGTCGCCTGACATTTTTGCCGAGAAAGCCAACCAACAAATCCTCATAAAGCATTGTCATCCCGAGCGTAGCGACGGATCTGCAGTTGACCACTCCTTCCCGCTCAATCGCGGGATCGCATTACCGCGGTAACATCCCGCGCGTAATCTTCGCACGCTAGAAACTTTGCACTCACTTCCCGGGTTAGTAGAATTGCACTTAACTGGGGATGGCCATGAAAACTTTACTTGCCGTTTTGTTCCTGACCGCTGGGCTCACTTTCGCCCAACAGAATTCGCCCGCGTCTCAATCGCCGGACTCGAATGACATGAAGGGCATGAACATGCCCGGGCATGACATGTCGCAAATGGGATCGCAGTCCAGCGAATCATCGGACGAAACGAACGCCCACGTCATGCATTCCATGGAGGGCCACCACATGGATATGGGCCCCCACATGAAGATGACCGATCTTCGGCCCGCGCAACCGGGGGACGCCGAACGCGCCCAGAAAGTCGCGGTCGCCGCTCGCGCGGTCATGGAAAAGTACAAGGACTATCACACCGCCCTCAATGACGGGTTTCACATTTTCCATCCCGAGTTACCGCAGAAGCAGTACCACTTCACGAATTACCGGAACGCCTTTGCCGCCGCCTTCAAGTTCGATCCGGATCAACCCACCTCACTGCTCTATGAAAAAGATGGCGAGGGCTACCGGCTCGTCGGTGTCATGTACACCGCCCCCAAGCGCTTTACTGAAGATGATTTGAACCAGCGCATACCGCTCAGCATCGCGCAGTGGCACGAGCATGTGAACTTCTGCGCGCCGCCCGACGGACAAAAGCAAGTCGTGCTCCTGCCGAATCCCAAGTTTGGGCTTCGTGGATCCATCACTGATAAAGCTGCCTGCGACGCCGCTGGCGGCACCTTCCATCCCGTCATCTTCAACTGGATGGTGCATGTTTATCCTTTGGAAAAGACCGAAGCCCAAATCTGGTCAACGGATCGCCAGCACCAGCACGAGGACTGATTTCCGCAAAATGTTGTCACCCTGGGCGCAGTGAGCGGTTCGCCGAAGCGAATCGCCTCACGGAGTCGAAGAGCCTGCCCTGAGCGAAGCCGAAGGGAGCCCTGCCTCGGACGCTCTTCCCTCTCTGCTATCCTGACTTTTCCATCTCCGACAACCAATGACTGCGCCCCCGAAACCGTGGAAGATCATCTTTGCCTTCGGACTGGTGTATGTCTTCTGGGGTTCCACCTACCTCGGCATTGGCATCGCGGTTGAGCAGATTCCTCCCGCCTTCATGTGTGCCGCGCGTTTCCTGATTGCGGGCACCATCATGCTCGCGTACTGCGCCGTCACCGGCCGCCAAATTCGCTTCAACTCGCGTCAACTCGCACACTTCGCGGTGGTGGGCATTCTGCTTTTAATGGGTGGCAACTTGACGCTTTCCTATGCTGAAAGAATCGTCCCCACCGGACTTGCCGCGCTTCTCATCGCCCTGAGCCCTCTCTGGTTTCTCGTAATCGACAGCCTGCTCCTCGGCGACCATCACATTTCGCGGCGCGGCAAAATCGGGCTCCTCATCGGCATCATGGGCGTCGTCATCCTCATCTGGCCCGATCTCGCGCACCCTACCGCCCTCGGCCGCCGGGAATTCTGGTGGTCGCTCACCCTTCAGGCTGGATCGTTTTCATGGGCTTTAGGTTCCGTTCTCTCAAAAAAATGGAAGACGGGCTCGGTTGATCCCTTCAGTTCCATCGCCTGGCAAATCGTCTTCGCCGGCCTCGCCAACCTTCTTTTCGCTCTTCTGGTGGAGCGCCACTCTCCTGCCGTCTGGACCGCGCGCGGTGTTGGCGCCATTCTCTATCTGGTAGTCTGCGGTTCCTGGATCGGCTATACCGCCTACATCTGGCTATTGCAGCATGTTCCAACGTCGAAGGTGTCCACCTACGCTTATGTCAATCCGGTGGTGGCCGTGTTCCTGGGATGGCTCGTTCTTCACGAACGCATCGACCGCTACATCGTGATGGGAAGCGCAGTCATCGTTGCCTCGGTCATTGTGGTAACGAGCGCCAAGGTCCACGCTCGAGCTCCGAACGAGGACCTGTCAGCACCTGAGCCGGCGGGCGATTGACAACGCTGAATGAAGGACAAAGCGTGGAGAAGCTGAGCGACAAAAAGCCCGAATAGAACTGCTTGGATTCGATAACGATGGAAAAACAAGCGCGAACGGCGGCTTTTTTTGGGGAAGGGCTCCAGGAAGCCGACCGCCGCTCGCGCCTGCCCCAGAAGGCGCTCGTTATCTTTAAGAAGACTTGATAACGATGCGCCCCCAGTCCGTGGCAACCTAAGATTTAATAGCGCCCCTGATTCGTCCACAGCCGAACCCGCTCTTCGACCGAGAACACGCGCGACGAGCTCCCTGCGAATTCTGATTCCAACTGCACTACATGCGCCTCAAGCGGTACGTTCACGTAGCTGCCGGTGCGAAGAAACGCGCGGACAAAAAGTTCCGTATAGCGTTCCAGACCCAACACCTCAAACTGCACGGCATGTGCCAGTGCATGGAACAGCGCGCGCGCGGCGAGTTCTCCTTGGAAGACCAGAACGTCCTCGAATGTCAGCGACGTCATGCGCGTCAAGTCAGGCAGGTCCGTAAGGCCCATCGCTTTCGCTTCGATATAAAAGGCCGGATTTGGAACTTGCTCTCGATCAAGCGCAACGATCCGAACCTGATCCAGCAAGGTGGGAGAAAAATAATGCTTCATCGATTGCCGATGGTGGTGGCTCAGCGAGAGCCCTGACGGCCGGAAGTTCTCGCGCTGTTCGCGCAGAAAGTCAGCTACCCGGGCGATCGCCTCATTCAACTTCGCGTCATCCAGTGAGGGCGCGCTCGAACTATTGATGTCGCCGAAGCCCGACATCAGACGGGCGATGCTGTTGTAATACTCGAACAAGGCATTGGCGGCTGACCACGCTTTTCGCAAAGTATCGCGCTGGGCATGGCGGGCCACATTTTCGACTGAATAGCGCATACGGAGCCGGTCCGTGGCGCACTGAGCGCTCAGCATTTCCAACTGCGCGTTACGCAATTCCGAATTCATTTGGAGAATGGCGACACGGTCGCCCACTTCGTTCAACCAAGGCATCTCAGCTCCTAAAATAATCACACCTGGGAGGGAAAGCGCTGCGTACGGTTGCAGTTAATTTAACATTGTTACTTTAACGATGTCAACATACAAATTATTCTAAGGATTTTACTGTTATAAAATGCACGTAATCAATTAGATACCGCGATAGCAATAAGGCGGCGGAGTTCGACCCAGCTCTCCTTTAGTTGTACAATGTAATTCTATTAGCGGTTGACTCGAAAGAAATGCCGCCGATTCCAGACAAGAACCTTGAAGAGCGGATCCTGAAAGCCGCGCAACACCTTTGGAAGGCCCGCGGCGAAAAGGGTCTGACACTGCGAGCCGTGGCGCTTGAAGCCGGCACAACCACGCCCACTCTCTACAAACGATTTCGCAACAAGGAAGCTCTGCGCCTGGCCATGGCCTCGCGGGTCCGCGATGAGTTGACGGCCGATCTACTCTCCTCTCCGAGCGTCGACCAGATGCACCGCAGATACCTGGCCTACGTGGAAGCGCATCCCCGGGAGTACGAACTACTCCGTTTGTCGTTGGGTCACTTTTACTCGACTCCGCGTCCCGTACGAATCTGGGCAACGGCACAGTTCGCGGCACGCTTCGGTGGTCAGCCTGAGGATTATGGCACCGTCTATGACGGAATTTTTCTTCTCTGCCACGGCGCCTCCGTTTTGTTGACTACCGCCCCGGACGAAGCCGTACGTATCGCCACGCGAGAAATCTGCATCAAGGTCTGCGACAAACTTCTGGAGAATGCGGCGCTGCTTCGTTCGACTCAGTAGCTCGCTGGAAATCTCAATTACTTCCTCAACTGAACGCGCGTCTTACGTCAAACTTATACCTGCTTGACCGTTCACTGTTGCGCGGCAGCCGTCGCCGGGGGATTCTTCACATAAGTACTCATCCAGTTATTCATCTCCCACAACATGTGCAGCACCGATTCCCACCCCGCGTAGCCGTGCGACTCCAGCGGCAGCAAAACGAAGCCCGAAATGTTTTCGATCAGGATCCATTGCTTGCCCGCTTTGTCCTTCGGTGAAACCTCCACGCTCGGCGTTGGACGAGTGTCCACCAAATCCACGATTGCCTTGGGAGGCTCCTGATTTTTGAGATTTGTCTGGGCCTGCACTACCGCAAAAGCGGACAGCGGACAAAAGAAGAACTGTAGTCGCAAGTAGCGGGCGGGCAAAGATCGAGCGCATGAGCATACCTCTTCGATTTGCTTCGCAAGGAAGCAGGAAGATGTGAAGCGCACATTGTCCCTTTAAGAGTCGGGGCGAAGCAACAGCCTTTTTGCGCAATGGAATCAGGCGCTCGAGAGGGAACTATCCCTAAGTTTTATTGAGAGCTGACGGCTGACGGCTAACGGCTAAGAGCTGCAGAGTTCTTACTCCTCGGCTTCCTCCGCGTCATTCACGACATCCACCACGCGGTTGCGAATGGAGAACACGATTTTCTTCTCGTCATCCGGCTCAAAGGTCACGCGCATCGGACTGCGCTCCCAAGCCGGCGCAGGACACTCCGAATCGGGCTCAGCCTCTCCGCCCGGCTCGCCCACATCTTTTTTCAGGATGGCTTTCCGCCGTCCCACCTGCGCCACCACGGCATAACGTTTCTTTCCGTCGTCCGACACTCCGCAGTACGCGACGTAGTCGCGATACCAACTCGCCGTTGAATAAAACGGATCGAACTCCGGAAGACTCAGTTGCGAAACGTGTCCTGTAAGCCGATCGACCAGCAACCAGCCTCCCCGCTGCCATTGCCAGCGCGCGGCGCTTTCTTTTGGCAGTGCATCGTTGATCCGGAACGCCCGCCGCACCACAAACAATCGATCGGTCAATTCGTGTGGAGTTCCCGTCGTATATTCCTTCAGGCGAGTGTCCACAATGAGCGGGCGCACTTTGAGGTCCAACAACTTTTCGCCAGTCGCATTCGGCCATTTCGCGCTGATCCATTTGCCAAATGCGATGACGTGCGGTTTTGGAACAGCGATGCAGGTGCCTGGCAACAGAGCAAGCAGAATAAGCGCCGAAGAAAATCGCGCCCATATTTTAGGGTGCAGCGCGGCTACATTTTGGCGAGACATACTCAAAAGACTGCACCCAACCCCGTCTCGCCGCCATGATCTGCAAACACCGGAAATGTTCGGTTTTCAGTTTGGCATGCCGGTTATCAGATAGAATCTGCTTATCGAATTCCCGGTGGAGGCTTGAGCATCACGCCGCCGCCACTGGCAACCTTTGCCCATCTTCCGGGTTCTAGTTATGTATGGGGGAAATAATTACAAGCCGTCGTAAGCAATCCATCCTGGTGGTGGATGACCATCGCCTGAACGCCGAACTGCTGCGCGAAATGCTCGGCACCCGCGGATATCACGCGATCGTGGTATCGAGCGCGGCCGATGCCGAATCGCAAATCCGGCGCGATGCTCCCGACCTCATTCTTCTCGACGTTATTATGCCCGGCAAGACGGGCTACGAGTTGTGCCGCGAACTTAAAGATGATCCCGCCACCCGCCTGATCCCCGTCGTCATGATCACCGGCCTCAATGCCCATGAAGATCGGCTGAAAGCCATCGAAGCCGGAGCCGATGATTTCCTGACCAAGCCGGTGAGCCCCGAAGAAATGTTCGCTCGGGTCAAGTCTCTGCTGAAGTTGAAAGAATTCACCGATGAACTTGAGACCGCCGAGTCGGTACTCTGCACGCTTGGACTCAGTGTCGAAGCCCGAGATCCCTACACCGAAGGCCATTGTGAGCGCCTCTCTCGCAATGCCAGCGACCTTGGCCGCTTTCTCGGCCTCGACGACTACTCGATCGTCGCGCTCCGCCGGGGAGGCTATCTCCACGACTTGGGCAAGATTGGCGTGCCCGACGAAATCCTGAAAAAAGGTTCCGATCTAACTCCCGCTGAATGGGAGATTATGAAATTGCATCCCATCACCGGCGAGACGATTTGTCGTCCCTTAAAATCGCTGCGCCTCGTGCTGCCAATCATTCGCCATCACCATGAGCATTCCGATGGCAGCGGGTATCCCGACGGCCTAAAAGAAGGAGAGATTCCACTCCTGCCTCGCGTTTTGCAAATTGTCGACGTTTACGATGCTTTGCGGACAGTCCGCCCGTATAAGCCGGCAATTCCGCACGATCAGGCCGCACTCACCATGCAGCGAGAGGCACAAGCTGGCCTGTGGGACGAAGAGTTGGTCGGCGAATTCTTTGCCATGCTCGACAAGCGCCGCCAAGTGGCATAAGACTATTGAATCATTGATTCATTAAGGCATTGAGTCATTGACGTCAGTCCTTATGGTTGGGTGCTTAAATGATTCAATGTCCAGATGATTTAATGCCTCAATGCCCTTGACCTACTCTTTCATCATCCCCGCGTACAACGAAAGCGATCGTATACGCCCTACGCTCGATGAGATTCTCCGCTATACGCAAGAGCGCAATTGGGACACGGAAGTCCTGGTCGTGAACGATGGCTCGAGCGACGACACTGCCCAGATCGTGCGCCAGTACAGTGAAGCGCATCCGCAGATTTTCCTTGTGGAGAACCCCGGCAATCGAGGCAAGGGTTTCAGCGTTCGCAACGGCATGCTTCATGCCCGGGGCGACATCTGCCTCTTCACGGATGCAGACCTTTCTTCGCCCATCAGCGAAGCGCAAAAATTATTCGACGCGATTTCCCAGGGAGCCGATGTCGCTATCGGATCGCGTTGGCTATGTCCTGAACTCCAGACCGAACGCCAGCCGTTCTACCGCCAGGTTTTCGGAAGGATTTTCAATCTGGTCCTGCGTGTATTTCTCGGACTGAACTTTGCCGATACCCAATGCGGCTTCAAAGCATTTCGCCGTGAAGCCGCCCAGCGCATCTTTCCTCTTCAGAAAATTGAGCGCTGGGCATTCGATCCCGAAATATTGTTCCTCGCACGGCGGATGGGGTTCACGATCAAAGAAGTGCCCGTGCTCTGGGCGCACAGCGAGGGAACGCGCCTGCATCCCTTTCGAGATGGCTTGCGCATGTTTGTAGAGGTTCTGCGAATTCGCTGGAATTCCATCAGCGGCGATTACACTGCCGCGGTGGTGCCTTCGCCGGGCAAGCCTTAACACACCCTAGTCGGCGGCCTGCGTAGACGCATTCGCTGCCAGTCGCACGAACTCCTCGATCTTCTCACCCATCTCGTTCGTAGGCACGATCCGTTCGCTACCACGCGCCAGGTCCGGCGTGCGAAATCCTGCCTTCAAAATCGATATCACACCGGCCTCGACGCACTCGGCCTCGCGGCTCAAGTGAAACGTGTGCCTAAACATCATAGCCACCGACAAAATCGCCCCGAGAGGATTAGCAACGCCCTTCCCTGCAATATCGGGCGCCGATCCATGCACGGGCTCATACAGTCCTACTGGACCTCCAACGCTCGCTGACGCCAGCAGACCCAATGCGCCGACAACGCCTCCTGCCAGATCCGAAAGAATGTCCCCAAACATGTTCTCGGTAAGAACGACGTCGAACTGCGCAGGTTTCATCACCAGCGCCATCGCCGCCGAGTCAACGTACATGTGGGAAAGTTGAACGTCCTGATAATCCGCGCCGACCCTCGTGACTACTTCGCGCCACAGCCGCGAGCACTCCAGAACGTTCGCCTTATCGACCGAAAGAACGCGCTTCCGGCGTGAGCGCGCCAGATCAAAGGCGACGCGAGCGATCCGTTCAATCTCCCGCTCCGTGTAGCGCATGGTGTTGAGCGCTTGGCGCGACTCTCCGCTGCCCTCGATCGATCGCGGCTCTCCGAAGTAAAGCCCTCCCAGCAACTCACGCACGATGAGAATGTCTGTGCCCTTGACCAACTCGGCGCGCAACGGCGAACAGCCAGCCAGCGCCGGATAAAAAACCGCCGGTCGCAGATTGGCGAACGCCCCCAGCTCTTGCCGCAGCCGCAACAATCCAGCCTCAGGACGAAGTTCCCGAGGATTGTGATCGAAGGAGGGACTTCCAACTGCTCCCAAGAGAACTGCCTGCGACTGCAGGCAAGCTCGGATCGTGGAATCAGGAAGAGGATTGCCGTACTTGGTGAGCGCCGCGCCGCCGATTTCTTTCTCTTGAAGCTTGAGCTCGTGACCGAATCCGTCCGCCACGCTCTTCAGAACGCGAATCGCTTGCGAAATTACTTCCGGACCGATCCCGTCACCGGGGAGGGAAGTGACAGAAAGGCGCATGAAACCCTCGCTTTACAGCCCACAGCATACATGAGCTCATGACGACTAGGGAATCGTGGCTCCAAGGAGTTGATGATCAACCCGCGGCCAAGCCGAAATCTAGACGCCCCAGAGATAGTCTTCCTGGTCACCATGCTGCTCGCCAAAAATGTTGACTCCGGGCCGAGGCGTCGAAACGGTGCGAAAGCGACTCGGCATCGATTCGTGCGCTCCAGCAGCCATGGCGGCCGCTCGCGGCAGCGGTATCGCCGCTGCGGCAGCAGGAGGAAACTTCATGTCCTGAGCCACGCCGTCGTGAACGACGTCATTGATCAGCTCCAGAAGGTGGCTGTCCTGCACGCGCTTGATCCGGTCGGCGAGGATGACAAACTTGCGATAGATTTCATCCAATTCGCGCCGGTCAAAGTTGTGCCCCATCTCCTGGCAGCGCAGCGCCAGCGCATGACGCCCCGAGTGCTTTCCCAGCACGAGCCGCGAATCCGGCACGCCCACCGACTGCGGGGTGATGATCTCGTAAGTCAGAGGATTCTTCAGCATCCCATCCTGATGAATGCCTGCCTCGTGTGCGAACGCATTTCTCCCTGTAATGGCCTTGTTCGGCTGAACCGGCACGCGTGTAATCTCTGCCAGCATTTGGCTCGAAGGGAAAATCTGTTCGGTTGCCAGCCCTGTTTCGTAGGGATATCGGTCCGCGCGCACTCGCATCGTCATCACGACTTCTTCCAGCGACGCATTACCTGCTCGTTCGCCAATTCCGTTGATCGTGCACTCCACCTGGCGCGCTCCGTTTTGAATGCCAGCCAGCGAGTTCGCGACCGCCAGCCCAAGATCGTTGTGGCAGTGCGTCGAAATAGTAACGCTCTCGATTCCCGGGACCTTTTCTTGTAGCGTGCGGATGAGCTGCCCGTATTCCTCCGGCATGCTGTAGCCCACCGTATCTGGAATGTTCACGGTGGTGGCGCCCGCCGCAATGACCGCCTCGACGACCTTGCACAAAAACGGAATGTCGGTTCGAGTCGCGTCTTCCGGAGAAAACTGAACATCAGCGCACAGAGACTTCGCATGCCGCACAGCCTCCGCTGCCTGCGCGAGACACTGTTCGCGAGTAATCCGCAGTTTGTATTTGAGGTGGATGTCAGACGTTGCCAGAAAAACATGAATCCGCGGATGCGCCGCGCCCTTCAGTGCCTGCCACGCACGCTCGATATCAGGAGTGCAGGCGCGAGCGAGCCCCGCAATGACCGGCCGCCGTACGGAAGCAGCGATCTTTTGGACAGCCTCGAAGTCTCCACCCGAAGCAATCGGGAACCCGGCCTCGATCACATCCACGCCCAGCCGGTCCAGTTGCTGCGCCAAGCGCAGCTTTTCCTGGACGTTCATACTGCAACCCGGCGATTGCTCTCCGTCGCGAAGCGTGGTGTCAAAGATAGTGATGCGCGGCCGATCCATTCTCAACCCTCCAGACTGGAAACTGTCTAAAGGGTAACGGCCGCCACCACATAAGAAAAGTTTATTATGATTACTACATCATTAGAGAAAGTGATATTATTAGATTAACTAATGATATATGTGAATATCATAAAAAGACGCCCTGGGAATCGACCCGCCATATATTTCCTATTTGAAGGTTGTCATCCCGAGCGTAGAGAGGGATCAGCAGTGCACTGGGACCACGAAGTCGTTAGGTGTTAGCGGTCAGCCGTTAGCAAAGGCAGTCAGCGAGCCACCATGGACCTATCCCAACTCGAAGTCTTCCTCACCGTCGCCCGCGAGCGCCGCTTCTCCCGTGCCGCGGAAAAACTCTTTCGCACCCAATCCGCCATCAGCCAAACCATTCGAAAGCTCGAGATCGAAATCGGCGAGCCACTCTTTGACCGTTCCTCCCGCGACGGCGTCCTCACCGATGCAGGCCGAGTCTTGCAGGAGTATGCTGAGAAGCTCCTGAACTTACGTCTCGACGCCCAGGAAGCCCTCGTCGAGATGCGGGAACTGCAAAAGGGCAAGCTGACCATTGCGGCCAACGAATTCACTGCCCTCTACCTGCTGCCGGTCCTGGCCGAGTTTCGCCGCGTACATCCAGCCATCAAGATCACCGTGCGCCGCGCACTCGGCAGCCACATTCCTGACGACGTGCTCAAGCATGACGTCGAACTCGGAGTGCTCTCCTACGACCCGCAGGAGCCGCAGCTCAAATCGATCGTCGTCTACCTCGACGAACTTGCCTTCGTGGTTCCTCCCGGCCATCCCCTCGCCTCAGCAGGCGAAGTTAGTGTCCGGCAGCTCGGCGCAGAATCTTTCGTCGCTCACATCGTAGCCTCGCCCTATCGCGACAAGGTGATTGAAGCCTTCCGCCGCCACAAAACTCCCCTGCACATGGATGTCGAACTACCCACCCTGCAAGCGATTCAGCGATTCGTGGTCATGGGCAACGGCGTCGCTCTGGTCCCTGAGATCAGCGTGGAAGACGAAGTTGCCCGTGGCGGCCTGATTCGTATCCCTGTGCGAGATCTCCATTTTCAGCGCAAGCTCCGGCTGGTGTATCGCCAGGAATCCGCTCTCTCTCACGCCGGACGAGCGTTCTTGAAAATCGCAGAGCAGGTCGCAAAAGACAAGGGCGGGCGCTATCGATTCCAAAAAGAAAAGTAAGAGGATCCCGAATGCGACGACGACAAGCGGAGACGAAGTGCTGCTAGGAAAGTGAAAGTCTATCCCACCCTTTTTGCGCCCAAACTTCTAAGCCAGATTTTCTATGGCCGGATGCATGGCTGACAGGGCATCATTGACGCTCGGAAAAACGTCCAACACTGTATCCAGAGACGTGCTTTCCAGTAACTTACGAACTGCATCGCTGGGGCTGGCAAAAGTCAGAAATAATCCCGAAGCTTCGGCCCACATGTGGCTCATAACAAGATCGCCCAGAGCATTGCTATCGAGCGAAAGAACTCCCTCCAGATCGACCACCATCCGCATCGCCGAAGGCAGCACTTCGGCAATGATGCCCGACAGTGCATTCGCTTCGCTTCGCGAGACGATCCGCCCTTCGCAGTGCAGCACGACAGTGGTACCACGACGGGCCGCTTCGAGAGTTAGCTTCAACACTTTATGGTTGCCTTTTCCATTCATCGCGCAGAAACCCGAGTTCACGGAATCCGTCGGCGCGAAGTGAGGGTTTTCCGGTTTCATAGTCTCAACTTATCGCTTATCGAAGACAGAAAGATGAAACTTCAGTGAATTGGGTTGGCTAGCGACTTGGCGATCGCTATTTCGGGGAGTCTTTTCGTCGAGATGGGTCTGCCGGGGCAACCATTGGACGCCGCAGTGGCACAATTGCTCCCTTGGAAGGATCGGCGGCCGCCGTCGCGCGCGCCAGCACCTCGTGCTGAATGTACTGCACAAAATCCTGTATCTGGTATTGCATCTCCTCCATCCGCGCCCGCATCTGGAGAATAATCGCGATCCCGCTGATGTTCACGCCAAGATCCCGCGCCAGCGACAGAATGAATTCCAGCCGCTGCAAGTCTTCATCTGTGTAGAGCCGTGTGTTTCCCTCGGTACGGCTGGGCTTGAGCAGCCCCTCGCGCTCGTAAAGCCGCAACGTCTGTGGATGAATGTCGTACATCTCAGCCACCGCCGAGATCATGTACGCGCCTTTGGATTTGCGCTTGGTCACAACCCAATCATCGCATTGCGAAGCAGAAAAAGACCAGCCCACAAGCAAACTGCAGTGACCAGCCCTGCTCTAAGTCGTTTTGAGAAGATCCGCGAGAATCCGCGCAAATCCGCGGAGGGGACGTTAAGCCACCAGCTCAGGTTTCACCTCAACCCGAGTCCAACCGGCAGGCTTCAGAGCATGATTAACGAGATAGGCAGCCACGCCCGCTCCAATGAGGATCACTCCAAACAAAAACGAGCTCATCCCCATCACAACTTCATGCTCGCTGCGTAGGATAGCGAATCCC
>Ga0206937_10234_pt1 | contig 15093 bp, 14 predicted proteins | sample Alteio_BWOrgHeat_11_FD_152923 | JGI IMG/M metagenome (GOLD analysis project Ga0206937, IMG submission 152923) | Enriched cells from forest soil in Barre Woods Harvard Forest LTER site, Petersham, Massachusetts, United States -... | ecosystem: Environmental > Terrestrial > Soil > Temperate forest >... | reverse complement strand
CAAGTCTTGGTTTTGGCTTCGGCTAGCTTTTGATACTCCTCGTCCGTTCGAGGCGGCATGCCCATGTCAGTAAAAAACTTGTGTAAACGTGACCGCCACGAGGAAGGCAAAGATTGCTCATAGCCTTTGTCGAAGCGAAATTTGTCGCACTCGAAACAGACGTAAAATTGAAAAAGGGATCCATCTTGCTTCACGATTTCAACGCGGTGATGAGGCGTAAAGCATGAAAAACCAGAACCGTTTCCTTGCTTCCATTACCGCAAACAGGCTTTTTTCCCGGAGCCGGCTACTGATCCTCTCGGCTGCATGCGCCATTGCGATGCCCGCTGTTTCCAAGGCGGCCAATGACACATGGGTGGGCGGGGGTGCCAATGGAAGATGGAGCCTTACCGGGAACTGGTCGGGAGGCGCGCCGGCATCCGGCGGATCCACGAACCTGATTTTTGCTGGTACCGTCAGACTGAGTGCTACCAATAACGGTCAGGTATCCGAAATTAACAGCATCACATTTAATTTCGGTGCGGGCGCTTTCACTCTCAGCGGCAGCGCGCTGCAGATCGACGCCGGGGGAATCACCAACAATTCTACAAACACGCAGACACTCTCCTTTGGCGGTAATGGCATTGCGCTGGGAAAGCCGGAGATATGGAACGCGGCCAGCGGTAATATCCTGGTCACGTCCAAAGTGAACATCAATGGAAACGGCGTTGATATCATTGGTTCGAACAATGTCACCATCAGCGGCAATATTTCCGGCAGCGGTGGCGGCGCCTTGTTTCTTCCTATCAGCGTAGGAAAAGCCGATGGCACACCAGGCAGTTTGACCCTGAGTGGCAACAATACCTTCGGGACGGATGAATACGGGGACGGGGTTCAATTGGAGAGCGGCACGCTTACCGTGGATAGCAATACTGCCTTGAGCACCGGTGTTTTGATAATCCAGAACAGCGGCACCACCGGGGTGACTCTGGCCAGCGGCACCACCGGAATCAAAATCAGCAATGAGGTGGATGCGGGTACAAGCTTTTCGGTCGCCCCGACCGGCACTTTGGAACTCTCAGGGAGCGTAGTGTTGATCGCAGGCATCACGAACACCATCGCCATCACCAGCCTTAACAATGGCACATTGAAATTCTCCGGTGGAATCAGCCAGAACGGCGGGACGATGGGCCTGACACTCGATGGGGGCGGCGTGGGCAGCCAGTTCACATTTTCCGGAAGCGTGGCGGATACCTATACCGGGCTGACCACGGTGACCGATGGCGCGACGCTCACGCTTTCCATGAGCGGCTCGGACAGCGCAATCGAGGGGAACCTGCAGATTGACAACGGATCGACCGTAAAGCTCAACCAGGCCAACCAGATCGCAAATAGTGCAACAGTGACGGTGAACGGCACATTCAATATGAATGGCAATTCGGAGACGATCAACGACCTGGAAGGAACCACGGGCTCCGTGAAAATGAACGGCGCAACACTGACCGTGAGCCAGGGAAATTACTCGGGAGTGCTCCAGAACAACGGCTCTCCCGGCAGCCTTGTGATGGACGGCACGGGAACGCTCACGCTCTCGGGCAACAGCAACTACAGCGGCGGCACTACTCTCAACGAGGGAACCCTGATCGCGAACAATAACAACGCGCTCGGCTCCGGCACCCTGGTCATCAATAACACCGGGACCGGTGTGACGCTGGGCAGCGGCACCACGGGCATCAACCTCGGCAATACGCTGGACGTGCAGACGAGCTTTTCGGTGGCGCCGAGCACTGCGGTGGCCAGCGGGACGCTCACGGTCTCCGGCCCGATCATTCTCGATACGACCAGCGGTACTACGTCGTTCACGATCACGGCAACTAACGGCAATGTGTTCCGCATGATCGGCGGCATCAACCAGTCGGGCTCCGTGGCGGCAAGCATCGTGTATGACGGCGGTGGGAGCGCTGTGGACGGGATTTTCCGCGTGGGCGATACCAGCGCTTCCTCCACATATACCGGTCTTACCACGGTCACTGACGATGCGACACTCATCCTGAACAACACAGGCGCCAGCGTGGCAATCCCGGGCAACTTGCAAATCGACAATGGATCTACGGTAAAACTCGCGGCTAACAATGAGCAGATCAGCAATTCCGCCACGGTGACGGTGGATGGTTCGTTCGTGCTCAACGGCCGGACCGAGACCATCAACGACCTCGAGGGAGCATCCACGGGTGTGGTGCAGATCGGGACGGGGACATTTATTGTAAGCACGGGGAGTTACTCCGGTATTATCAAGGGTGCGAGCGGCGGCGCTTTCGTCATGAATGGCCCGGGCACCCTGGCTCTTTACGGGAACAGCACCTACAGCGCGGAGACCGAAGTGAACGGCGGGGTGCTGCAGGCCGGCGCCACGGATGTGCTCAGCCAGAACTCGGATTTCGTGCTCAGCTCGACAGGTACGCTCGATCTCAACGGCTTTGACAACAATATCGGTTCACTGGCGAGCGGCACAGCCGGGGGAGGCATTGTAACAAACAACGGCACAATGGGCGCGACTCTGACTGTTGGCAACGACAACAACAGCACTGCTTTCGCGGGCGTGATCGAGGATGGGTCGAGCCCGGTCAGGCTCACCAAGGCCGGCGCCGGGACGCTTACGCTTACGGGTACGGACAACACCTACAGCGGCCGCACGAGGGTGAACCAGGGGACACTGCTTGCGGGCGTCACGGATGCGTTCAGCCCCAATTCCAACGTAACTGTCAAAGGAGGTGTGCTTGACATCGGCGGTTTCAACAACGTGATCGGGGCGCTTGATGACGGAGGGGTCAATACGGGCATCGTGCAGAACAGCGGGAGCACCGCGGCGACTCTCAGCGTCGGCAATACAAATGGCAGCGGCACTTTCTCCGGGGTGATCCAGGACAGTGGCGCAGCTCTGCAACTGACGAAAATCGGCACGGGCACGGAAACTTTCACCGGCACCAATACCTACACCGGCCCCACGAATATCAATGCAGGCGCTTTGATTGAGAACGGAAGCACGGATACCAGCGCCGTGAATGTCTCGTCGGGGGCGTTTTTCGGCGGCAATGCAATCCTGTTAAAAGGAAACCTCATGAACGCGGGTATCGTCAGCCCGGGGAATTCCCCCGGCACGATCTCGGTGGCCGGCAATTACAACCAGCAATCCACCGGCTCCCTGGTGATCCAGGTGGGCGGCGCCGGGGCCGGGCAGTATGATCTGCTCTCCGTGGGCGGCAGCGCAACATTGAGCGGCACATTGCAGATTGTGCGGCTGAATAACTTCCAGCTTACCAAGGGCGAGAAGGTGGTATTCCTCACGGCTGCCAACGGGGTGTCCGGCCAGTTTAGCACAGTGCAAAACAGTTTTACCGCAGGCGCAGGCACTATCATGCAGACTGCCGTCGTGTATGAGGCGGATGACGTTGCGCTCGAATTGCTGTTTCAATCCTACGCCGGTCTGCCCGGCCTCACGCCGAACCAGTATGCGGTGGGGCGTGCGCTTGATGGTGTGGCCGGCAATGCGGGCTTTGCAAATCTCTTCAATTTCCTCGACAACGAATCCATCGGCAACCTGCCGCATGACTATGACCTGATCTCACCGGAGCAACTGACCTCGATCTTCAACATCAGCTTCTCTTTTGCCGACGTGCAGGCAGGCAACATTGAGGCCCGCCTGGCCGAGATCCGCGCCGAAAACACCTCATCGACCAACCTCGGCGTGAGTGTTCACGATGGGGAAACCACCGCGGGATACAGCAAGGACGACGACAAGAAAACCATCTCCACTCCTTCACCCGAGACACCGCGCTGGAATCTGTTCATGGAAGGCAACGGGGAATTCGTCCACGTGGATGGCGATACCAATGCGGCGGGATATAACTTCACCACGGGCGGTGTGACCGTGGGCGCCGACTACCATGTGTGCGATCATTTCACCATCGGCATCATGGGCGGCTATGCGGATACCGGTGCCACGCTCACCCAGGGCGGCGCAGTCGATGTCAATAGCGGCAGGCTGGGCATCTACTCCACCACCTACGGCAACGGCTTCTACCTCAATACGATGGCGGCTGGCGGCTACAATAGCTACGATACCCATCGCACCGGGCTTGGCGGCATCGCCCAGGGCGACACGGATGGCGAGGAATTCGACGGATTGATCAGCACTGGCTATGACTTCCATTCCGGTAACTTCACCGTGGGCCCGATCGCCTCCGCGCAATACACCTACGTGAGTATCAACAACTTCACTGAAAACGGTTCGCTCGCTCCGCTGAATATCCCTTCGCAGAATCAGGATTCCTTCCGCTCGAAGGTGGGGTTCAAGGTTTCCTCGCTGTGGCATGTCGGCGGCATCGTGGTGACCCCGACGGTGAGCGCGGCATGGCAGCACGAATATTTGGACAGCAACTATGCCCTCGACTCCAGCTTCGCAAGCGGCGCTGGCAACATCTTCACGGTGAATGGTCCTGCCCTGGGTCGCGATAGCGTGGTGGTGAATGCGGGAGTGAACGTGCAGTGGACGCCAAGGCTCGGCACCTACCTCTACTACGATGGCGAACTCGGCCGCAAAAACTACGAACTGAATTCCGTCTCAGGTGGTGTGAAGGTGAATTTCTAGGATCCGGCGATCATTTCACTGCATCCGGCCAAAAAGCGCCCGGTCAAGGCACGACAGGGTAAAAACAGGTGAAGCGGCAGTGAACCGGGCGGACAAAGCGTATCGCTTTATTCGCAAAAGTGCAGGGTTGCACTCTAGGTCTGTAATTCGCTGGTTTTCTCTTCCTCACCCGCTGCGCCGGTTGGCGACAGGGTGGAGACCATCGCTTTCGCGACTTCTGCAAGCGTGTTGTTCCGGACACGGGCGGCGGTTTCGAGTTTTTCGAGCGCGTCCATCCGGTCGATGCGAAATTTTTCCATCAGGAGCGAGACGGCGAGATCGACCACTTTTACCAGCTCGATCTCGTTGGTGAGGGCGGCGATCTTGACTTTGGCGGCGAGCAGTTTTTGATGCTGCGAGAGGGCGACGGAAATCGAGGAATTTAACTGTGCCTTGCTGAACGGTTTCACCAGGTAAGCCTGGATATCGATATTTTGCGCACGTTCGAGGGATGCGCAGTCCGATTTTCCCGTGCTTATGATGATTGGCACGCTGCTTTCTTCCAGGATTCTTTCGGCAGCCTCAAATCCGTCCATTTTCGGCATTTCCAGGTCGAGGATTACCAGGTCGGGATGGTGCTTGCCCGCCAGCAATACCGCGTCATGTCCATTATCCGCCGTCCCTACGACCTCGTGCCCCAGGCTTTTAAGAGTCATGATCAGTAAATGCAGGATGCGCATTTCATCGTCCGCTACCAGTACAGAGAGGGAATTTGACCCGCCCCTGCCGGTTTTATACGACTCCAGCCGGATGAGGTTAGACAGTAATGAATCCATTGCCAGATGGAAAATAGCAGCTTCTGTGCTAACCCTTTTATCACGTGCATATTTAAGAGAAATAAAATAAGTGTAAAACGGCGTTTTGCATTGGGAAATGCCTCTCCCACAGAGAAAATGACAGTTTTTAAATATTGAAAAAAAGAATGCCGGTCATGGTATTTTGCGCAATAATTCTCACAGATGGGAATAATTTCCACCGTAATTCAGGGGATCTGCCCGGAGGTTGCGTCCGATGAATGATGTAGCCTCTTCGCTCGCATGGATACGGCGCCGGATGATGGGGCAGTTCTTTCTGGAGCGCCTGGTTTTTTGCGGCCTGGTGTTTGCGGGGGGGGGCGCTGGTGGTCGCCGCCGTAAATGCCGCGCGCGGTACCGTGCTTTTTAACGCATGGCTCGCAGCCGGGGTGCTGTTGCTTGCATTGGTGTCCGCGGTGGCTTGGACGTGGCTGGGGAGGCCCACGCTGGAACGAACCGCGATTTACGTCGACGCCACGGCTGGCACCCGCGATCGTTTTTTGACGGCTTATGTTTTCTCAAGGTCCGCGACGCCCACGCCGCTGGAAATCGTGGCGATGCGGGAGTGCGCGGATTTTATCGCTGCGTTTGACGTCAAGGCCTGCACACGCTTCCGCTTTCCCCGGCTGCTGCCCTGGCTGGTCGTGCCTGTCACCGCGCTGTGCTTTCTCGCTTTGCATGCAAACATGGCCCGTAAATCCTCCGGGGAAGGCGTCGCGGCAAATGCCGAGGATGATCAGCGGAAAAAGGAATTTGAAAAAATCGCACAGACCCTCGACCGGGCAAAATCCGATGACCTCAAAAAGATCGCCGATGAAATTCGAAAGAGCGAAAAAAGAATGGATGCGTCGAAGCTGGACGAATCCGGCAAGGCAGCGCTGAAGGAGATGTCCTCGCTGGAGAGCATGATTCAGGAGATGCTGAAGGCACAAAAATCTTCGCCGGAAGAGATGGCCGCGCTTGCGGAGGCGCTTAAACAATCGGAGATCACCAGGGAGGCGGCATCCGCTTTGGAAAATGGAAAACCGGATGAGGCTGCCGCGAAGCTGGAGAAACTTTTGCGGCAGCAGCAGGGGAATCCACAGTTGGATAAGGCAGCTCAGGCGGTGCAGCAGGCATTGGCGCAACTCGCGGAGAATCAAAAAGGCGCAATCAGCAGGGAGCTTCAACAGTCCTCCGCCTCCGGCGCAGACGGTCAGAAAAATGCTTGCTCTCAGGCATTGCAACGGCTTGCCGAAGCGCTTCGCAAGGCGGCTGGCAATGCGCAACAGCAAAACGATACGGCAGGTTCAAAATCGCAGGAGACCATGCGCGGTATTTTGGCGGAATTGCAGGCGATGAAATATGGCAGTCAAGGCAGTCAGGCGGGTTCGGATTCCAGGCAGGGGGATGCCTCAGCCCCAAAAATGATCATGCAATCCACCGCGCCCCAACCCGCACAAGGCCAGTCGCCCCTGGTCGCAACGGGCGTGCCGGGCGCAACCCACGGCGACCACGATGATACCGGCACGACGAAGGACCCGCTTGGTCAGCAGCAGCAAAAAAGCGAGGGTGCGCCGCCGCCGGTTCAGTTGAACGGCATGAGCGGTGAGGGGCAGTCGTTGCACGATTTTATGACAGCGTCCGGTGATCATTCACAATCCAGTCTTCAGTACCGGCAGCTTTATAACTCCATGCTTCCTGCGGCGGAGGAAGCGGTCATGCAGGAAAATATCCCTCTCGGCTCCCGCTTTTACATCAAGAGGTATTTCGAGAACATCCGGCCGAAAGAATGAACCGCCTCCGATTTGCAGTTTGCAATTTTTGATCGATCGCTTTCCTATTCCTCTTATGACCACCGTTCCCAGCCCGATCGAGTCCGAGGTCGCACTTTTCAAGACCACATTTCTCCGCATCCGGGAGGAACTTGGCAAAATGATCGTCGGCCAGCAGGAGATCATCGATGGTGTGCTCACGGCATTTTTCGCCGGGGGCCACGTCCTGCTGGAGGGCGTTCCCGGGCTGGGCAAGACAATGCTTGTGCGGACGCTGGCGGAGGTGATCGACCTCAAGTTTTCCCGCGTGCAATTCACGCCTGATCTCATGCCGGCGGATATCGTCGGCACGAACATCATCATGGAAGACCAGTCTGGGCAGAAGGAATTCCGGTTTCAAGCCGGCCCGATCTTTGCGAATATTCTTCTGGCGGATGAGATCAACCGCGCCACGCCGAAAACGCAGAGCGCATTGCTCGAGGCAATGCAGGAGCATCATGTGACTGTGGGGGGCACGAAACATGTCATCGAGGAGCCGTTTCTTGTGCTGGCCACGCAGAATCCGCTCGAAATGGAAGGCACCTACCCGTTGCCCGAGGCGCAGCTCGACCGGTTTTTCTTCAAGCTCAAGGTGCTTTATCCGAGTGCGGATGAACTCCACAGTATTGTGGGAAGGACCACTTCGGAAACTGCGCCTGCAATTGAAAAGATCGTCAGGCATCGCGAGGAGATTATCCAGCTTCGCAAGGTCGTGCGCCAGGTTCCCCTCACGAAGGAAGTTCAGTCGCGCGCCATCGATATCGTGCTGGCCACGCATCCCGATACCGCGCAGGCCTCTCCACTGGCGAAAAAATATGTGCGATACGGTGCAAGTCCGCGTGGGGCGCAGACGCTCATCCTCGCCGGAAAGATTTTTGCGTTGTTGGACAACCGTTATCACGTCGCTCGCGCCGATATCGACAAGGCTGCTCTCGCCGCCTTGCGTCACCGCATTATTTTGAATTTTGAGGGCGAGGCGGAGGGCAGGACGAGCGATGAAATCATCAGCGGAATCCTCGCTGCAAACTAAAGAGCGTACCGAATTTCAGTCACCTTCGCCCGCATTGAGTTGCGTCGTGTCGAACTGCGCAATCTCCCTGCCGGCGACAAATTCATCGCCTCTACGCTCGATGAGCTTCACGCTGAGTTTGTTGTCCGCAATATCAATGGCGCGGGGTCGCCCGAACGGCATGAAACTCCCCGTGTTGATGATGACCCGCGGGCCGATATTCCAGATGCCCGGCCAGTGCGTATGGCCGACGATTACAAATCTTGCGCGGGGCCGGAACGTCTTTGCCAGCGCGACGGCCTTGCCAGGCGTCTCGATCCAGCACTTGATGATTTGCAACGGCCTCCATGGCGGCCAGAACTCCTCCAGTACAAACGCAATCTTCGCCAGCAGTCCAGGGTGCAGGGGGACCTCGCGCATCTCCATCGCGAGCACTGCGCGCTTGCTGGTGTGAAGGCGGGTTTCAAAATCGTGAAACGCCTCGTCGTCCAGGGCTTCGAGTGCTTTCGTGTGTGCCTTTGCCATCACGCCTGATGATTTGCTCCAGGGCGAGATGTTATGGAAAAGCATGTCCCCGTGCGTTGCCAGCACGGCGCCGCCGGCGAGGTCCACATGGTCCATGCTGGAGATTTCGGGATCGTGATTGCCGTTGAGGAAGTAAGGCTGCGCCCCGGCGGTGAGGCATAGTTCCCTGAGGATTTCCAGGTTTCGCAGCCCTTCTTCCCGGCGCTCTGCCAGGTGTGTTTCCACGCTGTCGCCGTTAAAAATCACACTCGATACACCGCGGAAAAGCGGGACAAGCTGCCCGGCATTTTCAAAGGAGCAGGAGGGATGCCCCAGATGCAGGTCCGATAGGATTCTTATGGGTTCATGGATTGCCATGGATTCGATTCAAACTCCCATTACGCTAACAACAATACTACGCGTGTGGGCGGCGCTCCGGTGTTCGAAGAGAAAAATCCCCTGCCATGTGCCGAGCTGCATTTCCCCGTGCGCCACGGGCACGGCCTCGCTCGACCGCGTGAGCACCATTCGGATGTGCGAAGTGGAATCATCCGCGCCCTCGAGCGTATGCGTGAAATAATCGGAATCCTCCGGCACCAGCCGCTCGAAGTAAGCCTCCAGATCGACACGCGCGGAGCGGTCGGCATTTTCAAAGATGATCAGGCTCGCGCTGGTGTGCTGGATGAAAACCGTGACCACTCCCGTTTGCACGCCGCTCTTCCGCAGGACGCCGCCCACCTTGTCCGTGATTTCGTAGGTGCCTTTTCCTTTCGTCGGGACTTCAAATGTGGCTGTGTAAGCTTTCATTGTTTTTCAGGTGAAAATATCCGGACTTCCGCCTCCAAGTGCGAGCCCAAAAAAATCGCAGACACCCATTAATAAACGCCAAAGGCGTTACATCCTATAGCCCGGGGTTGATGCGACGCAGGAGCATCTACCCCGGGAAAATAAACAAAATAGTCACCAACCCCGATAGTGGGTTGCATCGTGATTTCGTGAGCAGATAAAGTGCATCCCAACCGCATCGTTATGGCTTCGATGATACCCCGCCAATCTGTACAGGGTAAAAATCAAACTAACTGCATCTGTTTTTTCGTCTGGGTGTGGATTAGACTCAGTCATCAAATAAATATGAATACCGACCAAAGCGACCCGCTCTTCTTCTTTCGTGTCATCGCCACCATGGGCTTTTTTGCCACGCTCATCGCCGGCATCTATCTTGGCAAAAACTCCGGCAGACTCTTCGGCGCCACCGCCGAGATCCCCAGCGAAAGCAGCAGCGACCGCACCTACACCAGGCTGCTCGTATTCGCCGCATGGGCGCACGCCATGGTGCTTTTCGGCGCAGGCGCGCTGAACCTCTAGCGCGTTGACACCCATACCGGCGTTGCTGCATAACCTGCCTCTGTGGGCATCAAGAGCTTTACGCAGTCTCAAAAAATATCCCGCGGTCGCGCCGCAGCCCGCGTGCTGGCGTGCGCGCTCACCCTCGCGGTGGCCGGTGTATTCTCCGCGCGCGCGCAGGACGACCCCGTAGTCGCCACCGTCAACACCGAAAAAATCTACCAGAGCGAAGTCTTCACCCGACTCCAGCGGCTCAAGGCGCAGGACTTCATCCTGAAACCCAAGCCCCTCACCATGCGCCCGGATTCCGCGGGCTCCGTCGTCCTCGGCTCCATCATCAACGAGCACATCATCATCCAGCTTGCGCGACAGGAGAGCGTCATGCCCACCGAGGCCGAGGTGCAGGCGCAGCTTGCGCCGATCCTCGAGCAGGCGCCCGTAAAAAAAATGCTCGATGCCCGCCTCATCACGGCGGGCCAGCTCGCCTACGATATCCGCGTGCAGGATGCCCGCCGCAACCTCGAGAAAAAAATCGGCGGACGCGCCGCGGCTGAAAAACGCATGGGCGCATTCCGCAAGTCTTCGCAAATCACCATCGCGCTCCCGGGCTACGACGCCCTGTCGAACAGCCCCAAATAAAAAATCGGCGTTCTCCCGGGCAAAGGCGGAGGTCGGCCATGCTCAAATGCCGCCTTGACAATAAAGGGCCATCTTTTTTAAAAGATGTTTATATGCGCATCATTGCCTCCCTCGTCATTGCAGCCGCATTTGCTACGGCTGCTTCACTTCAAGCTCAAACCGCTGCCTCCCCGAGCCCAAGCCCGGCGGCATCAGCCTCGCCTTCACCGGCGAAGCATCACCACAAAAAGGCTGCCAGTCCCTCTCCGTCGGCCGCAGCCGCCGCTTCACCAGCCGGTGCCTCGGCAGCAGCTCATCCGCCGGATGCAGCCGTAGCCGCATCGGCCACCCCGAAAAAACACAAATGGTTTTCCAGCGCGGCCGCATCACCAGCCGCCAGCCCTGCTGCGGCAACGGTTTCCGGCAAAGGCGCCGCTCCAGCCGCGAATGTCGTGCAGGCTGCCGGCGGCGGCAATGGCCAGGTCTGGGTCAATACCAAGTCCCACGTTTACCACATGGAAGGCTCCAAGTGGTATGGCAAGACCAAGGAAGGCAAATACATGACCGAGGCGGCCGCGATCGCCGAGGGCGACAAGAAGTCCGGCGACAAAAACGAAGCCGCCAAACCGCAATAACAAACCCATGGGCCTTTTCGATTCAATCGTCGGTGCTGTCGAAGGACAGGTGGAATCTGCCGGTGGGAGCAATAATCTCCTCGGCGCAGTAGGCGGCATTCTGACCCAGAGCGGCGGCCTCCAGGGGCTCCAGCAGAAGTTCTCCGAAAACGGCCTCGAGGGAGCTTTCTCCTCATGGGTCGGCACCGAGGCAAACCAGGCGATTTCCCCCGCGGAAATCCAGAAGGTCCTTGGCTCCGGTCAGATCAACGACATCGCGTCAAAGCTGGGCGTCGATCCCGCCACGGCCTCCAGTTTCCTGGCCGAGCATCTGCCGAAGATTGTCGATAAACTCACCCCCAACGGTCAGGTCGATCCCTCCGCGGATCACCAGGCGGCTCTGGCCAGCTTGATTCCATTGCTCCTGCAAGGCCTCCAGGGCTCCGCCCCCGCAGCGCCACAGCAATAGCGTCAAAAAATAACCTCAACAAAAGTTTAAACGAAAAGCCCCGCCTTTGCAGGCGGGGCTTTTTTATATCCCTGCAGGATTGATCACCAAAAAGGAACCCGGTCGTCGCAGCAACATTCCGGGGAGCGCCTGCGGCCCGCAGGCCCTTTTCGGCGGCTCGCCGAAAAGATGAAACAGCGCGCCTTTCCTTCAACAACCACCGCTTTAAACAGTGCTTTCCCCCCAACGCGGAGCGTTGCTTTCTTCTTATCCTGTTTATCCTGTTTATCCTGTCTGAAAATTCTTCGTGTTTTGATTTCAACTGCATGAATACGGCTACCGCAACGCGGTTGCATCGTATAGCCCATGGTTTGCACGACGCAGAAGTGCCTACCATGGGTCAACCATCCATTCCCATCAACCCCGAAGCCGAGCGCAGCGAGATACTCGACTCCGGGAGAGGCAGAGGGACACAGGGCTGCAATCCGTGGGCGGAGGCGGGCGGCATAACACGTTCTTCGAGGGGTTGTATCATCTTTACAGGTAGCCACGATTCCGGCAGCCTGTGGGAGGGCGAGCAAGGGCGCGATGGGACAACACCGGCGAAGCCGCATTTGAACTTTGAACTAGGAACTTTGAACCAGGAACCCGTTCTTGCGCGCCGCTCGGTCCCGCGTGGCAAAAATAGAAAAAGATATTCTCCGGAAAACAAAAAGCCCCACCGTCTCCGGCGGGGCTTTTTATTTAAACTGCGTTCTTTAAACCGCCTCTTACGATTTCGGAGAGGCTGCGGGGGAAGCAGCAGGGGCGGCGGCCTTAGCGCCTTTTGCCGCCTTGTCAGGTTTTACCTCGATGGTGGCCGCCGCCATCGTGTAGGTCACCGTGACTTTGGCTCCCACCTTGAGGTCGCCTGTCACCTTGGTGTCGGCACTGCGCGCCACCTGCCATTGGTCCTTGCCTTTCAGCACGGTGATGACGGTGTCGGTCACTGCCACGATCGGGCCGGTTACCTGATAGGTGGCTGCCGCTGATCCGGCGAAACCGGTGGACACCAGGGCCATGCTCGAAGCTGCGATGATACTGAGTAGAGTTTTCATTAAAAAATATCACCTCCTTTCTGCCAAATATCAGAGCAGGAGGAACGAAACCCCGCAAGCAATTAACAGCGCTTGTCTATACAGCGCGCATCGGCGCAAATCAGCCTTGCCCCTGCGAATGGTGGCGCGCCTTCCAGGCCGCCAGGAATTGCGCCAGCTTCTGCTGCTGCTCCGGGGTCAGGATGCTTTTGATCTGCTGGTCGCTGGATTGCCGGATCGCCTTCATCTGCGCCATCTTTTGTTCCTTGGGGAGCGACTCCTTGCGGATCGCCATTATCTCGGCGCGTCTCTGCTGGATGATCGGCTTCAGGCTCGCCTTCTGCTGCGGGGTCAGGCCCAGCACATGCGCCAGCTTTTCCATCCCCTTGCCGTGCTGTCCTTGCGCCTGCCCTTGCCCCTGTTGTTGCGGGGTAAATTGTCCCGGGGTAAAAGAGGGCGACGGCGTGCTCGTCGCAGTGCTCGTCCCTTGTCCCACCACGGGAGCATTGGCGATGGACGTCGTCTGGGCATGCAGCGCAGTCGAAAAAGCAACGACCATTCCGCAAAGGAATAACACAGGGATTTTACGGTTTTTCAGCTTCATAATATCTATTGTTATTATGAAAAACCCCACCCTCGCCGAAAAGTTGCGCGATTTAATTAATCCCTCATTCAATGTTGGAAGTTGAATGTTGGACGTTGGAAGTTCTCCCTAGGCTCATACACTTCCTAAATGCTAAATGCCTGCCTCCCAGCCGCATAAAACGCCTCGCGCACGTGATCGATCGTCCACGTCCCATGTTGCACCAGGAACACCATCGCGATTCCCTGCTTCGGATCGATCGTCATGTTCGTCGCCAGAGCGCCGGAGTGCCCGTAACTTCCCTTCTCCGTGATCCACGCCAGCCCGTAGTTCGCCTCGAGGTCGCCCGTCTGCTTCCGCGTCATCTCCTTGATCGCTTCCTGCGACACATAGCGCCGCCCGTCGAGTTCGCCGCCGTTGAGGATCATCTGGCAGAACCGCGCCACATCTAGCACAGTGGAAAACAAACCGCCCGCCGGGAATGGCTGCCGCCTCCGGTCCGTCAGCGGATAGAAAAGCTGGTCCGTCCTCGTTTCCACCAGCGCGGTTTTGTCCTCGTTCTCCTTGTAAGTCTTCGCCAGCCGGCGCTCCTGTTCCTCGGACAATACAAACACCGTATCCTTCATCCGGAGCGGCTCAAACAAACGCGCCCGCATGAATTCCTCGTAGGACATCCCGCTTAGCACCTCGATCAATCGCCCCGCCGTGTTCGTTCCTGCGTTGGAATACTCGTATTTCGTTCCCGGCTCGCTCACCAGCGGGCTCATCGCATGGCTCCGCACCCCGGTATGGATTGGCAGCATATCCACCGTCGGCACTTCCACAGCCGACTTGAACGGAAGCCCCGCCGTATGGCTCAGGATTTCGCGCACGGTGATCGGGTGCCGCGGCTTCTTCAACAGCATATGCTCCTCGTCTTTTTCCACGATCACCATCTGCCCCTTGAACTCCGGCAGGAATTTTTCCACGGGATCATCGATCGTCAGTAACCCCTCATCCACCAGCATCATCAGCGCCGTCGAGGTCATCGGCTTCGTCTGCGAAGCGATCCAGAACATCGTATCCGCCGCCATCGGTCTGCCCGCCTCGACATCTGCAAACCCAATCGTCTCCAGGCTCAGGATCTTGTCCCGCGAAGCCACCAGCGTCACCGCCCCCGCCAGCGCCCCCGCCTCCACAAAAGGCCGAAGCACCGCGCCCGGACTGGTCGCGATTGGGGTAGGGGAGGGTGATTGCGTAGTAGTGCTCATAAATCAAAATATTCTTAATCCTATAAATCCTGTCTAAAAACTCGACTCTTGGAGAGGCTGTGGGGGTGAGGGCAGTAAATCTGTGTTAATCCGTGTAATCTGTGGACGATTTTCCCCGAACCCCTAAAATCTTCCCCCTCTGTTTCCTCCGTTCCTTCCTGTTAAAATCTTCATCACCTCAACCCCTCAATCGCCTCCCGGATATCCTTGATCGTCACCATGTCCGACAAAAACGCCGACCCGATCCCCGCCGTGAGCACAAACCGGATCCTCCCCTCCGAGAATTTCTTGTCCGTCTTCAACGCCGCGACGATCGACTCCGTCGAAATCTCCGCCGGCAACTTCACCGGCAGCGCAAACTGACGCAACAGCGTCAATATCCGCTCCTGGTCCT
>Ga0206937_10233_pt1 | contig 15129 bp, 11 predicted proteins | sample Alteio_BWOrgHeat_11_FD_152923 | JGI IMG/M metagenome (GOLD analysis project Ga0206937, IMG submission 152923) | Enriched cells from forest soil in Barre Woods Harvard Forest LTER site, Petersham, Massachusetts, United States -... | ecosystem: Environmental > Terrestrial > Soil > Temperate forest >... | reverse complement strand
TCCCAATAAACAAAAGTGCCGGGACTCAGTTCAATATCCTCCCTTTGTACATGTATCGGGAACGTCGGCGAACCTCCTGCAATGATCACCGGATCGTGCCCACGCTTCCTGAGTCGCCTTTGCAATTTGGCAACTGCTTCGTAGCATTTATTACAATGTTTTGTACGCTTATTAATATCTGCATCATGGATATGGCCGTCATAAGCATGCAGCCCTTTTACATTGATACCGGGCAAGGCAGCACAAATTTGATAAAATTCAACTGCATCTTCAGGAAAAATACCTGTGCGGTTCATGCCGATGTTCAGGTCGACAAATACATCGATAGCCAACCCGTTTCTTGTCGCAGTTTTGGAGATATTTTCTGCCGATGTTATGTTATCTGCCAAACAGGAAAAACGCGTCCCCGAATAAGTTTTGATAAGACTGATCAGCCGCTCCAGCTTTGGGCCGGAAGGCTGGTAGGCCAGCAATACATCGGGCGCATTATTCATGGCCAGCATTTCGGCTTCGGCAATGGTGGCGCATTTAAATTTATTGATGCCTGCTTCGAGCATCAGCCGGGTAACATCTCTGCTTTTGTGCGTTTTTACATGCGGGCGAAGCCGGGAAACATCATCAATCATGCTTTTAGCAAGATAGATATTTTCCTTCACCCTGTCCGGGTAAACGACAAGCGCCGGCGTATCGAGGTCATCGATATTATTTATAGTATACCAATCTGCTGCCATCGTTTATACCAATTCAAACAACGCCTCTATTTCAACCGGGATATTGCCGGGCAATGAGCCCATTCCCACCGCACTCCGCACGCCTATGCCGTTATCTTCGCCCCAAACTTTGGCAAACAGCTCGCTGCAGCCATTGATGACGTAGGGATGCTCACCAAATTCGGGCATACAGTTTACCATACCCAGCACTTTTATTACGCGTTTTACTTTATCCAGGCTACCCAGGTTTGCCTTGATGGTAGCAAGGATGGCTAAGCCGACCTGCCGGGCGGCATGTTTACCTTCTTCTTTTGATAAATTATCATCAACGCGACCTACGATCAGCGAGCCGTCTTCCTTAACCGTTCCGTGGCCTGATACATAAAGGTATTTGCCATCGACGAGGCAGGGTTTGTAAACGCCCATCGGTTTTGGCGCCGGAGGCAATGTGAGTCCGGTTGCTGCGAAATTTTGTTCGGGGGTATTCATAATGATTGATGTTATTGGCAAACTTATGTTTTTTAGAGATTACTTGATGGAGATGAGAGATTAGTTAACAAACGATAATAGATTACTTACATGAATTTTACAATGCAAGTGGTGCGTTTTGAGAAAAGTGAAATATTGATGGTATTTTATATATTGCTGATAATGAGAATACTGCCATTTTACAAGGTGGTGCGTGGCGGTGCGTCGAAAAATGTAAACAATTGATTATGAATGAAATACAAGAAATGAGTGGTGCGCGTGGTGCGTATGGTGCGCGCACCACTCCAGTCGGTAGCTGGAAGCTTGTTTTTCTCGGTAGCAGACTTACGAAGTTCTGAAAACTTCGTAAGTCAATATCCGCTTTCAGTTTGTGTAACCGCTGTGCCCTCTGCGGTTAAACACGAATCAGACAATACACCATAAGTCCCACAAAACCAAATAAAAACGCATTTTAGAAACTTTCTATTTTGCGATTGATGTTTGGATTTAAAAATGCAGTGTAACAATATGGATATATTTGCATATCCTAATTCTCGCCCGGTATGAACGATTTTATTGCCGCCCGCTCACAAATGGCCCTGTCGCTGGGGTTTCACATCATTTACTCCTGTATTGGTATGGTGATGCCTGTTTTTATGGCTATCTCGCATTACAAATGGATGAAGACCGGCGATCCTGTTTATCGCAACATTACGCAGGCCTGGAGCAAGGGCGTAGCTATATTTTTTGCTACGGGAGCGGTGTCGGGTACGATGCTGTCGTTTGAACTGGGGTTGCTTTGGCCGAAATTTATGCGGTATGCCGGGCCGATATTCGGGATGCCGTTCTCGCTGGAAGGTGTGGCGTTTTTTGTGGAGGCGATTGCGCTGGGCTTTTTCCTGTATGGTTGGAACCGGCTGAATAAATGGTTTCATTGGTTTACGGGTATTGTGGTGGGCGTTAGCGGGGTTGCTTCGGGGATCTTGGTGGTTTCGGCTAACTCGTGGATGAACAGCCCCTCGGGTTTTGATTATGTTAACGGGCAATACCTGAACATAGACCCAATCAAAGCGATGTTTAATGAAGCCTGGTTCTCCGAAGCGTTACACATGACACTGGCCGCATTTGTGGCTACAGGCTTTGCCGTAGCAGGCATCCATGCGCTGATGATCTTCCGTAAGCGTAATGTGCATTTTCATACGCAGGCATTTAAGATCGCAATCATATTCGGCGCAGTAGCTGCTATTTTACAGCCGTTGAGCGGGGATCTTTCGGCTAAAGGCGCAGCCAAGCGGCAACCTGCAAAATCAGCTGCAATGGAAGCTAATTTTCATACGGTGGATTATTCTCCCCTGCTGATCGGCGGTGTGCCGGATACGGTGCATAAGATTGATAAATATGGTATCGAGTTGCCCGGCATGCTGAGCTTCCTGGTTTATGAGAATTTTAAAACGCCGGTTGTAGGTCTGGACAAAATCCCGGAGAAAGATCAGCCGAATGTGCCGGTTACGCATTATGCATTCCAAATTATGGTGGGGATTGGTTTCTTCCTGCTATTTGCCGGGCTGTTATATTTCGTGGCGTTGTGGTGGAAACGGGCCTGGTTATTCCGCAACTGGTTTTTAAAGCTATTTATCTTCGCCACACCTTTAGGGTTTTTAGCTGTTGAAGCTGGGTGGACGGTAACTGAAGTCGGTCGTCAGCCGTGGATCATACAGGGTGTGATGCGCACCAGCGAGGCCGTTACACCGATGCAGGGGATACAATATACTTTCTATCTGTTCACGTTTGTGTATTTCACCTTGAGCGTGGCAGTGGTGTTCCTGCTGGGCAGGCAGATAAAAATGGTTCCGGCTTTGTACGATAAAAACAAATGATATGCTTTACGTCGACATAATATTCCTTTTTTTCGCCATCGTGCTGTACTTTTTGTTAGGCGGCGCCGATTTCGGTGCAGGCATTATCGAGCTGTTCACGTCGGATAATAACAAGTCGCGCACACGCAAAACCTCCTACCAGGCTATCGGGCCTATTTGGGAGGCTAACCATATGTGGCTGGTGATCGCGGTGGTGATCTTATTCGTTGGGTTCCCCGTTATATACAGCGAGCTGTGTACTTACCTGCATATTCCTTTGCTCATTATGCTGATGGGTATCATCGCACGCGGTACAGCCTTCTCGTTTCGTAATTATGATGCGGTGAAAGACGAGCGGTCGCAAGCTTTATACAATCACATCTTTGTTTATTCCAGCTTTATTACGCCTTTGTTTTTGGGCATTACGGCAGGAAGTGTTATCTCAAGGCAGATCGATCCATCATCTAATGATTTCCTCACATCTTATGTCTATAGCTGGCTCAATTGGTTCTCAGTAGCGGTTGGCTTATTTACCGTTGCGCTTTGTGGTTTCCTTGCGGCGATCTACCTTATCGGCGAAGCAAAAGAACAATCTGATATCAAACGTTTCACCAAAAAAGCCGTGATCATGAACGCGGTGGCCGTTGGCTGCGGAGGCCTGGTATTTTTGGCTGCTGAGGTTGAAAATGTGCACCTTGCCCATTGGCTGTTTGGCAATCCGGTGAGTTTCATAGCCATAATTGCCGCATCGCTATCATTGGTATTATTGTGGTACCTGTTAAGGAATGGACACACGCAGATCATCCGCATACCGGCAGCCTTCCAGGTGACGATGATATTGATAGCCGTTGGCTATCGCCATTACCCTAACATTGTGATGGTTAAGGGCGGTAATAATCTTTCCTTGTTAAAAGATCATGCGCCGCTGACCACCATTACCGATCTCGGCTGGGGACTGTTGATAGGTAGTTTAATTATTTTACCGGCTTTGGGCTATTTGTATTACAGCTTTCAGCGAAAAGCTGAATAATTACTTTTTCTTTTTCAGGGTAATGACGGTTATCTCCGGCCAGATGCCTACCCTGCCGCGAAGGCCTAAGAAACCAAAGCCACGGTTTACATACAGGTATTTCCCGCCGCGATCATACAACCCTGCCCATTGCTTGTAAACATACTTGATAGGGCTCCATTTAAAACCAAACAGTTCAAAGCCAAACTGCATGCCGTGGGTATGACCGGAAAGTGTAAGATGGATATGCTTATCATGCCCAAGTGTTACGCCTTCCCAATGTGATGGATCATGCGACATGAGGACTTTGAATGCATTAGCGGGTACATTTGCGGTGGCTTTTTGCAGGTCGCCGTATTTGTGAAAGCCGCCTTTGCCCCAGTTTTCTACACCGATAAGTGATATGGTTTGGCCGCCCTTTTCAATATTAACCGTCTCATCCAGCAATAAGCGGAAACCGATCTCTTTGTGAACTTCTTTTAAACGGACCAGGTTAGCGTCCTTTTCTTCTTTGCTGTCCCATTTTGTATAATCGCCATAATCGTGGTTACCGAGTACGGAGAATTTGCCATATGGCGCTTTCAATTTAGCGAATGATGGGATCCACCTGTCCATCTCTGATGCTTTACTGTTTACAAGGTCACCGGTGAACAGGATCAGGTCGCTGTTTTGGTCGTTCACTATCGAAATACCTTTCTCCACGCCTTTTTCGCTGGTAAAACTGCCGGAGTGAATGTCGGACAGTTGGGTAATGGTGAATCCGTCAAAGTTTTCAGGCAAATCATCAAAATACAAAGTCTCCTTATGTACTTTATAATAGTGTTGCCCACGTGTAAGGCCGAATATTAAGCCAAAGAATGGAATAGCCGCAACACCAAATGCTACCCAGCTTTCCCATACCGGGCGCGGATACCAAATGCATAAGCGTACAATATCGATAACTATTAAAACAGGTGCTGCAACCAGCTTAGGTACAAATGACAGCATCATCAGCGCCATTAAAAATGCTATGAGGTTTTGTGGTGTGCGGCCCGCGCCACGCAGAAATATAACAGATACAAGGCCTGCGCCTAATAAAACATCGAGCAGCCAATAGCCCCACAGGATAAAATTATTGGCAGTAACAGCTTCTACAGAGTGAAAAAAATACAGATCGACAAGGGCCCATATCGCTATAATGAATGGAATACGTTTAGCCATAAATATAAATTACAAGTGAAAGCTGATTAACATAAGGAGCCTGCACTTGTTTGTGTATTAGTAGAGACGGATGAGAGGGAAAAAGATTTTAAAAAAGAATACCCTTTTTGAAATGACCTTTGTATAAGGCAGATAGTTTGACTAAATCGTCAATGATACTCCTTATTTATCTCAGCCTGTATCTTTTTTGCTTGCTTTAATGCCCCATTATACCCCCGTAGTACGGCATCTGAATAACTTAATGTAAATTTCATTATCAGCTTGCATTTATAGGTATTCATTAATTTAAATGCGCCTTTCAATGTTTGCGTTCTTTCGTCGGCATTATTTAAAAAATAGTCTTCCAGGCGTACCTGGTTGGCATTGAACACGTTTTCTGTAAAATCCACAAAAGGAACATTCTCTTCGTAAAATTTCAAGATGTCGTTCCGCAGCGAATCATTTTCGATAGTTTGTATCCTGCCGCTGGATTTAAAGCCGTCATAACGCCCGTTTGCTATCCGGGTATTGAATTTACTGATATTGAAACTGTGCTTATGATCTTTGATCTTTGCGAGGCTATCAATCATCTTATCATTTAAGTCTAAAAGAAAGGTATAATTGATGCGCAATGTATCCATATCTTTTTTGCCGGTCTGCAATTGCAGTATTTCGTTGTTCAGGTCGTTTTTTAACCCTAATACAAATTCTTTGGCTTCCGATTTCTCTTTATAATGCTCGCGGGTACGCTCTATCAGCGCAGCAAAACTTACCGCGAATACGATGATCAGTATTTCGAACAATACTTCTTTGGTCTTATCCCAAAATGATTTCTCGTGATTATGCATGGCTTTGAATGCTTTTTTGGCGTGGTCGGCTATTTCATGTTCCATGTGCTAAATATATTAATCAGGAATATAAAACAAGTACATTATGCTAACTTTCCCTAACCAACAGCCCATCTGCAAAATCATGGAGGTACTGCTTGTATGCTGCCGGCAGATTGATTTGCTCTAATGCTGCAAAAGCCTTGTCCGCGTAGCTTTGCATAGCAGTCTCGGCATATTGCCTAACATCAAGCTGATTGTAAATATCAGTAACCGCTGCTACTTTTGCTGCAACATCAAATTGCGTTGCTGCCAATAAAATATCCAATTGCCCGGCCTGTTCGCCTTCGGCCAATTCAAGCGCTTTTATCAGCAGGTAGGTTTTTTTGTTGGAGATGATGTCTCCCCCAACCTGTTTGCCGAATTTTTCCGGGTCGCCGTATACATCCAATATGTCATCCTGTAATTGAAAAGCTACGCCCAGATTTATCCCAAAGTCGCTGAGGAAATTGGCATCTTTTTCAGGCGCACCGCCTATCAGCGCGCCAATTTTCAGCGCACCGCCCAAAACCACAGCCGTTTTCAGGCGGATCATGTTGATATATTCTTCAATTTTTACCCCGCTTTGCGTTTCAAACTCCATATCTATCTGCTGGCCTTCGCAAACGCCGATAGCGGTTTCGTTAAATATATTCATAATGGGGCGCAACACACGGTCCTCTACCTGCATCATCAGCTCGTAGCCTTTCACCAGCATTACGTCGCCGGATAGTATGGCCACGTTGCGGTTCCATTTTTCGTGCACGGTAGTTTTACCGCGACGGATCGGCGCATTGTCCATAATATCGTCATGCATCAGCGTGAAATTATGGAACACCTCGATAGCCATCGCCGGTTTCAACGCCTTATTTACGTCACCGCCGAACAGCTCACAGGCCATTAGCAGCAATGCCGGGCGCATACGTTTGCCGCCAAGCGCCAATATGTAACTAATCGGCTCGTAAAGCTGACCGGGATATTCGGGGAAGGATAAATTATCTACCTCTTTGGCAATTATGCCCTGTAAGTCACTCAGTTCGTGCACCTTTATTAATTGATTTACTGAATTATTTAGTCTTGTACCAGTGAAAAATCTATCTGCTTTTTGGTAAGATCTACGTTTTTTACACGGATCTTTACTTCGTCGCCCAACTGGTAAACCTTCTTTTTCCGCTGTCCGATGATGGCATAGTTTTTCTCGTCTAAAGTATAAAAATCATCGGCAATATCGCGCAGGCGGATCATGCCCTCGCATTTGTTCTCTATGATCTCCACATACATGCCCCATTCTGTTACGCCCGAGATTACGCCGCTGAATATCTGGCCCACCTGGTCGCGCAAATACTCAGCCTGTTTATATTTCACCGAGGCGCGTTCTGCATCTGCCGCCTTTTTTTCCATCTGCGAGCTGTGCTGGCACAATTTCTCATAGTGTTCCGCATTGGCAGACTGCCCGCCATTCAGATAATGAAACAAAAGCCTGTGCACCATTACATCGGGGTAACGGCGGATTGGTGACGTAAAGTGCGTATAATGATCGAATGCCAACCCGTAATGGCTGCTTGACTTTGTGGTATAAATAGCCTTCGCCATAGAGCGGATGGCCAGCTGGGTAAGCACGTTCTGCTCCTTCTTCCCTTCTACATCTTCCATCAGGTAATTGAGCGAACGGGCGGTTTCCTTATCGCTCTTTGTATTGATCTTATAACCAAACCGTGCCGCGAAATTGGCGAAATTAGCCAATGATTCCGGTTTCGGCGAATCATGCACGCGGTAAACAAAAGTGTATTTATGTTTCCCTTTACCCATTTTGCTCACATGCTCTGCCACCTTGCGGTTAGCCAGCAGCATAAAATCTTCAATCAGTTTATGGGCATCTTTACGTTCTTTTACATAAACCCCAATAGGTTTCCCCGATGTATCCAGCTGGAATTTCACTTCGGTAGTTTCAAAGCTGATAGCGCCGTGCTTAAATTTACGGTCGCGAAGTTTATGGGCTAATGCATTGAGCTTTAATATCTCATCAACATGATCACCTTCCTTATTCTCTATCACCAGTTGCACTTCCTCATAAGTAAACCTGCGGTTGGAATGGATGATCGTTTTTCCGTACCATTCATTTACGATGTATGCTTCTTCGTCCAGCTCAAAAACTGCCGAGAAACACAGCTTATCTTCATTAGGGCGCAGGGAGCATAAACCGTTTGATAACCGCTCGGGCAGCATCGGTATTACCCTGTCGACCAAATAAACGGACGTCGCCCGGTCAAGCGCTTCTTTATCCAAAGCCGAATCCGGTGCTATATAATGAGATACATCGGCAATATGGATTCCCACCTCGTAATTTCCATTTTCCAGCTTTTTAAATGATAGTGCATCATCAAAATCCTTGGCATCAAATGGGTCGATAGTAAATGTCAATATATCCCTGAAATCCCTCCTGCGGGCAATCTCTTCTTTGCTAATGATTTCCGGGATCGCTTCTGATTCATGTTCAACCTCTGCCGGGAAGGACAGCGGAAAACCATATTCGGCCAGTATAGCGTTCATTTCAGTATCGTTCGCGCCCTGTTCGCCTAAAATATGTTTTATGCGGCCAATAGGGTTTTTGGCGCTGGCCGGCCAGTCGGTAATCTCCGCAACAGCCTTAATGCCATTCTTGGCCCCGTTCAAATCTGCTATCGGGATAAAGATATCATGCATCATCTTGCGGTCGTCAGGAATAAAGAAGGCAAAATGCTCGCTGATCTTTACAATACCGGTAAACTCCATTTTGGCGCGCTGCAATATCTCTATTACCTCGCCTTCTTTATTTTTACCCTTGCTCTTGGCATATACGTAAACCTTTACCCTGTCGCCATTAAGCGCATTACGCAGCTTGCGCGGTGCTACGAAAATATCGTTCTCGAACTCGTCATCAGTAACAATAAATGCCGAGCCGTCGTTGGTCATATCTACGCGGCCTTCTATAAAGGTCTTAAGTTCAATAAGCTGGAATTTACCCGGTGAAAGTTCTTTCAGGACTTGTTTTTCTGATTCTTCCTGTAAAATTTCCAATATAATATCGCGTGCTTCCGGATCGCGCACGTTCAGCTTGGCCGAAACCTGTTTATAATTCAGCTGTGTGTTCCCGTTCTGCTCAAATACATCAAGCACCATTTGAGTGAGTACCTGCTTTACCGAAGACGCGCTGTTTTTCTTTTTAGACATGATGCAAAGGTAGGAATTAGAGATTAGTTAATTAGAGATTAGAGATTAGTAAAATTATTAGCGAACTTGTATGTCCCAAATATCTCTAATCTCTAATCTCTAATCTCTAATCTCTAATCTCTAATCTCTAATAAATAAAACTCCCGTCGCCCCTGCGCTGCATCATTTTGCCATTGTGTTTAGGGGCGCCGCTCCATTTTTGCAGGTTCATGCGAAAGCTTACCATTACGTAACGGCTCAATGCGTTTGATTTGGTATCGGTAAAGCCTGTTGGTGTAATTACGCGTGTTACGAAGTTATTCTGGTGCAGTAAGTCAAACCCTTGTATGCTTAATATTCCATTGCGTTTTTTGAAGAACTCTTTTTCAAAAGTCGCATTGATAACAAACGGGTTTTTGGTAAGATTTGAGCTGATACCGGATACATAGTTTTTACTGAGGTTATAGCCCAGCATCCATGTTTTCCAGAAATAAAAACGGCCATCAAGGTTAAATGCAAGTGTTTTAGTGTTAGTCCCAAGCGTGCTCAGCGTATTGGTTGATGTAGTTACATCGTACGATACATAAGGGTTTACTTCCAGCCAGTCATTTGGATCAAGGCGCGGACCGAAACGCTCGTTATAGCGCCAGGTGGTAGAAGAGTTTTCGATGTTATTGGTCATGGCCACATTGTAACCATAGGTTACGTTGCCATTTAATTCAAGATTATATCGACGGTCATCTAATTGCTTGGCAATGTTGTAGTTACCGGATACATTATAGGAGCCGTTAAGGTTTGCATAATAAGTATGAGTAATAAAACTAGTATCCAAAGTAGTAACGTTATTTGCCGATTTGGATATAACAACCGGCTGCGTAATATTATTGGTTACTACCTGGTCATTGATCTCGGATGCCGTAATATTTGTAGAAATGTTGAACTGCGAATCGGAAATATAGTTATTGTACTGCAGCGTTATGGTATTGGTAAATGATGGCTTCAGATCAGGGTTACCGGTAACGGGATTTTGCGGATTGGTAAGATCAGTATAGGGTTGCAACTGGTTAAATGTTGGCTCCGTCGGTGTTCCGGTGTAATACATGGATATACGCTCTGTGCGCGACCAGGCATACTGATAGCGTATTATTGGTATCAGATTAAAACTTGAATGATTGATAGAAGCTTCGATACCTTGACGTGAGCCCTGCAACTTTGTAGGTATGGCTGTTACACCTAAAGACAAGTTTGATTTTACGCCATTATACCGGTAGTTCAGTGCAACGCGCCCTTCGGTAAATGAGTAATGGTAGATATTCGTCAGGCTATCGATGGGTATATGCAGATCTCCGAGACTATCTACAACGTTATCTGTATAGGCAACATTGTTATATCCCCGGTATATCAATTGCGAGTTAAACTCCAATTGCGATGCCGGGCTTAATGGCTCTACATAAGTTAAGCTTGCCCTGAAACTGCGCGTCAGGCTACCGCGTTGTATTACCCTGTGTATAAGCGAATCTTCAAAAGGCGTGGCTGTGCTGGCCGTATCCCGATAGTACAAAATATTAGTTCGCTGCTCATTAAATGTTGGCGCATTAGTACGGGAATAGCTGAGCTGTAATGAAATATTCCGGCGGGGTTTCTTAAATATATGCTGATAAAAAACCTGCAGACCATATGACGGTGAAGTACTGTTGCTATTGGTATTGCCTAACGAGGTTTGGTGGATAAAACCTGTTTGATAGTTTTGCGAAATATTGTTGCTATTAGTGCTGGTATATGAAAAAAGCGAACCCGTAGTAGGCTGTGATACACGCAGGTAGTTAGCGCTATCGATATTATAAATCAGATCGAAGTTGAATTTATGCGTTATGGAGTTATTGTTGGATATACCGTTATTTGTAAAATAGGTAGTAGTATCTTTAGGTGGAACGCCGCCACGTAAAGCTGTGTATTGCTGCCCGCTGCTGTTATTGACAGAGTTAACATCATTATAGCTAAATGCATAGCTGGTTGTTATCTCTATTTTTTTACTCAACTGATCGCTGTAACTAAGGGTTGGCGCCCCGCTTTTTGTAGTACCGCCGCTGCCGCCGCTGCTGCTTTGGCTACCGAAGGTACCACCGCTGCCGCTGTTAATGCCGGTACTGGCCACGCCGTTAACGGTATTTCTGAAACCACCTATTAAGCTCAATTGCTCGTTACCGTTAAGGCGTTGTAAAAATACACGCTCATCATAACGGCCATCATCGCCTGCACCGGCTGTTAACCGGGCAATGTTTCCCACCGACCTGTCCGATTTAGTAGTGATGTTCAGCACTTTTTGCGGGGGGCCGTTCTTTACGCCGGTACGCGCAGCCGCATCGCCATAATCGTCCACTATTTGTACCTTCTCTACAATATCTGCGGGCAGGTTTTGTATTGCCTGTGCAACGTTTCCGCCTGCATAATCTTTACCATTCAGGCGTGCTTTTGTAACTTGTTGCCCCTGGTGCGTAAGCGTACCGTCAGACCCCACCTCCATGCCTTCCATTTTACGCAGTAATTCATCAACAGTAGCATTTTCGCGCACTTTATAATCGCTGGCGCGATATTCAACCGTATCCGTCTTGTAGGTTATGCTGGGCGTACCGTTAATGTTCACCTGGTTAAGCATCTTGGTATCAGCCTTGATGACGATTGGATCCAGCACTATCTTCTTTGCTACGTCGTTATTCAGGTACTTGCGGATTGTGGTTTTATAGCCAATTTCGGTGACAGTTATCACAAAGGTGGCCTCTTTTACATTTTTGATTACAAAAATACCATCGCTGTTGGTTGATGTACGGAGTGTATCTTTCGGAGAGGTTAGGGTAATGACTGCACCTATTACCGTATTGTCTGTAGTATCTTTTACAATACCGCTTACCTCCCGAAAGGGAACCGGGGGAGCAGGCGGAACATTTTGCTTTTGCTGGCGGTTACGAAAACCGCCACCTCCTTGCGCAAACAGCCTTGCTGACAATAATAAAAGTATCAGGATGGGGTAAAGCCTCTTCATATATATTATCGTTCAGCAATTATTTACCTGTATTTACAGCCATAGTATATTTTGCCCAGAAGTCTGTGGCAATTGTAAGATCATCAGAATCGGGCATCTCCTTAAAACCACCTCCCCCGAAACCACCGCCTCCGCCACCACCACTATATCCGCCGCCGCTACCACTTATACTAAGCCGACCACCGCCACCGCCAAATTTACCCAGCTGCAATTGCAACCCGTTCACCTTTACATTGTAAGCAATCTCCTTTTGGTCAGCCGGGATATTGAGCAATGTTAGCGGTATAGCCAGTTCAGCAGTATAAACACCTTTATCATCAATGTTGGCTGCTGCCTTTATGCCGTATTCGTTGTAAATGGAAATGAGGGTGTCAGTGATCGCTTTAAAGCCAAGCGCGCTTATTTCTTTCCCTGTAGCCAATGTTTGGCGCTGTTGCGCTATAATAGCTACAGTATCGGGTTTATCCTGGTCCTGCCCAAAGCCGCCACGCCTGGCCCTTCCGATGCGGCCACCGCCACCTGTACGGCTAATTATAGGAAACGTTACGATGTAAGCGTCCTTATCTTTCTTTTTATCTGCAGTGTTAACGATTAAACTTATACCGCCCGCCAATATTTTGGGGTTATAGTTCAGGTCATCAGACATTACAGCCAGGTACAGGAATTTATCGTCATTGGCAATAGTATACCAAAGCTTTACGGTTTTGTTATAGGCTTGCAATGCCGTGCCCCATTCGCCAAGCTTTCCGTCGATCTTTATGCCCTGTGGCGCCCAAAGGCTACCCTGCTGGGTGTTGTTTACCTTTTGCGCAAATGAGCCAAGGCAAATACAAGATAAAAGAAGACTTAAAATCGATTTAATCGAAAGGAACGCCGGTTTCATAAAATAGTAATTGTTGTGTGATTTAATCCGACGTGAAAATACTGCGAAAGTTTAGGAAAAATTTTATTGTCACATATATGTTGCCTGCATGTAATGCAATTGTTGCAGAATAATATATAAATAATATCAAACCGCAACGTAAGAGGCAGTTATGACAAATAAATTGAGTAATATTTATTAAATTAATAACAGATCAGCTTTGCTTTTCAGCATTTCCCTCTGCAACTTCCACGTCTTCCTTAGCATCTGAAGGAACAGCACACGGGTAACCAAACAAGCATCGATCTTTGATCATGGCAGCAACTTCTGGCGGCACATATTCTTCCCATCCCTCGGCGCCTTGTTTAATCAGGTCGAGCACCTTGTCGGTTTGCACCTGCAGGTTTCTCTCGTTGTAATGGCTAATGTCCTCGATCTTATTATTGGTGATCAGGTACCGGTAAAGGTCGATCAGATGCGGTGGCGGATAGAACCGCAAGCAGTTTTTAATTACGCCATCGCGCAATGTAGGATATATATAAAGTTTTACTTCGCGGCTGAACAGCGTAGCAAAGGATTCAAGGATGCCCCCCGGAAGATCTTTATAGTGTTCTTCGGAGAAAATATACTCCAGGTTTGGATAACCCAGAACCACGCCCATTTTTAGTTTGGTGATCTTTGATAAATAAGCCACCAGCTTATAATATTCATGAAAATTAGAGATCAGCACTGTTTGGCCTAACGAGCACAGGATGTCGACCCTGTCGAGAAAGTCCTTCTCATCTATCTCGCCGCTGTCATCCGCATTCCTTTCTTTTAGCGACTGCAATGTCAGCTCGGTAATTACAACAATGCTATCCTTGTCTACATCAGGTTCCTGTTTAAATTGCCGCAGGCCATTTTGCAGCATATCAAGATGCACATTGATCACCGGCCTGAAACGGCCGCGAACAAGCATGACATGCTTTTTATGCAGAACTTCCGAAGGCTGCTGGTTCTTACCATCCGGACCGAACACCGCAGCATCCGAGAAGCCGTATTTCACCAGGAACAAGCTCATCAACCGGTTATCGATCTTTTGAAAATCCGGCCCTTCAAAACGGATCATATCGATCTGGATCCTGTCTTTCGATAGCTCATCCATCAGTGATAACAGGAAAACCAAGGGATTGTCGTGATAATAGAAACAGGCGTATATAAGGTTAACCCCCAATATGCCAACCGCCTGCTGCTGCATATTATTATCAAAATCGAGCAGTTTAACGTGCAGCACCACATCATTGTATTCGCCGCCGGGTTTTACCTGGAAACGTACACCCATCCAGCCATGTCCCTCATTGGTTTTATAATAGTTAAGGGCCGACATGGTATCTGAGAAAGCGAAGAAGGTTGTCGTAGCGCCGCGTTGCTCGTTCAGGCGCTCGATAAGCAGCCCGTACTCATGGTTAAGCATAGACATCAGCCGTTGCTCACTCACATACCTGCGCACCTGCTGCACACCATAAATAGCATCGGAAAAGGTCATGTCATAAGCCGACATGGTTTTGGCGATAGTGCCTGATGATGCGCCCGCTTTAAAGAAGTTGGCGGCTACATCCTGCCCGGCGCCGATCTCGGCAAATGAACCATAAATTTCAGGATTAAGATTGATGGCAAGCGCTTTTTGCTTTGTGCCGATGTCGGATTTGTAGGTGATGGCAGTCATAACACCGCGGTATTTTTTAATTCAAACCGTAATGTATCATACGGCTGAAACTATGGGTAAAGGTACTACTTTTTGGCATAATCGCTATAGTTCATTGTGCAAGCCTGCCTATAAATACTGCATTTTTTTACATGATTGTTGATAATGAGGGGTCTATAACAAACTGCCGCTTCATGGTTGTTATAACACCGGATTTGAAAAGATCGGGTGCGTAAAATGTCATCATATTACTCATTTTTAATGCT
>Ga0206937_10220_pt1 | contig 15266 bp, 13 predicted proteins | sample Alteio_BWOrgHeat_11_FD_152923 | JGI IMG/M metagenome (GOLD analysis project Ga0206937, IMG submission 152923) | Enriched cells from forest soil in Barre Woods Harvard Forest LTER site, Petersham, Massachusetts, United States -... | ecosystem: Environmental > Terrestrial > Soil > Temperate forest >... | reverse complement strand
CACCAATCCCTCCGCGCTTTTACGTGAGGCTCTTGATTTGGTTCTGGCCGGTGAATCACAACCCGGTAAGACCTCGCTTTATGAGTTGAACCGGGATTTGTTTGCAGATGAGGAACCCGTCGGTCCCCGTGATCTTTCTACCAATCCGCGTTATCTGAAGAATTTTGGCAAGTGACTTCAGTCGTGGTGTGGAAAGTCCGTCACCCCGCTTCGGGGGTTTATGATTTGGGTGATGTGTGATTCCCGGGGTTTCGCAGAGCTTCACCCCGGGCTTTAATTCCGCCGCGCCCTTCGGGCGCTAAGAAGCGCGGCTTTGACGGTGTGTGGCCCCTTGTGCTCTGCTTGCCCATCCACCAAACCGCCGCTATGCCCCTCCGTCTCCCCGGAGATCACGATCCACTGGTATAAGGGTGTTTATCAGTTTGCCTGGTGGTGGTTTTCTTTTGGGTTGGTGGCGGGTTGAAAGTTCGATGCGGCGGGACACCGCAACCCACACGCGGGACGCGTATGCTCCCCGGAAGAAGAGAGCAACGCTTTGCGTTGGGGAGGAAGCGCTGTTTAAGGAGCGGTTGTTGCGGGAATGGCGCGCCGTTTCGTCTTTTCGGCGGGCCGCCGAAAAGGGCACGCGAGCCGCGTGCGCTACCCGGATCAATCCTCCTCGGGGCGGGGGTCGCGGGTGAGGAGGTGGTGCATAGCTTCGCGGGGGGATTTGTTTTCGTACAGGACGGCGTGGATCTGGTCGATGATGGGGGTGCTGAGGTGCGCCTTGCGGGCGCATTCAAAGGCGCTCTGCGCGGTGGGGACGCCCTCGGCGATCATGGTCATGGATTTCCGGATGTCGGCGACGGATTCGCCGCGGCCGAGGCGTTCGCCGAAGCCGCGGTTGCGGCTGTGCTTGCTGAAGCAGGTGACCATGAGGTCGCCGATGCCGCTCAAGCCCTGGAAGGTTTCGCGTTTTCCGCCCAGGGCGACGCCGAGGCGGACCAGTTCGGCCAGCGAGCGGGTGACGAGCGCGGCCTTGGAATTGTCGCCGAGGCCCATGCCGTCGCTCATACCGACGGCGATGGCGAAGATGTTTTTTAATGCGCCGCCGAGTTCGATTCCGGCAACATCCTTGCTGGTGTAGGCGCGGAAATATTTACTGGAGAGGGCCTGCTGCAACTCCCGCGCGATTGCTTCCTCCGCGGCGCCGATTACCACGGCGGTGGGCATCTGGCGGGAGACTTCCTCAGCGTGGCTCGGGCCGGAAAGCACGGCTACGTGGTTTTTTGGAAAGCTGGCGGCGATGATTTCGGTCATGCGCATGCCGCTTCCCTGCTCGATCCCCTTGGTGCATGAGAGGAATATTGCGCCGCACGATGGGGCCGTGGCGGCGATTTTTCCCACGACCTCGCGGGTTGCGCGGGAAGGGGTGACCATGAGGATCACGTCCGCATCCGCGACGTCGGAAAGCGCGGCTGTAGGGTGGATATTGGCGGCCAGTTTCACGCCGGGGAGGTAGATTTTGTTTTCGCGATCCGATTTCAAGGCGGCGATGTGTTCCGCGTTGTGTCCCCAGAGGGCGATGGGGATGCCGTGCTCGCCCAGGAGTACCGCCAGCGCCGTTCCCCAGCTTCCCGCGCCGACCACTCCGATTTTTTTGTAATTCATGAGGGGATTATTTTTTCTTTTTGAAGCGGTTTTCCGTGCCGTTCAGCAGGCGCTGGATGTTTGCGCGATGTCGCAACACGATGAGCGACGCGGCTAGCATTGTGAAGACAAGCAGCGGGGTTTTATCGGCGGGCGAGGCGGTGAATGCGACGATGATTGGTACCGCGATTGCGGCGATGATTGATGCGAGTGAGACGTAGCGCGAAGTGAACAGGACACTCGCCCAGATTGCGAAGCTGATGACCGCGGCCAGCGGCACAAGGCCGATCACTACGCCGAGTGAAGTCGCGACACCTTTGCCGCCTTTGAATTTGAGCCAGACGGGGAAGTTGTGGCCGAGAATGCAGGCGATGCCGCCGAGAATGCCAATCCATGGCGATACATAGTAGTGGGAGCCGGGAAGAGGGGTATTGAAACATTCGTAAATCATCCTCCCTAAAAAGACTGCTCCAACTCCTTTCAGAGCGTCGCAAATGAAAACGAAGATACCGTATCCTTTTCCCAAGGTGCGGAAGACGTTGGTCGCGCCTATATTTCCGCTTCCGTGTTCACGGATATCGATTCCCTTTGCGCGGGCGACGAGGAATCCCACGGGAATGGAGCCGAGGAGGTAGCCGGCTAGCACGATGACGAAAATGCTTAAGAATTCCATGCGCTATTTGGGAGTGTCCTAGTTGAAATGATGTTATTCCGTTAAAGAGTGATCTTCGATTTTTCTTCTTGGATCAATTTTACTAACACGCAATCGCCAAAGGTAGAGCAGACCAAAAAATAGCCCAAACAAAGCCGCCACAATCAGAGGATCAGTGAACCAGATATAAAAAATTTCATGATGATCCCATATAGCGCCCGTAAAACCCAGGGGACTGAGACACCCCCATAACACATATCTCAGTAAAATGATCGGCATTACCAATAGAAAGCATCCCGCTCCGAAACGTCCAAAGGCATCATAACCTGGTTCTCCGACTTCCAAATCGTATTTTATGGCAAAGCTATCCAGCGTCGAGATAACGCATGCAACCATTAATATCGCGGCGATCTTCTTCATTTTCTTCTCGCTACTATATTTTTATGTGTCGTCTCGATTGCCGATTGGAGATTTGCGATTCTACCGCTCACTCTTCAATCCTCTCAACAAGATTGGCAACAGTCCAAGCGGAATTTTTGACGCCCGCTTTCATTGCGCGAGTGTAACAGATTGCAGCATTCGTTTTTACGGAATTGTACAGGCGTGTTTAATTATAAATAGTGTGACCTTTTAGAAGTGCGGCTTCGCCGGTATTGTCCCATCGCGCCCGGAGGTCACGATCCACCGGTCCGCGGCGACGTCTTTATTTGATTTTGTGAAAAATCAAATCACGCTATTTCTTTTTCTTCCGTTTTGCTTGCAACGCCGCCTCGATCTTGCCGAGCGGGAGGCAGTTTACGACGTCGTTGCGGGTGAGCCAGCCTTTGCGGGCGGCGGCGACGCCGTACCAGAGATGCTGCAGGCCGGAGGTGTGGTGGGCATCGGGGTTGATGGCGCATTTCACGCCTTTTTCCTTGGCGAGGGGCCACCAGCGCCAGTCCATATCGAGGCGGTACGGGTTTGCGTTGAGCTCGATGATGGTGCCGGTTTCGGCGGCGGCTTCGATCACTGCGGGGATATTTACCTGATAGGATTCGCGAGAGAGCAGCAGACGGCCTGTGAGGTGGCCCATGAATGTGGCGTAGGGGTTTGAGATTGCGCGGATGATGCGTTTGGTCATCTCCGCCTCGGGCAGGTTGAAGACGGCGTGGACGGAGACGACGACGTAATCGAGTTGCGCGAGGAGTTCGTCGGGGAAATCGAGCGAGCCATCCTTCAAAATGTCACATTCCACGCCGGAGAAGAGCTTGAAATTATGGAATGTCTTGTTGAGCTTCGCGATTTCCTTGATCTGGGCCTCGAGCTGCTGGGCGCTCAGGCCGTGGGCCTGGTAGGAGCTTTTACTGTGGTCGGCGATACCGAGATATTGCAGGCCAAGTTCCTGGGCGGCGTCGGCCATTTCGGCGAGCGAGGAGCGTCCGTCGCTCGCGGTGGTGTGGTTGTGAAATGTGCCGCGCAGATTTTCCGTTTCGATCAGCGCGGGCAATTCGTGGCGCTCCGCGGCGGCAAATTCGCCGCGATCCTCGCGCAGTTCCGGCGGCACGAAGTCGAGGCCGAGGGCTTTGTAAAGATCGGCCTCCTCGCGGACCATCGGAAGCGATGCGTCCTGGGACTTTGTGCCCTTCGCTTTCAATTCCACGGGAGCCAGCCGGTATTCGTTGAGGGTCCAGCCGTTTTGCAGCGCGCGGTTGCGGAGCACGATGTTGTGCTCCTTGCTGCCGGTGAAATAAACGAGCGCGTAGGGATATTGCTCATTGCTCACCACGCGCAGATCGGCCTGCACGCCTGATTTCAGGCGGACGCTTGATTTGGTCGGCCCCTGGGCCTGGATGGTTTCCACGAGAGGGTGCGTGACGAAATATTTGCTCACCGACTCCGGCGATTTCGTGGAAACGATGAAATCGAGATCATGCACCACCTCCTTGCGCCGCCGGTAGCTGCCCGCGACGGCGACCTGGATCACATCGGGATGCTCGCGCAGATCATCGGCAATCTGCTCCGCATCGTGCGCGACGTCGCCGAGACGGAACTGGCCGGCGTGCGACTTTCGCTGTTCGATGGATTTGAGGATGTTCACGGCGGTTTTCTCGCCGAATCCCGGAAGCGCCGCCACGGTGCCGTCGTTGCAGGCTTTTTCGAGCGATTCGAGGGAGGCGATGTTCAATTTGTCGTAGAGGGCCTTGATCTTCTTTCCTCCCAGCCCCTGCAATTCAAACAGATCGAAGAGGCCCGGCGGAAATTTTGCCTTCAGCTCGTTGTAAAATGGGAGTTCGCCGGTGATCGCGAGTTCGCTGATTTTTTCGGCGATGCTTTTGCCGATGCCGTCGATTTCCTCGAGGCGTTTGTCGCGCGCCATTTGCATGAAATCGCCGGCGTAGGTTTCAATTGCGCGGGCTGCGTTCGTGTAGGCGCGGATTTTGAAAGGGTTCTCGCCTTTCAAATCGAGCAGTTGCGCGATGGATTCGAGGATGTCGGCGATGTCGTCCTTTGTCATGCGGGAGTTGATGCTAAACCTTATCCTTCCAGTTGATAAGGAAAAATAAACCGCAAAGGGCGCGAAGGGGATACCGGGGAGGGAGTTCAAATCCTCCGCAGGTTCTCTGAAAGGTTTCAGGGTTCAGATGTTCGATTCTTCGCTACTGTCAGTGGATGTTTGTCCCGCAGAGACGCAGAGGCGCAGAGGTCTTTTTGTATTTCCATTCAAAATTCATCCAACTTCCTGCGTCTCAGCGTGAGATTCTCTTCCTCAAGTCCATTCACGCAACGGGTGATCCCGTTCTTGAGGACGGCTTCCCCAAAGTTCAGGAGGTATCCGAGCTTCAAGCCGGTCAAGCGCAGATAGGTCTGCACCTGCTTCTTATAGGCCGGCAAAATCCGCTCGACTGACTTGAGTTCCAGGAGCACTTTCTTCCCGACTATGATGTCAGCCCGGAACCCCTCTTCAAATCTGATTCCTTTGTAGATGATGGGAACAGGAACCTGCCGCTCTACTTTCAATCCAAGGTCCGACAACTCACGGGCCAGTATGACCTCATAAACTGTTTCCAGAAGCCCGGGTCCAAGCTCCCGATGGACGTTTATAGCCGCTTTGAGCACCTGTGTACCAATGTCATTCTCTTCCATTCCAACTGTATTCTCTGCGCCTCGGCGTCTCCGCGCGAGTCTGTTTTCTGACATTCACCCACTGGATTTAGCGGGTGGGCCAGGTGTTCTGACCAGAGGATTCGTCCGCAGATTGACGCAGATTTTTCTGATTTTCTGGCGAGATATTTTCACATTCCTCTGCCGTTGTGTCCCGAGAGGGGGATTACGGCTTGATTCCGGGGGGTTTTTGCCCTAGTATCGGCACTCCAATTGATATGAGCAAAAAATCCACTCCGTCCAAAAGTACCAGTAAATCCTCCAAGGCGGCCCTCGAACGGGGCGCTGTGATGAATGGAGCGGAAATCCTTGTCAATTGCCTTGAACGCGAGGGTGTGGATACGATTTTTGCCTATCCGGGCGGGGCTAGCATGCAGATGCACCAGGCGCTGACGAAGTCCAAGATAATCCGCACGATCCTGCCACGCCATGAACAGGGCGGTGTGTTTGCGGCGGCTGGCTATGCACGGGCGAAGGGGGCTGCCGGTGTGTGTATGGCGACCTCGGGGCCGGGCGCGACGAATCTTTTGACGGGTATTGCGGATGCTTACCTCGACTCGACTCCGCTGGTGGCGATCACCGGGCAGGTGCCGCAGGCGATGATCGGCAAGGGGGCTTTCCAGGAGACCGATGTGTTCGGCATGACTCTGCCCGTGGTGAAGCACAATTACCTGGTGATGGATATCAACGATATCCCGCGCATCGTGAAGGAAGCTTTTTACATCGCGCAGTCGGGCCGTCCGGGGCCTGTGTTGATCGATATTCCGAAGAATATCCAGATGGCGACGACGCAGCCGGTTTTCCCGAACGAGGTGAAGTTGCGCGGGTATGATCCGGTGAAAAAGGCCGATGATCTTGCGCTGCATGAAGTGATCGGCCTGATCGAGTCGCACAAGAACCCGATGATCTACTGCGGCGGCGGCATCATCTCGGGCGAGGCGTCCGCGGAATTGCTGGAATTTGTGGAGCGCACGCAGATCCCCGTGGCGACCACGTTGATGGGCATCGGCTGTTTTCCCGAGAGCCATCCGCTCTCGTTGAAATGGCTGGGAATGCACGGCACGGTATACGCGAACAATGCGGTGAACGAAGCGGACCTACTGCTCGCGATCGGCGTGCGTTTCGATGACCGCGTGACGGGCAAAATCGAGAAATTTGCGGAGCACGGCACGATCGTCCATATCGACATCGACAATTCCGAGATCAACAAGAACAAGCCGGTGAAGCTGCCGATCCTGAGCGACGTGAAATACGCGCTGAGCCGCTTGAACTCGATGCTCGCACATGCCGGGCACAAGAGGGTGAAGTCGAGCTTCACGCGTTACTCCGACTGGTATGAAAAAATCTTCGCATGGAAGAAGGCGTTTCCGTTCAGCTTCAGGGACACGGAGGACGCCATCCAGCCGCAGTATGCGATCAAGCTGCTGTGGGAACTGACCAAGGGGAAGGCGATCATCACCACGGGGGTGGGGCAGCATCAGATGTGGGCCGGGCAATTTTATGATTTTGACAAGCCGCGCACGTTCCTTACTTCGGCAGGGCTTGGCTCGATGGGATTCGGGTATCCGGCGGCGATCGGCGCAAAGGTGGCGAAACCGGACCACGAAGTGGTTGATATCGATGGCGACGGGTCGTTCTTGATGAACATCCAGGAACTGGCGACCGCGCACATCGAGGGAATCGCGGCGAAGGTGATGATCCTGAACAACCAGCATCTCGGCATGGTGGTGCAATGGGAGGACCGTTTCTACAAGAGCAATCGCGGGCATACCTTCCTGGGCGATCCCAAGGACCTGACGCGCATTTATCCCGACTATGTGAAAATGTGCGAGGGCTTCGGCGTTCCTTGCGAGCGCGTGATTCACAAGAAGGATCTCAAGGCGGCGATCCAGCGGATGTTGAATGCGAAGGAAGCATACGTGCTGGATGTGATGGTGCCTTATACGGAGCATGTGCTGCCGATGATTCCAAGCGGGGGGACTTACAAGGATGTGATTGTCGAGGGACGCGGCGGGCTGAAGGCCGGGGCTGGGTTGTAGGGCCAGTAGGTGAGGCGTTGGCTGCGATCCCTTCAGGATCGATAGTGTTTTTTTGTGGGTATCCCGGGGTGTCGCTCGTGCCTCGCTCGACCCCCGGCTGCTGTGGCTGCGATGGCTTCGCCATCGATTGCATTTGATGGATGACCAAGCCTGTTTCACAGGCGTTTTAAAAGTGCGGCTTCGCCGGTTTTGTCGCATCGCGCTCGGAGATCGCGATCCACCAGGAAGAGAGCAACGCTTTGCGTTGGGGGGCGGCGGTTGTTGCAGAAAAGACGCGCCGTTCGATCTTTTCGGCGAGCCGCCGAAAAGTGCACCCGGGCCGGGTGCGCTACCCGGCTTGCGCGCAGCGTTGGAGGGCGGCTTGCAGTTCGTTTGGGCGGATGGGCTTGGTGAGGTAGTCGTTCATGCCGGCCTCGAGGCATTTTTCGCGGTCGCCTTGCATGGCGTCGGCTGTCAATGCGATGATGTACACAGGGGGTTTTGGGATGTCGGTGCCTGACGGTAGGTTTTCGCTTTTGCGGATTTCGCGGGTGGCCTCCAGGCCGTCCATTTCGGGCATCTGGATGTCCATGAGCACGAGGTCGTAAGTCTGGCGGGCCAGCGCTTCGAGCACCCTCTTTCCATTATCCACGATATGGGCGGCGTACCCGATTTTTTTCAGCATGAGGGTGACGACCATCTGGTTCACCACGTTATCCTCCGCGAGAAGAATCTTCAGGGGATACTGCGGGCCTATGCTCACGGCGAGCGTGCTGGAACGGCGTGCCATGGGAGCGGCGGCGGAATCCTGACCGGCGGGGTTGGCCTCCCAGAGCACGCGCAGCATGACCTCGCGAAGTTGCGATTGCCGCACCGGCTTTGCCACGACGGCTTGGAATCCCGCAGCGCGGGCCTTGAGATTCGCATCGTTCTGCCCGAATGAGGAAAGCAGGATCAGCGGCAGCTTTTTTGCGTCGGAGTATCCCCGTATTTTTCTCGCGAGTTCCAGGCCGTCGGTGCCAGGCATCATCATATCCAGCACGGCGAGATCGAACGGGCCTTCCTTCTGCAACAAACCGAGGGCCTCATCCGCATCGCCGGCCTGCTTTGCGTCCATGCTCCACCGCCGGAGCTGGTGCTCGAGGACGCGGCGGTTTGTGGAATTGTCATCCACGATCAATACGCGTTTACCCTTGAGAAATTTTTCCTGGTCCTCCGCCGGCGCTGCGGCCGATTGCGGCAGGGGCAACACCCTGGTGACAATATCGAAGTGAAATACCGACCCTTTGCCGGGCTCGCTTTTGACGAGAATATCCCCGCCCATCAATTCCACCAGCCGCTTGCATATCGCGAGGCCGAGGCCGGTGCCCCCGTATTTTCTCGTGGTGGAGGAATCGGCCTGGCTGAATGGCTTGAAAAGGCGCTCAATTTGATCGGGTTCGATGCCGACCCCGGTATCCCTTACCTCGAACGATATTTTTTTCCTTCCCACGGCATCCTTCGGCAGATCGGCCGCGCTCACGACGACTGCAATCTCGCCCTTGACGGTGAACTTGATGGCATTCCCGACGAGATTGATGAGCACCTGGCGCAGGCGGGAGACATCGCCCTCGATCCACTCGGGGACATTGTCCTCCATCTCATAGATCAGCTCGAGCCGCTTTGCATTTGCATTGTGCGCGTTGATGTTGAGCACGTCCTCGATGCATTTGTTCAGGCTCAACGGCTCGCTCTCCATCTCGAGATGGCCGGACTCGATCTTGGAAAAGTCGAGGATGTCGTTGATGAGCCCGAGCAGCGACTCCGCGCTGTTTTTAATGGTGTTCACGAATTCCTTCTGCTCGAGATTCAGCGGGGTATCGGCCAGGATGTTTGCGAAACCGATGACGCCATTCATCGGTGTGCGGATTTCGTGGCTCATCACGGCAAGGAATTCGCTCTTGGCCCTGTCGGCCTGCTCGGCAACCTCCTTGGCGCGGATCAGTTCGTTCTCGGTGTTTTTACGGGCGGAGATGTCGAGCGCGGTGCCGCGATAGCCCGTCAAATTGCCATCCTGATCGAGAATGGGAACGCCGCTGCCCAGCACCCAGATCACATCCCCACTCTTGGTCACCTTGCGATGCTCGATATTGTGGAAGGAGGATTTTTCGCTTTGGTATGAGCCTTGAGTTTCCTTCATCATCTCGATGTCTTCCTCGAAAATAAAATCAAAGACCGGGCGGCCAATCATTTCCTCCGGCGAATAGCCGAGCACGGCGGTGACGCGGTCCGTGAGGAAGCGGTAAATGCCCTTATCGTCCGTTTCCCAAATGTATTCCCCCGCAGCGCCAGCGACGTCGCGGAAGCGCTGCTCGCTCGACTCCAGCTCCTCCTGCCCGGCACGATTGCGCGATTCAAACTCAAGGGTCTTCCGGCGCATCAGCCAGACGCCGACGCCGATGATGACCGCCACGGCAGCGAGCACCATGGTCGCATTTGTCAGCGTATGCCGAAGCGAGTTTAACTGTCCGTGAACATCCTGCAGGACCTCGGAATTGTATGACTGCGTGTAAATCCAGACGATGCCGAGCCCCAGGGAGATCAACATAACCAATCCGCTAATGATGCCTTCCCGTACAGGCCTGATGGAACCGGGGGTTTTGGCGTTCTTCGTCATTTTCTACAACTTTTCTCCTGAGCCATCTTAATTCAGAGCATTTTGCAGGCTAAAGTGATTTTTTGCATTTTTATTAATTTCGAAGGCCGATGAAAAGAATTTAACCGCGAAGGACGCAAAGAGCGCAAAGGGATGAGAGGCCGTACGATTCGTCACTGCCTCATTATGCCGGGATCAACCTACTAATGCAAGCTGATTGTTAGTTTTATGCAACCTAATTTAACCGTTTATTCCTGGGGTGAGCCAAGAATCTTTTCCCGGGAGGGGAAAATGCCTTATTCGTGAGGGCCGACTACTTCGCCCTGGGATTTTTTCAGCACGAAGGAAATCGCGTTGACCAAATCTTTTGTGCTTACGGGCTTGTAGAGCACGATGGCATCCACTTTTTTCAAAAAATCGTCGATTTTGGGATTGCCGCTATGGCCCGTGATAAAGATGAATCTGTTGCAAAGACGCGGCTTGGTGCGCTGCACCGCGAGATAGAACATATCGCCGGGCATCGTCGGCATCATCATGTCGCACATCACGATATCAAAATCCATGGACATCACCTCGTGGAGGCCTTCCACGCCGTTCTTGACGGTCGTCACCAGGAAATTGCGGGACTCGAGCAACGCCTTGAGTGTGTCCGCGAGTTCAATATCGTCGTCCAAAAGCAAAATGCTTTTGATATCCAAATCGAGAGAAGAATCCTGTGAAGTCGGCGTGTTCAATAGCGTCGTGAATTTATAGATCGGTGAAATATAGCAACAATGTTCAGCTTGTCATTCACATTCTGAATCCCGGCCCGGAATGCCTGTAACCGGCGAGCCGCCTCAGGCTTGCTTGAGCTCGGCAAAGAAGAGCCGCCCCGCAGTGGTCTGAAGGGTGCCGGCGATGACCACATGCATGGTCTTGCCCAGATGCTGGCGCGCATGGTTCACCACGATCATCGTGCCATCCGCCAGATAACCCACGGCCTGGTGCGCATCGCGGCCTTCCTTCACCAGAGCGATTTCCAATTCATCGCCGGTGGCGACCAATGGCCTGAGCGCATTTGCGAGGTCGTTCAAGTTCAAAACCGATACGCCCTGAAGCCGCGCGATTTTGCAAAGGTTGCTGTCGTTGGTAAGCAACCGCGCCTGGAGCATCTTGCCGAGCTGCACCAGCCGCGTATCCACGGAAGCATCCCCTTCGGCTGTGGAATCGTGAATCGTCACCGCGAAAGCCGAGTTCTTCTGCATCAGGTTCAGGCTGTCCAGGCCGCGCCGCCCGCGCTCGCGTTTGATGGGGTCCGCCGAATCCGCGAGACGCTGCAACTCATCCAGCACAAAGCGGGGCACCACAAGCGAACCGCTCAAAAAGCCCGTGGCGCAAATGGTGGAGATGCGCCCGTCGATGATGATGTTTGTGTCCACCAGCAGGGGCGCATCCTGCACGGCCGACTCCCTGAAGCGCACATAGGGGATGATCAGCGAAAACTCATCGCGACTGCTCCGGATCGCGAGCATCATGCCGATGTATCCGAACGTCGCATAAACGATCAGGCCCATCATCCACTGCTTATCCTCGGAGGTATCCCTGAGGATGTTCGATGCGATCAAGAGCCGTGAAAAAAACAGCCCGAGCAGCAGACCAAAAGTCGCCGATGAGAAGGTGCGCAGCGAGATGCCTTTCAGCAGGCGGTCCCCCAGCACGATGAAGAGGCCGAATATCGTCCCGTAAATCGCGCCAAATACCTGCTGCTCGTAAATCGCGTCGCCGATCCGCGCACCGACAAAGCAGGAGAAAATAACAAACAACGCCCGCAACAAATTGATGGTGAGTAATGGTGTCACTTGAAATTATTCCTGTAGCACGGCCATTAATGCTTCTTCGCCTCGCGCCCCGGGGAGGGTGATGGCTCCGCATTTCCTTTGTTTGAATCGTGGTAAAAAAGCACCCCGTGCTCGCGCAGGTTGATGACCAGCGCCTTGAAATTTTCCATCATCTCGCGGTTTGTCAGCATCGCGGCGATGAGGCCATCGCCATGGGTGACTTTCTGCATCGCCTCTTTCGCCTCATCGAGCACCTTGTGCAAATTATCCGCCGCCCCATCGACCGTGGTCAGCGTCTTTTTGGCGGAATCCACTGCGTCCTGCGCACCGGTCACGATCGGTTGGATCCCTTTCGAGGCCTGCGCAAAATTATCGCTGGTGGTTTTCAGGTTCGCGAGGGTCAATTTGACATTGTTCAGGTTATCCTCCCCAAGCACTCCGTTCTTCAGCTTCGCCGTGGCCTCTTGCAAATCGTCGAGTTCAGCGGAAAGTTTTTTCAATGCCGGGCCGGCTTCCTCCAGCACCGTTTCGATTCCCTCCTTACTTACGCCCTGAATATGGTCTCCTTTTTGCCAGGCCTGCTCGGGGTCCTTGGGGTTAAACGTCTTAGGGTCAAAGTCCTTCGGGATTCCGATCGCGATGAATTTGTCGCCGAGCAGCCCCGAGCTATCCACCGTGAAAGTCGATTTTTTCGGGATCGCATACTGGTTCTCGACATTCACTGTCACCCTCACGTTGCCCAGGTTGTCGGTGAGAGTCGGCTTTGTCCCGACGAAGCCAATATGAGCGCCGGCCAGCAGCACATCCGACCCTTTCAACAGGCCGTTTGCATTCGGAAGATCGACCACCAGCGGGTAATATTTCTTGAATCCGTCGCTTCCACCCAGGCCAAACTTCAGGACCATGGCGCCGATCACTGCAAACCCGATGCAAATAAACAGGCCGACCTTTATTTCCAAACCGTTTTCTTTCGTGCTCATGGTTTATTCCGAGTATTCCGAACGCCCGTTGATGAAATCCTGGATAAGCGGATCCTCCGATGCCTGCAATTCCTTGGGTGTCCCCTTGAAATAAATGCGGCCCTCGAGCAAATACGCCACCTGGTCGGCTACGTGAAAAGCGCTTTTCATATCATGTGTCACCACAATGGATGTCACTTGAAACCGCTTTTGCAAGCGCCGAATCAAATGGTTCACCCCGTCCGCCACGATCGGATCTAGCCCCGTCGTCGGCTCATCGTAAAGAATGCACGCCGGCCGGCTCACGATCGCCCGCGCCAGTCCCACGCGTTTTCTCATGCCGCCGCTCAGGTTTTCCGGCATTTTTTTCTGCTCCCCGGCGAGATCCACCACCTCCAGCGCCTCGGCCACTTTCTGATCGATCTCCTTGCGGTCCTTCATCCCCGACTCAAGCAGCGGAAATGCGATGTTCTCCTCCACGCTCATCGAGTCAAACAATGCCCCGCTCTGGAAAAGGATCGCGATTTTTTTTCGGATCGCCGCCATCTTCCGCTCGGTTACGCCCGTGATATCCTGCCCTTCCACCAGCACCTTGCCGGAAGTCGGTTTCATCAAGCCGATGATATGCTTCAATAGCACACTCTTTCCGCCGCCACTGCGCCCGATCACCACCAGTGTCTGGCCGCTCTCCACGTCGAGATCGACCCCCTTCAGCACTTCCTGGCGGCCGAGTCTCTTATACAAATCGCGTATGCTGATGAAATCCTCCATCTCAGCCTCCAAGCGGGAAAACGATGTTCAGGATGATCGACAGGAAAAAATTGATGATCAATATCGCCAGCGAGCTGATCACCACCGCCTCGGTCGGCGCACGGCCTACTCCCTCCGCCCCCTCCTTTGCGTTCAACCCCTGGTGGCAACTTATGATCACAATCAGGATCGCAAACACGAATCCCTTGACCAGTGTCATTTTGATGTCGCGCATCCCCGTGAATTTCTCCATGTAATGCAGGTAATATGGGCTCGGAATGTCCATCATATGCACACCCACGAAATATCCGGCCACGATGCCGATCCCCACGCATTCGCACACCAGCAGCGGCATCGAGAGCATCATCGCCAGCACGCGCGGCACCACGAGGTAATCGATGGGATACACCCCCAGCGCCCGCAACGCGTCGATCTGTTCCGTGACCTTCATCGTGCCGATCTCCGCCGACATCGCGGCACCCACGCGCCCGGAAACCATCAGCCCCGTCAACACCGGCCCCAGCTCGCGGAACATCGACACCGCCACCACCGCGCCCACGGCGGTATCCATCCCCAACCTGTGAAATTGAAAATAGGTCTGAGCCGCAAACACCGCGCCCGTGAATCCCCCTGTCACGATCACCACCAGTTGCGAGCGATACCCCACCTCCTGCAACTGGATGAAAAACAGCCTCCACCGGATCGGCGCGGTGAAAATCGAGAGAACAACCTCATACGCGAGGTCCGCCAGTTCCCCCAGATAATGGAGAAACGAGAGACAATTACTCCCAAGATATCGTATAAAGCCGGTCATTGCAGAAGTCACCTTGTAAGCGGTCAGCCTCAATACTGCCAACTAATACAACCGTCAACCGCCTGTTTTACCTGCCGCCGCGCCATACGCATGCCTGCATCATCCCTTCAACATGGAAAAGAGCCACAGCAACCACGTGCCCACCGCGACAATAATGACAACCAGCACGATCCACATCCTTTGCTTTCGGGAAATTCCCTCTGATTCCGCCGCTTCCCTGTTTTGTCCTCTTGTCCGTTTTTTCCTCCGGGATCCCCGGCGCTCCTGCTCGGACAATAGTTTGACCTTTTTGATAGGCGCGTGTTCCTGGGACATTTCCGCGACCCCTGTCGGCGCGATTTTCTTTGCCACCGCCTGCCTCCTTTGCGGCGCCGGAAGACCGACCGGAAATCGAAAATAAAACGTCGTGGCCGGCCATATCTTATCCACCATTTTCTTGTGCGCCTCAAATTGCTGCGGATTGATGACACCCGTCAGCATCTTGAGATTATAGGTCATCACGCCCCGGTTCGCCTTCCGTTTCTGGTCACACGAAAAGCGGAATGTGGTTCCCTGTTCGATGACCGGAAGCATTGTTTTTTCGTTGAGGAGACCCGTCGTTTCCACCTCGACGCTGTGCTCCACATTGCAGGGGAAGGGGAGCAAGTACGGGTGTTTCCTTTTGCCTCCCTGCGCGATGCCGAGCATCCCCTGGATGTAGTGCGTCTGGTAATAAAACACACACGTGCTGCCGTCCGGGGTCAACTTCGCCGCGTTTTCTATGTCGTAGGATTCCGACAGCTTGAACTCATTGCGCTCACGATTGTCCTCCCATTTCAACTCCCCGGCGCGTTGCAATTCCGGAAACAACT
>Ga0206937_10231_pt1 | contig 15293 bp, 16 predicted proteins | sample Alteio_BWOrgHeat_11_FD_152923 | JGI IMG/M metagenome (GOLD analysis project Ga0206937, IMG submission 152923) | Enriched cells from forest soil in Barre Woods Harvard Forest LTER site, Petersham, Massachusetts, United States -... | ecosystem: Environmental > Terrestrial > Soil > Temperate forest >... | reverse complement strand
TAAGGAGCTATTTAATTATATATTTAGCAAGCCTTAATTTTATTAGTCAAATTGGTTATATCATAAAATTATGCCAGATTAATATACCGTTTTCTATATTTGATATAAACCAATTTAACCTACGTCATCACAACTTATTATTCCCGATACATGAGTGGAAATTCCAGAGCCATTGACTATCACGTTCCGGAAATAGCAAGCAGTTGATTCCGTAACACTTTGACCATCTTGATTCGTTTATTATCAATTGCGATATACCTAATTGACTGCACAACTTGGTGCTCTAAAACGCACGGAACAGCCTGGTCAAGCTTCGCGGAACATCCAACTTTACCAACTAATATTCAAGCATTTAAATAAGATTGTGAATTAGCATGTGAATAATTAATTTAGGGAAAACGAGGTGATAAATCACAAAAAAAGCACTTACAATTTCGTAAGTGCTTGATAATCAGGTGGAGAATATCGGAGTCGAACCGATGACCTCTTGCATGCCATGCAAGCGCTCTAGCCAGCTGAGCTAATCCCCCATGCGGGATGGCAAAAGTAATAAAAAGTTGTGAGTTGGCAAGAGCAATGATCAAAACGTTGTTTTGGGCTCGGCTTAGTTTTCACCTGCTGTTGCCTGCCTGTCGACGGTGTGTGTAGCAAAATACAGCATTTACGCTACACGACACACAGAAAAACGCTACGCTTTTGCTACACTTTGCTACACCTTTTTGCCGGATTAAATTTTTTAAATAACTGTTATACAGGTATTTAAAAAATAGAAGACTATCATTACAGGCACATTTAATTTTTACCGTTTTTACTAAAAAACTAATAAAAAAGCAGCAGTTTGTGGTTATTTCTATACTTTTTTTACCTAATAATCGATTAGGATTCAGTCTACCGGTCGTTCACCAGGCGCTCGCGGATGGCTTTGGCCACGGCTTCGGATTTGGAGTTGACGTGCAGCTTTTTGTAAATATTGCTGATGTGCGTGCAAACCGTACCCATGCTGATGAAGCAGTTGGCGGCTATCATTTTGTAGCTGTCGCCGTTAACCAGGCAGGTGAGCACGTCTTTCTCGCGCGATGACAGGTCGTACTCATTGCTGATGTTTTTCTTTTCGCTGAAGAATTCCAGCACTTTACGTGCGATGCTGGCATGCATGGGTGCGCCGCCCTGGCTTACTTCGTTTATGGCGTCGATAATTTTGGCAGGCGTGGTTTTCTTTAGCAGGTAACCGGTGGCGCCGGAGTGCAGGGCGTTGAAGATCTTGTCGCTATCGTCGTAAGCGGTAAGGATGAGCACGTTAAGGTCGGGGTAATGGCTTTTGATGATGGCGGTTGCTTCAATGCCGTTAAGACCAGGCATGTCAATATCCATCAGCACTACGTCGGGCTTATCCTGTATTATGTTTTCCAATATATGGCTGCAATCGGGATATATGCCCGCTACCACAAAGCCGGGCGTACCCGATATGAGGTAGTAGAGACTGTCGCGCAGGGCGTCGTTGTCGTCGTATACAGAAACGCGGATATTCAATGCCGGTTAATAGTTAAGTCGTTGTAAAGATAGATTTATCCCGCCGGTGCTGAAATCATATATTCATATGGTATCTACCAGTAGTTTTATAATAGTGCCCTGCCCTGGCTGGGAGATCACCTCTATGGTGCCATTAATTTCTCCTGCACGTTTTTGCAGGTTCTTCATGCCATTGCGCGAGCTCGGCGCTTGCTTATCGAAGCCTTTGCCGTTGTCGCTGATGAGTAGTTCCAGCTGGTTATTGTAACGGGTAACCGATACCCGCATAGCCGTACAACCCGAATGCTTGAGCATATTGTTGATGCATTCCTTAAATATCATAAAGATATTTTTGCGGGCGCTCATTTTTATTTTGGTGTTGAGGATCTCCTTGGGGATATTGATATCAAAATTAATGTCGCGTGCCTCCAGTAATGGTATAGCAAACTCGCGCATGCGCACGGCGAGGTCGTTAATGTGGTCATTCTGCGGGTTTACGGCCCATACAATGTCGTCCATCGCATCCAGCATGGCGCGCGATTGGGATGAGATGTGACCGACTATCTCCCGCGTTTTTTCCGGTGGCAATTGTTGTCTCAGTTGTTTATCGGCCACCTCGCTGAAGATGGAAATACTGCTGAGCGCGGAACCGATATCGTCATGAAAATCGGAGGCGATCTTTTCTCTTATACCTTCAATAGCCAGCAGGTTTTTTATGCGGTATTGGTACAACTCATACAATATATATACAATGGCGGCAAGCACCAACAGCCTGAACCACCATGTTGCCCAATAGGGAGGGTCGATAGTAAAGGCTACCGAAGCCAGGTGACTGTTCCAAATGCCATTACGATTGCCGCATTGCACGTAAAAGGTATAATCTCCGGGCGATAGCTGGGCAAAGTTGGCGCTGCGTTCGCCGGCGGCGTATTGCCAGTTTGGGTCGGCGCCGATTAGTTTATAACGGAACTTAATATTATCGGGATCGGTATATAAAAAGGAGGTGAAACTGATGTTGACGGAATTATCCAGGTGGCCGAACACCAGCTTATCCTTTTCGCTTTGCTGCACGTAATGCTGGGAAATAGGCTGATTATTAACTGATATATTCTCGATAACCGGGTCAGAAGGCGACAAGGGCCGTTGCTCATCAGGCCTGAAGATGGCGTATTTATTGCCAAAGCCTGTTACCATACAATTATCGATCACGGTAAACGGCGAAGTGGGTACATTTTGCAATTGCGCGGGTTCGTGTTCTGCCTTTGCAAACCGCTTAGTGGTAAGGTCGTAGCTGATGAGGCCGGCTTCGGTAGCTATCCATACTTTATTGCCGATGCACATTACGTTTTCGCAATTGGGTTTGTACAACCCGTCGATGGTATTAATTACTGTAAATCTCTTTGTGGATCCGTTAAATATGGCTATGCCGCTGATGCCGGAGCATATTACATTGTTACCGGGCCCTTCGGCGGCGTCTATAAAAAAGTAGTCGGGGGAGACGCCTTTGGCGGAGAATATTTCGCTTTTACTTGTAGCCAGGTCATAGGTAAATAGCCCATTGCGGGATGCGATCCACAGCTTGCCATTTTTGCAGAATCCTTTTAAAAGATCGTGCTTTAAAAGATCATCCAACCCGGCATCAGGGCCGCATACCGACACGGCGCTGATCTTGCGCGTAGCAAGGTCATATTTAAAGAGGCCTTTATTACAGGTAATAAAACAGGTCCGGTCATCGGTCATAATAATGCGCCGGATGATATATAAAGTACTTAGGGAATCAGGGACGGGTAATAGCTGAGTTGAAGTAACACCGCTTATAGGGCTCCAGTGCACAACCTGGTTTGTAGTAGCAAGCAGCCATTCTGTTTTGGATATTTGCGCACAGTCGAGCACATTATGCATTATATCGCCGCCGTCATAAACATGGGCTATTTTTTTGGTTTTCCAGTCTACCTGCACCATTCCTTCATAATGGCAGGAGAGCCACATCTTCGAGGTATCAAATTTATCCCTGGCCACGTGAGTAATATGCACCTCGCCTGAATTGCTCTTATTTAAAAAATGTATTTTCCACTGCTGCGCCGACCTGTCCAGCATACTCAGTCCTGATGCTGTTCCTATCCACAACCGTTCTGCCTTATCTATATATAGGTTTGACAATGCATTATCCGGCAAGCTGTATACATCGTCTTCATCGTGCGTAAAGGTGAATTCTACTTTCTTTTCAATTGTATTATAAACCAAAAGCCCCGCACCCTCAGTTGCTACAAAAAGATACTTTTTCTGTTTGTCTTCCGGCAAAAATATCAACCCGCCTACAGGCACATTGGTTATTGAAGTGCTCACCGGCTCAGGGTGATCAACATCTTTTATAGTGTATAGGCCGGTGTTCGCACCTAAATAAATAACGTTCTTACCTTTCGCCGCCCCAAATATCTTAACCAGTGCATGATTGTGCAAAAGCGTGGCAGTAGTATAAGTGTCGCTTTTAATGTGATAAATAAATACCTTTTCGCGTTCGGCTACCAAAAGCGTTTGGTTATCAATTGCATAAGTGTATAAAGGATTAGGCAGCTTTTTTAACGAAGTGAATGTAATTTTAAGCGTATGAAGATCAAGCCTGCTTAGGCCATAATCGCATATAAACCACAAGTTATTGCCAAGTACACAAAGAGAAAAGGCAACTGTAATAGGATGCGCTTTATCCACCCCGGGATAAATGAAACGACTGTGCACATCATCATAATAACATAAACCGCCCGAGGTTGCCCATATCCTGCCTGTACTATCTGCCGCAACGTTTGCGGCATTATCGCGCAGTGCGCCGTTTGCGTGATCAAATCGGTTAAAATCGAGAGTGCGGTATCCGTCGAAACGCTGTATGCCCTGGCTGCTGACCCATATATAGCCGAATTTATCCGTAGCTATGCTTTCAACAGACCGGCTTATAAAATGATTTTGATTATTAAAATTTTCAAATCGCCAATCGGGATTAGGCGTAAATTCCTGCGCAAAAACCGACAAGGGGAGCAACAGCAAAAAAATAAAAACAGATCTGCACATTGTTAAGGTTGACGGATATGATTCTGAGAATCAGCGTGAATTTACAAACTCAGTTTAAAATTAACATTAAAATAAAATATTGGTTATAAATAGTCGTGATTTTTGGCGCTTGTGTTTGAAAGGGAAAAGGTTTTAACCACAGAGGGCGCGGAATTCTACACAGAGACCACAGAGAATGAAAAGTTAGTCGGTTTAGATATGGATTTCGGATGTTCATTATTCTAAAAAATATCGAACACCGAATACTGAAGGTCGAATGATGTTTTTGGAAAGTCTATAAAACAGTAAAGCCCCCTGATGGGCAGGGGGCCTTTACTAACCAATTATAAACCTAAATTATGAGAAGACTTTTTTATTGTTTTTCAACGGTGTAAAATTAACACTAAGATTTGACACTGCAAAATATTTTTTCAAATTTTTCAAGATTTTATTATCAAAGTTGCCCTTATCATAATAAATAAAACTATTCGTTGTTAACATCGCAATTTTTTTGCCGCTAAATCAATTTTAGCAAAACACTAATAAATCGCTCTATAAAACGGTATTTTTATCGAAAAATTGCTAAAAATTAACTCTTTTTAAATTTGACTCTCAAAAATCGCCCTTTTGCTTTATAAAAAAATCAAATTATGGGCATTTTGAAGGAAAACTTATTGAAAAAACTCTGTTTCGGAGTAAATATTGTATGCGATAAGTATTTTTTGCGTAAAATCAATTGTTACAATTGGCAATACAAAAGATTACACGCTGCAAACATCTGCATTAATTTACATTTGCACCTTTGTGTAAAACATAAGTTACAATATGGCCGACACTTCTACTACTGCAAAAACACCGCATCTTACCCCGCTTACCCTTTGGATAATGACCATTGCCACCGGTTTAGTGGTGGCAAATATTTATTATAATCAGCCCTTATTAGTTGATATCGAACACGCCTTTAAAGTAGACAGCGGCACAGCAGGTTATGTAGCCATGCTCACGCAGATCGGCTACGCCGCCGGGATGTTCTTTATAGCGCCGATGGCAGACATGTTTGAACGCAAGCGGTTGATATTAATTGCATTCGCGGTTGATATTGTTGCCTTGATAGCCGCTGGCTTTGCACCCAGTATCCACCTGCTGTTGGCTGCCAGTTTTGCAGTGGGCGCGGCTTCGCTTATACCACAGCTTTTGGTGCCCATGGCCGCTCATCTTGCCGACCCGGCCGAGCGCGGCAAGAAAATTGGCATTGTAATGAGCGGTTTATTAATAGGTATACTTTTATCGCGCACGCTAAGCGGCGTTGTGGCGGCGCATTTTGGCTGGCGAAGTATATTTTTTATAGCCGCCGGGCTGATGGTGATCATGGCATTGCTCATATATCTCTTCCTGCCAAAGGTGGAGGCCGATTATGACGGTCATTACGGCGACCTGATGATATCGCTTATTGACCTGGTAAAAAAGGAACCCAAATTGCGTTTTGCCGCCGTTCGTGGTGCGCTGTGCTTTGCCTGCTTTAGCATTTTTTGGGTGTCGCTGCCTTTCCTGCTGCATCAAAACTTTCATAAAGGGAGTGCTGTGGCCGGGTCATTCGGCTTGCTTGGCGCAGCCGGTGCGCTGGCGGCGGGTTATATGGGGCGTTTAAGCGATAAGATGGATGCTTTTAAACTTTCCTTTTTCACTTTACTGTTAATTCTCCTGTCATTTATCCTTTTCCTTTTCTCGGGGAATTATATGTTAGGGCTTATTATTGGCGTCATCGTACTGGATGCCGGCGTACAGGCAACGCATATCTCCAACCAGGCCATCATCTTCACACTGAACCCGGATGCGCGTAACCGCATCAATACTATATATATGGTAACTTATTTCATCGGCGGCTCATTAGGCACCCTGCTGGTAAGCACAATTTGGGGCAAATACCAATGGCCAGGCGTATGCATTACAGGCATCGTCCTATCCGCGCTGGCCATAATTGTACACTTACTTAATCATAAGAGTATGCAAAACAAGGCGGCGGGTGTACAGAACTGAATACTGTATAAAACACTATACATCTTTCGCAACAGCAAAATTCGCTTCGTGTAAATTAAAAAAAACAGCTTTTTCCCACTGATTTAGAAACAATTGGAAAAAAACCAAGCCTTTATTGGTAGCTTTTTTCATTTCAGTAAATTTTTGGCACTGAATTGGAATAATCCCAATCAAATTACACTGATATGGTAGTTGACAAAAAACAAACCCGGCAGGCAGACGAAAAAGAGTGGCAAAACCCGCTTGATCCTGAGAAATCAGGCGATGCACGCGACGAGGAGCAGATACAACGTCAGTATAAGGAAGCCAAAAGAAGACACGATAATTTAAGCGAAAATCAAAATAAAGCTAAAAAGTAATTCAACCCATTTATTATGAAAAACATTAACCAACCCGCAGCAAACAAGTTAACAGTACGTTTCGACAAAGAGTTGATGAAACTTTTAACAAACGACCTGAAAGCGATAAAAGCTAAAAACCAGTTTTTGAACACCCAGCTTAACGCTGCTTAATTAAAAAACATTCAATCTGCCAAATACATCTACCTATGAAAACTTACAACAAACCAGCAACAAGCAAATTAGTAGCACGTTTTGACAACGAATTAAAAGCAATACTGATGGAAGACCTGAAAGCTTACAGGGAGAAAACTCAGTTTGTAACCAGCAACAAACAGGCGGTTGTGCGTCAGCTATCTGCTGCCTGATCAATCATATACATCTACCTATAAAAAGTTCTTCAACATCACCTATGAGAACGGTAAAGCCTCACATTTTTTGTGAGGCTTTATTATTTTATTAAATTACCTAACCTTAAAGGCTAACGTTTATTTAGGTGCAATGATGTACGAAGAATCTGAATCGAAAAAAGCCCTAACCGGCATCAGGAAGAATTGGAATTTGATCCCTACTAAAAAAGATAAAATTGAATTTAATAATTTCGGATTGCTAAGAAAAGGGGATGCATTTCGTATTGTATCTGTTTGGCAATGTCCTGAAATTTCACTTAATACATATTTAGTAAAATATTCGAATTCTTATAGGCTAAATATTGTTAAAGGAGAAAAAGAGTATAAACCTAAACTAAATGCATCAACATATTTTGGTTGCTATATTTTGTTCGATCACAATTTTCCAGATTTTATTATCCGTCCAAATACTTTTGCAGACCGATTGGTTAATATATTTTTCAGAGATCAAATAAAGATTAAATCCACACATGGTTTTAACAATAAGTATATAGTAGAATCGAACAAAAAAGATTCCATCGAAAAAACATTGGGAAAAGAATTATTTGATTTGGTTTTGAGTGCCAAAAAGATTTCTATAGAAACATGTCAAAACAAATGCTTTATATTTTCTCCTGAGCCGGCATGGGTAAATAATGATTACGATAATATGCTTCAGATAGCAAAATTACTATCACAAAGGGACTTGTTAACGATAAGATAAATAAGACCGAGGTATCATTATTTTGAAGTGTATTTTACAATCAGCTCCGCCGTATGGGCTGATGCGCCCGGCTCACCCATCCTGTTATCCAGTTCGTCAAAGTCTGCAAGCATTGCAGCGCGGTAATCTTTATCATTTACCAGTTTATCCGCTTCATCGCCGATGGTTTGCGGCGTACAATCCTGCTGGATGAGTTCTTTTACCACAAGCTTATCTATAATGAGGTTCACGAGCGATATAAACCTGATCCTGATCACCAGCCTGGCAATGAATATGGAAGCAGGGCTGCCTTTATAAACTACCACTTCGGGCACATGAAAAAGTGCAGTTTCCAACGTGGCTGTGCCGGATGCTACAACGGCGGCATCGGCGTTTTTCAGGATATCATAAGTCGAATTGAAAAGCACCTGTATATCTTTGTCACCCAAAAACTGCTGATAATATTCAATGTTGAACGAAGGCGCACCTGCAATTACGAATTGATGATCGGGGAACCGCTCAACCACGCCCAACATATCGGGCAACAATTTACTGATCTCCTGTTTACGGCTACCCGGCAACAAGGCAATTATCTTTTTATCGTTAAGACTATTATTAGAACGGAAATCAGCATCCGGCTTAAATGCTGCAACCGCATCCAGTAGCGGGTTCCCCACATAGTCAACGTCCATCCCCCACGTTTTATAAAAATCAACCTCAAATGGCAGGATGCAAAACAGGTGGTCGACACTTTTTTTGATCTTCAGTACGCGCTTTTGGTTCCAGGCCCAAACCTTTGGGGATATGTAGTAGCATACCAGCAGACCGCTCTTTTTGGCAAACTCGGCAACGCGTAAATTAAAACCCGGGAAATCGATCAGTACCAGCACATCCGGCTGCCATGCGGCAACGTCCTGTTTGCAAAAGGAAAGGTTTTTTAAAATAACCGGCAGGTTAACAACAACCTCGATAAAACCCATATAGGCCATATCGGCATAATGTTTTACCAGCGTACCACCTTGCGCCTGCATCAGGTCGCCGCCAAAAAAGCGGAATTCCGCTTGCGGGTCAAGCTGCTTCAGGGCTTTCATCAGGTTGGCGCCATGCAGGTCGCCCGATGCTTCACCGGCTATTAAATAATATTTCATATTTTGGTATGTTACTACATTGTAACATTATGCTATACAATTATTAAAACCTTCAAAAATACTCCTTATTTTAGATGATACTAATTTTATGAAAAAACTATACTTTTCTCTTATCCTAATTTTCAGCACTTTTGGCGCCTTTGCCCAAAAATACCTGCCGCAAATAAAGGCCGGAACAGTGCTTACCTACACCGCGCAATCTCGGAACACCGGTTCGAGCGCCGATGTAACATTAACCGTAATAAGTGTTGCCGATCCGCTTAAAATAAAATGGGATATCCCGGGTGTAGGCACCGGTTTTTATTCTATGAGCGCTAAATCGATAAAAAGCGCTTCGAAAACAATCGCCCAGGAACCTGACCCCGATATTGTTACCGCCCTTGATACCGACAAAACTTTAATACTGATATCAAAGGACGCCTATAAAAGCATGGTCGAAAACAAAACTTTTATCCTCAATGGCTATACCTTTAATGTACAGCCTGATACTTCAACTTTTACAATCAATGATAAAAAAGCGAATATAACTTTTGCTATAACACCAAAAGGCCATCGGGAAATATGGATATTAAACAACCCTGATTTTCCGATCATTTGCAAGGCCCATAGGGTAACACCTTATATCGATTTCTGGTTAAAAGCGCTCACAGAATAGCTTTAAATGTTAAAACTCCAATTATTTAATACCGGGATGGCGTGATGCGCCGTCATATCAAACTGTACTGGCACAACTGATACGTAATCGTGGTTTAATGCCCATACATCGGTATCTTCGCCTGCATCGTTTAACTGAAAAACGCCTGTGAGCCAGTAGTAAGGCCGTTTATGCGGGTCGATACGCTCATCAAATTCTTCGGCCCATTTGGCATTTGCCTGACGGCAGATCTTGATGCCTTTTATATGCGCAGTATTCGGGAAGTTTACATTAAGCAAGGTATTGGCAGGCAAACCGTTCGCCAGTACCTGTTGGGCAACCTCCTTCACATATTTCAGGCAATGGCTGAAATCCGCCTGCAGCGTAAAATCATCCAATGAAAACCCGATAGAGGGAATGCTCTCAATAGCCCCCTCAACCGCTGCCGACATGGTGCCGGAATATAATACGTTAATAGAATTATTCAACCCATGATTAATGCCCGAAACGCAAAGATCCGGCTTATTGCCTTTGAAAACAGAGTTTACCGCCAGCTTTACGCAATCCACCGGGGTGCCGGAGCAGCGGTACATTTCGATGCCTTCATAGATATCTACCTTATCCAGTCGCAAAGGCTTACCGATGGTAATGGCATGCCCCATGCCCGATTGCGGACTGTCAGGCGCAACCACTACCACGCGGCCCAGTTCCTGCATTACATCCATTAGCGCTTTTATACCAGGGGCGGTAATACCATCGTCGTTTACAACAAGTATGGTGGGTTTGGATTTTTTTTCCATTGGCACAAAATTAGTATATTTGGTATATGCATATTGCTGAAAAGAAGAAATATACTGATGATGACTACATGATGCTGGAAGAAGGCGCACCTTTTCAGTTAATAAACTATGACCTTATCATGTCCCCATCACCTAATCCTTTTCACCAGGCTATTGCTGCCAGGCTTTGTTATATTATTTTAGCATTCTTAGAAAATAAGAACTCAGGAGATTATCTGGGTACCGATGTTGATGTAAAATTTGACGACGGGAATGTTTTCCGACCTGATATCGTATTTATTTCTGAAGCAAGAAAGAAAGAGATACTTACAGACAGAATAGTTGGAGCCCCCGATATGGTGATTGAAATTCTGTCGCCATCAAATGCATATTATGATCTGCGTCATAAGAAGGATATCTATGCAAAATTTGGCATAAAGGAATATATCATAATTGATCCTTTAGCAGAAACTGCAGAATTATATGTTTTAACCGAGGATGCTTACCGCCCCCATCAAACAGCTCAAAAACCAGGAAGCCTGCAGTCTGTTCTATTAACAGGATTAATTTTTGATCTCAAAAAACTCTTCAAATAAAAAAGGGAGCATTTCGCTCCCTAATATTTTATAAATCATTCAGCCACTTCACCAGCTCATCACGGCCTTTGCCGGTTTTCTGCTGAAGCTTGCCTAACAGTTCGTCGTCCTTGCCTTCTTCACGAACCAGGTCGTCGTCGGTTAGGTCGCCATATGCTTGTTTTACTTTACCCTTCACCTCGTTCCAGGTACCTTTTAATTGTAATGCGCTCATGCTATTTTCATTTTAGATGTATGATAACAACATGCCGTTACTGAATTGGTTTTCTATAAAACATACAGTTATAAACTCTTTAGTTTATTTCTTTTTGCCTATGGTAATATCGTCTTTCGAGACGGTCTTTTTGCCGGCCTGGTAATCGGATACGGATTTATTGCCACCGGTAGCCGGCTCTTTTTTGATGTTTTTACTGCCTTTGTCTTTACTCATGATATGGTGATTATAGTTTAATTTATAAGATTAATAAGCTTTCCTCAGTTTGATGATGCGCAGCCAGTGCATCACTCTCATTACCGGGTAAACCGGATCTATTTCGAACCATTTATTGCCAAAATTGGCGCTGTTCGGATGTTTATGATGATTATTTTGGAACAGTTCGCCCAGCATCAGGAAATCAAAAGGGGTGGTATTCCTGGACTTATCCTTGTTATCAAAATTGGTATAACCATATTTATGACCGCACCAATTGACGATTGCCCCATGTATTGGCCCCATCATAAAGTGAATAGGCAATAACAGGAAGAGCCACCAATGCGCGGCAAAAAAGATATAGAACGTAGTGTAAGCTGCGCCAAATAATATCCTGGATAAGAGGGATGAACCCATACGGTCGATCAACGGCCATTCGGGGTAATGCCCGGGGAATTGCGCTTCGGGGTCTTTGGTGCGTTTTACGTAATCGCCGAATGTGATGATCGTAGCTTTCATCATTTGATAAATATCTACGAAAAAGTGCGGCGAATGCGGATCGTGCTCGGTATCGCTATAGGCATGATGCGCGCGATGCATCAGCGCATAGGCACGTGGATTTAAAAATGAAGCGCCTTCGAAAAAGTAAGCCAGCAGGTAAAACACGCGTTCCCAGGCTTTGCTGGTGGTGAACATACGATGTGAAGCGTAGCGATGCTGAAAAAAGGTTTGAAAAAATAACGACAGGAACCAGTGGGCGATAAAAAATATGATAATGATTAACATGTAACGGCTTTAATAATTAAATACAGGCAAGGCTTTTCCATGACTGTGGGCAGTGTAGTAAACAGAGAAGGTGATGGTTCACTGTTGGCCTGGATTTGACAGCAGGATGTACGCCACTGATTATGCTGCGTATGTCATCGAACCGATAAATGTTTGTGGAATGCTAAGCCAGAAACAGCAGGTGCTTTGAGATCCCGAAGGATTTGTAGTTTAAACGAAGGATTTTGTTATTTGTTTTACGAAACCCGAACTGAATTAAACAAAAAAGCACCCGTCAACAAAGGCGGATGCTTTATGAAATTTATTTGATCTTGATTAGATTACTTTAACATTGATCGCATTCAGGCCTTTCTTGCCTTCAGCTACATCGTACGCAACCTGGTCGTTTTCACGGATCTCGTCGATAAGCCCTGTAACATGAACAAATATTTCGTTCCTGTTGTCATTTTGTGAAATGAATCCAAAACCTTTTTGGTCGTTGAAAAATTTCACTGTTCCTTCTTTTTGCATTTTATTTATTTTAATAAGTGCGCAAGATAGGCTTTTTATTTGACAATCATTTACTTATGGTAAAATACATTAACAATATGTTAAATGATGACTATTCGGTTATAATGGGTTGACTTATTTATATATCTATTTTCCAAACTTCAAGCTTCCGGGTAAAATGATCTCGTAACTTCTATCCCGCCTATAATATTATCATTAAATTCATCCAGCTCCTCTGCAGGCACCCATAATTCATTATGTATTGGCCCGCCAACATTTTGCTCTTTAAATTTTTCGCAGTAAACTTTGTTTACTGCAAACCTGGTTACAAATCCGGAGCCCGAAGCAGGTACATTCCAATCACGCGCTATCTGTATGGCATATTCCTCGTTCATTACCGGGTAAAAAATAGGCTGCTGAGCTAACCTTGGCGGGAAACGCTTCCAACCAGAGTCTTCAATCAACTTTAATTCTTTCGGCCCTACCGGTCGATATAGGGTTATGGTTTCCATTTCCAGCTACAACGCCCCCGCCTTTATTTCATCCACCACACCCGGATCAAGCAAAGTACTTGTATCACCCAGGTTTGAAGTATCGCCTTCGGCTATCTTACGCAAAATACGGCGCATGATCTTGCCCGAACGTGTCTTTGGCAAGCCGCTTACAAACTGGATCTTATCCGGCTTGGCAATTGGGCCGATAATTCGGGAAACCGTCATAATGATATCCTTACGGGCAATTTCCTCATCTTCCTTACCATGGTTGCCCGGGCTTACCACAAACGCGTATACGCCCTGGCCTTTAATATCATGCGGGTAACCCACCACGGCGGATTCCACCACGCTGCTGTGCATGTTGATGGCGTTCTCCACTTCGGCAGTGCCGATACGGTGACCGGATACGTTTAACACATCATCCACGCGACCTGTAATGCGGTAATAGCCATTCTCATCGCGCAAACAGCCGTCGCCGGTAAAGTACATGTCTTTATAAGTGGCGAAATATGTCTGGCGACAGCGTTCATGGTCGCCATACGTGGTACGAAGCATGCCCGGCCATGGGAACTTGATGCAAAGGTTACCGCTTACATCGTTGCCTTCTATCACTTTACCGTTCTCATCCACCAAAACAGGCTGAACGCCCGGTAGTGGCAATGTAGCATAGCTTGGTTTAGTTTTGGTAATGCCTGCCAGCGGCGAGATCATAATACCGCCGGTTTCGGTTTGCCACCAGGTATCCACTATCGGGCAGCGTTTTTTGCCGATATGCTCATCAAACCAGTGCCATGCTTCCTCGTTGATCGGCTCGCCTACCGAACCTAATTTTTTGAGTGAGCTGAGGTCGTGGTTCTCAACTTTATCTAAGCCAAAGCTCATTAACGAGCGGATGGCTGTTGGTGCGGTGTATAAAATATTAACCTTGTATTTATCTACAATATCCCAGAAACGGCCACAATCAGGCCAGGTTGGGATGCCTTCGAACATCAGCGTAGTTGCACCCTGCGAAAGCGGACCATATACAATATATGAGTGACCGGTTATCCAGCCGATATCTGCAGTACAGAAATAAACTTCGCCCGGCTCGTATTGGAACACATTAGCAAATGTATAACCGGTATAAACCATATAGCCGCCGCAGGTATGTACCACGCCTTTTGGCTTGCCGGTAGAGCCGGAGGTATACAGAATGAACAGCATATCCTCGGCGTCCATTACTTCGGCTTCGCATTCATTGGTGCCCTGGGTTTCCACTTTTTTGATCTCGTCTTCCCACCACACATCGCGGCCCTTTATCATGGAAACAGGCGTACGGGTACGCGTAAGCACGATCACCCTTTTTACCGAAGGGCAACGTACCAACGCATCGTCAATCACATTTTTCAACGGCACTTCCTTATTACCACGAACGCCGCCATCGCAGGTGATCACGATATTACACTCAGCATCAAGTATCCTGTCGGCAATGGATTGCGCCGAAAAACCGCCGAATACTACTGAATGTATTGCGCCTATCCTCGCGCAGGCCAAAACTGCAATGGCTAGTTCGGGCACCATCGGCATATATATACATATACGGTCGCCTTTTTTGGCGCCATTGTTCTTGAGTACATTGGCAAACTGGCAAACTTTTTCGTGCAGCTGTTTATAGGTAAGTACGCGGTGATCTTCATTCGGATCATTTGGCTCCCATATGATCGCCGGCTTGTTGCCCAGCGTTTCGAGGTGACGGTCGAGGCAGTTCTCGGTAATATTAAGCTTAGCGCCCTGGAACCATTTTATTTTAGGCTCGGTAAAGTTCCATTCCAGTATTTTATCCCATTTTTTACCCGGTAATGAACGAGGAATATGCCATACAGATAGCGCGTGATTGGAATGTACCTGCTTCGGGCTCCGGATTTGTAACCAGGTTTGCAGTAAACAAAGTTTACTGCGAA
>Ga0206937_10106_pt1 | contig 15426 bp, 15 predicted proteins | sample Alteio_BWOrgHeat_11_FD_152923 | JGI IMG/M metagenome (GOLD analysis project Ga0206937, IMG submission 152923) | Enriched cells from forest soil in Barre Woods Harvard Forest LTER site, Petersham, Massachusetts, United States -... | ecosystem: Environmental > Terrestrial > Soil > Temperate forest >... | reverse complement strand
TTTTCTCCTATTTTCCAGTCGCGTAGCGACTCTAGCCGACGAGGAAAGGGGAGAGAAAGGGGAAAAAGGAAGGCGGTGACGAGCCTCCACACTCCAAATTGGCTATTCGACGTCGCATAACGCGACGTCATATTCGTCGCGCAACTTTACTTGATCGGTCTTGAATCCGTAAATCGTTGTGACCTGCGCGGACGTTGCCGTTCGTTCAAACCATGCCGCCGAACACCAGCGATACTGGTTCGCGACGGGAACCAGTCCATGTCGAACCGGATTCTGATGAACGTAGGCCAACCGCGCCAGATAAGATGTCTCATAGGTCAGTTGGGTTTCCCAAAAATTGAACCAAACTTGTCTCCCTTCCTTCGCGTGCCGCAGATTCAATTCGCGGGCAGAGTCCGCGTGAAGCTGGGTGAGAAACACGTCCAGTTTCGATGCCGATTCAGAACCATACGCGACGAAATGATAGTGGTTCGGAAAGACGGCCCAGGCTTCGAGCGTCCAGCCATGCTCCTGAGCCAAGTTCAGTAGTGAATCGTGCAATAGGTCGAGCAGCTTTCGTCCTTGAAAAAGGGGCTGCTTGTGGAGAGTGGCCGCAGTAACGATGAATGTGCCGTGGTTGCTGACTCGATGCAGCGGTGCGTGGGGCCAAGCGGGTTTCGAAGTTGCGACCACCGCCGAGGGTGTGGAATTGCTTTCGGCCGCAAGATCAAACGCGGTGTTGTTGGTTTCAAGAAGAGTTAAATAATCGGCGAGTCTCGAAAGCTGGTGGGCTGGCAATTGCCGCACGCGAGCGATGAGGTTTTCGCGAGAATGGTTTGTGGAAGTCATGGTTGTAAAGCCGGATTACGCTGGAGCAGAGTGAAAAAAAGGAGGAGGCTAAAGCGGCGACGAGTCGCCGCACTCCAAATTTGGAGTGCTGGGACTGGTCCCAGCTTTTCTCCGTATTTTCCTGCTATGCGGCCGGCATTACCAGAAGAGGGGAAGGAAAAAAGGCTAAAGCGGCGACGAGTCGCCGCACTCCAAATTTATTGGGGTTCGCGAGACGTGAGGCGTGTGGATCTAAAGTGAGGAAAATCGCCTCGTTTTTCCGATGAGGGCCAACTTGGTGCACGAAGTTTGTGCCGCGGTTATGGAAATTTGGAGGGGACTAAGCTTTGGTGCGGAAGGGAGGCGGAGCCTCTGGGGCAGTGCGTTCCCAGGCGGAGCCTGGGAACGAGGGGAGTGGGGAGCGGGACGTCCTACGGCTCGCCGGTTTAAATTAGGTACGATAAACTTTCGTTTTAGCCAATCATCAACGATGACCTGTCGCCCATGCCACCACGTACTGTTGAGGTTTCCGCTCCGAGCCGCTTGCACTTCGGCCTTTTTTCGTTTGGCGGCGGCGAGCGGCAGTTTGGAGGTGTCGGGGTGGTGGTTGAGAAACCGGGATTGCGATTGCGGGGGACGACCGCTTCCGCCTTCGATGCTCGTGGTCCCTTGGCGGGTCGGGTGCGGGAATTTGCCGAGCGTTGGGCGACATTTCACGGCCTTCCAAAGTTACCTCCGTGTCTTGTTGAGGTCGTGCAGGCACCTCCCGATCACGTTGGGTTGGGAACGGGGACTCAACTGGGGCTTTCGGTGGCGGCCGCGTTGAACGCATTCTGCGAATTCCCGTCTTCGACGCCAGTGGAACTGGCGATTAGTGTGGGACGCGGGCTCCGTTCGGCGGTGGGGACGTATGGGTTTTGCGGTGGGGGTCTGGTCGTGGAACGAGGCAAGTCGGTGAGCGACCCGATATCGCCGCTCGAATGTCGCCTGGACCTGCCTGCCGATTGGCGGTTCGTGCTGTTGACTCCGGCCGGTTTCACGGGTTTGTCGGGAAGCGAGGAGCAGAAGGCGTTTTCCGGCTTGCCGCGCGTCGACCCGAGCGTTTCGGAATGTTTGATCGCTGAAGTTCGGACGCGGATGGTTCCGGCTGCGGCACGTGGCGATTTCAATCAGTTCAGTGAAAGCGTGTACGAATTTGGGCGGGCGTCGGGGCTCTGTTTTTCGGAAAAACAAGGTGGGCCGTATAATGGTCCGGTGCTGACGGCGTTGGTCGAATCGATTCGGAACATGGGCGTGCGCGGGGTGGGGCAAAGTTCGTGGGGGCCGACGATTTTCGCCATTTTTCCCAACGAATTGGAGGCGAATCGGTTTGTGCGCGAGTTCGAGGAAAAGTGGCGGGATATGGCGAAACTTACGATGGTTGTGACGCCGGCGAGTAACGGGGGGGCGAAGGTTGAGGTGAGGGGCTAATTTGCCGTTGTCGCCTTTCGCTCCGCGAAAGTGTGAGCGCGGGACTCCCTTTCGCGGAGCGAAAGGCGACAATGGTTGTGCGGCGTGTCATGTGATAGATTTCTTCGCTTCGCCGTTTTTGTTTAGGGAGTATTTTTCAGCAATGCCAGAACTGGGTGTAAATATCGACCATGTGGCGACTGTCCGGCAGGCTCGTCGCACCTATGAACCGGACCCGGTGTGGGCCGCGACGTTCGCTGAATTGGGGGGGGCCGACGGCATCACGATCCACCTTCGCGAAGATCGTCGCCATATTCAGGACCGCGACCTGCGGGTGCTTCGGCAAACGGTTACGGTGAAACTGAACCTGGAGTTGGCCTGTAACGATGAAATTGTCGCCATTGCTTGCAATGTGAAGCCCGATCAGGCGACGCTCGTGCCGGAACGACGCGAAGAGGTCACCACGGAAGGGGGGCTCGACGTCCTTTCGCACCGCACGACAACCCGGACCGCGATCGAGCGACTGGCGAACGCCGGTATCTACGTTAGCTTGTTTCTGGACGCCGATCTTCGCCAGATCGAAGCTGCCAAAGAACTGGGAGCCGCCGCGGTGGAACTGCACACGGGGCAATACGCACTGGCCAAAGGCGCACACCAAAAAGCCGAGTTGGCAAAGTTGGTTGCCGCCGGAAAAAGGATTCGCGAATTGGGAATGGCCCTCCACGCCGGACATGGACTTAACTACCACAACGTTCAAGCGGTCGCCGCGATCGAAGGAATGCACGAACTGAACATTGGCCACGCCATTGTCGCTCGAGCCCTGATGGTGGGGATGGAACGAGCGGTGCGCGAAATGAAGGATTTGATTGCAGGTCGCTAGAAATATGTACAGCGAGATCATTTTATGATGAAACGTCCTGATTGCTTGTTGATGATTTCATGCTTCCTGCTTGTCACGTTGTTGGTTGGCACACTGTCCGCGCAGCAACCGCCGCCGTCCAAAGTGCCCGACGACGTCGAGATATTGCGAAATGTGGAATTTGGTCTGGGGGGAAATCAGAAACTTGTGATGCATATCCTGCGTCCCAAGCATCGGCCAGCCGAACCGCTCCCGGTGCTTGTTTACATTCACGGCAGTGCCTGGATGAAGGACAACAAGGACCTGGCGATCAGCCGGCTGATTGCCACGGCTCAGCAAGGTTATTTTGGGGCGACGATTCAAGTTCGCACAAGCGGCGAAGCGGTCTTTCCGGCTCAGATCGAAGATTCCAAGTGCGCGATCCGATTTTTGCGGGCGAAGGCCAAGGAATACAACATCGACCCAGACCGCATTGGCGTCTGGGGGGAATCGTCGGGAGGGCATCTGGCGGCCTTGGTGGGTTTGACGGCGGATGTCAAGGAATTGGAAGGATCGGGGGGGTGGCCGGAGTTTTCAAGCCGCGTGGCCGCTGTCTGTTCGATGTGTCCAGCGATCGATTTTCTTTCGCCGGATTGGCCGGAGCGTCACAACAACCCCGGCGGCCCCTCTTTCCGACTATTGGGGGGTGACCCTCGAAAGGACAAGTCAGAACTAGCCAAGAAGGCATCCCCTCTTACCTACATCACCAAGGAGAGTCCGCCGTTTTATATTGTCCATGGCGACAAAGACACGACGGTCCCGTATTCCCAAGGTGTATTGCTGCTCGAAGCGCTGAAGAAGGCCGGCGTGGAAGCGTCGCTCTATACCGTGCCTGGCGGAAATCATGGCAGCGTTCACCAGCAGGACAAGATTGTGGTGACGGAGTTTTTCGATAAGCGATTGAAGGACAAGAGAAAGGACAAAGAGTAGATCGCAATTGGGTTGCCGCCGCCGTAGGATGGTCGGCTCGTCTCCCTCTCAACGCAATTGACGGACGGACGAGGCGTCCATCCTACGGCCAACAATGACGATCTTCGTCCCAGCCGCGGTCTTTTAGAAAGAAGACGCAATTCTCGCCCCCCTGCAACACACGTGTTACAGAAGATCGCCCATAAAGGTTCGAAAAAAAGACTTTGTGGTCCTTCTGGGGGAGGAGAGGCTAGTTGCTAGGTTCTAGAGGCTAGTTAAGAGAGGTTCATGGTCCGATTTTTTCTAGCCTCTAGCCTCTAATTCCGCCGTGACCGCTTCGCCGATGGGTAGCCCCATGACTTCGCGAGCCAGGCGACGGTAGTCCTCGGCACCATGGGATTGCGGGGCATAATCGAAGATCGATTGTCCGAAACTGGGGGCTTCGGCCAAGCGGATATTGCGGCGAATTCGCGTCGTAAAACTTTGGGCCTGTGACCAAACGGCCGGGGACGTCGTTCTTCGCGAAAAGAATTCTTCGACATCGTTCGTGACTTCAGCGGCCAACCGCGTGCCGGATTCGTACATACACAAAACGACTCCAGTCAATTTCAACGTTGGATTCAATCGCTGGGCCACGATATCAATGGTTCGCAACAGCTTGCTCAAACCGTGCAAGGCGAGAAAGTGAGGCTGGAGCGGCAGAAAAACCTCGTCGACGGCCGTCAGCGCATTGAGCGTCAACACGCCCAGCGACGGAGCACAATCCATCAACAAATAGTCGTAAGGGGGCTGGTCGTAAGTGGCGAGATCGGCCACCAATTTGTCGCGCAAAATGACTTCACGCCCCACTTCACCCGCCAGTTCCATTTCGGCCGCGGCCAAATCGAGGTGCGCGGGAATGACCCACAAGTTTTGCGAAATCTGCCGCCGCACTTCGGCGAGTGTCGTGTCGCCGGTCAAAACGTCGTAGATTGATTTTTCCCCTTCGCGCAACGCAAGCCCCAGATGCAGTGAAGCATGGGCCTGCGGATCAAGATCCATCAAGCAAACTCGTTGCCCAGCTTCGGAGAGTGCCGCGCTTAGATTCACGGCGGTGGTCGTTTTCCCAACTCCACCTTTTTGGTTAATGACGGCAATGGATCGCATCGTAGGAACTCCGTTTCCCTTTTCAAATGGTGAGCCTGACATTGTCGCCTTTCGCTCCGCGAAAGGTCTTTGAACTCGCGTTCTTTCGCGGAGCGAAAGACGACAATGTGTTGTCGGCGAATCGCGTGCGGTCACGACACATTGGCCCGATCATTGGCGAACGCGCCGCGATTATAGCGCCCGCCGTCCATCGAGCCTAGACGAATCGGCCGTTTTGGCATGCTGCGTCCTGTTGGTGATCGGGGGTTTTTGGGCTAAAATCGCGGGTTGTCGCTAGCAGAACCATCGCGAAACGAGAGTGCAACGAGAGCGAGGAATCACCCGGTGCGAGTCATCATTGAAGAAGATGGAGAGTCGGTTGGCCGTCGCGCCGCCCGCTTTGTGGCGGAGTTAGTGCGCCGAAAGCCACGTTGTGTGCTGGGACTGGCGACAGGGATCACGCCGCTTTCGACCTACGGCGAATTAATTCGCATGCATCGCGAAGAAGATTTGGACTTTTCGGGTGTCACGACGTTCAACCTCGATGAATACGTGGGGTTGGGGGCGAACCATCCGCAAAGCTACCGCTACTTCATGCAAGAAAATTTGCTGGACAAGATCAATATCGATCCCAGCCGCACGCATGTTCCCGACGGCCGGGCTCTCGACTTTGAATCTTCATGCCGGCAGTACGAACAAAAAATCAAAGACGCTGGTGGGATCGACCTTCAGATTCTAGGGATCGGGCGCGATGGACACATCGCGTTCAACGAACCCGGTTCGTCGCTCGGCAGCCGCACACGTCTGAAGACACTGACTGGCGAAACCATTCAAGATAACGCCCGCTTCTTTGGCGGTGCCGACAAGGTGCCGCGTTTAGCCGTAACGATGGGGGTCGGAACCATTTTGGAATCGCGCCGCTGCTTGCTCTTGGCGATGGGAGAAGGAAAAGCGAATGCCGTCCGTGATACCGTGGAAGGGCCAGTAACCGCCCAGATCACGGCATCCGCGTTGCAGATGCACCAGGAAGTAATTGCGATCATTGATGGCACAGCGGCTTCGCGACTGGCTCGACGCGATTACTACGCCGAAGTGGAACGAAGTCAGGTGTTGTTGGAATCGGGACAATTGAAACTTTCGGCGATCCATGACTGATGGCCGTAGGACAGGTTTCCCAACCTGTCCATGATCCCTTGAAATCCCTTGGACCGGTCGGAAACTTGTCCCACAACCATCCTCCCCTTTAACCTCGAATCGGAAACGGAATGCGTCAAGCCGGAAGCATCGCGAACAGCCAGGACGCACAACGTCTCGCGGCATACTTGATTTCCCAAGGGATTGACGCCGTCGCCGAACAAGAAGCGTCGCAATGGTCCATTTGGGTGCGCGAAGAAGATCAAGTCCCCAAAGCGAAAGAGGAATTGGCCCGCTACATGGCGGACCCTCAACATCCGCGCTATGAGGGGGCTGAGAAAGCGGCGGCCGAACGGCTTCGCGAAGAGGCGAAGCGGCGCGCAAAAGCTCAAAAGAATGTCGTTAACCCTGCTAATAAGTGGGGCAATGAACGAGTGACCGCGGGTCCACTGACGCACGCCATCATCCTGCTTTGTGTCATCGTCTTTTTATTGACGGATTTCGGTAAGTCCCGAGACGGTGTGGTAACCAACAGTCTCCGTTTTGTGAACACACCTTCAAAAATAGATCCGCGCGGATTGACCAACGAGGAAATTGAGAAACGAATCGCCTACGCCCACGACCGTTCGCCGATGGCGAGCATTAAACGGGGGGAACTCTGGCGGCTTGTCACCCCCATCTTCATCCACCACGATTTCCTTCACATTCTGTTTTATATGTGGATGTTCCACTTGCTGGCGTCACTGATCGAATCAAGGCGTGGCACGGTCGTTTTAGGACTGCTCGTTCTGGCGATCGCGGTGGCCTCGAATCTAGGACAGGCACTCACACCATCCGAATGGGGAGGATCGCCGCAGGGCACGTTCGGTGGGATGTCGGGGGTGGTATACGGTTTATTGGGTTACGCCTGGATGAAAACACGGTACGAACCGCTCCTGGGAATTCGCATTCGTGACGACGTCGTTTTTTTCATGCTGGCCTGCCTGTTAGTATTGTGGCTGGGCAGTTTTCTGTCTCCTGACGCCTTCCCGATCGCGAACTGGGCGCATGCTATTGGATTTATTTCCGGCGTGGTAATCGGCTATTTACCGGTTCTGTTCCGACAGATGCGCACGTGAGCCATTGTCCCCTTTCGCTCGGCGAAAGGACGTTCTTTCGCGGAGCGAAAGACGACACTTATTCTGCACCAGTCCTTAGCTGGACTCACCACCCCAAACTTGCACAAGTTCCACCAAGACTTTTGCCGCTTGCGTCATTTCGTCGAGACAGGCCCATTCCAGGGGTGAATGCGGATTGTGCTGACCGGTGGATAGATTGGGCGTCGGCAGGCCGTGGGCCGTGAGTTGCGAACCATCGGTTCCTCCGCGCACGATCGTCAGCTTTGCGGGTAACCCCAGGCGGCGAAACGCTTCTTGGGCAAACGGCACGGCTCGCGGTTCGACCGACAAACCTTCGGCCATGTTGCGGTATTGTGGGCGGATATCAACCGCGATCGACACGCCCGGAAACATCGCTTCCACTTGTTTGGCGAGCGTTCGCAACAGCTCGGCTTGCTGTGTCAACTTCGCGGTCACAAAGTCTCGCAGCAGCACCTTCATTATCACTTCGGCGACGCCCCCCTCGACATGGTAGGGATGCAAAAAGCCATCGCGTCCGTCCGTGGTTTCCGGGGACATGCCATCACGCGGCAAGCGGGCGACGAATTCGCCTGCGGCGCGGATCGCGTTGATCATGCGGCCTTTCGCGATCGACGGATGGATGTTTTTCCCGCTCACCGTCACCGTGGCCAGGTCGGCGGAAAAGGTTTCGGTATCGATCTCGCCATGGCCAGCACCGTCGAGTGTATAGCAGACGTTGGCCCCCAACTTTTTGAAATCGACGTGATCGACACCGTGTCCAATCTCTTCGTCGCACGTGAACAGCAGACGAATCGGACCGTGTTCGATTTCCGGATGCTCGATCAGGTACGCGGCCATTTCCATAATGACGGCCAGCCCCGCTTTGTCGTCGCCACCCAGCAATGTGGTGCCGTCGGTGGTGATCAATGTCGCGCCTATCAGCTCTTTCAATTCCAAGTTTTCGGCGACGCGGATGATCTTGCTCGGATCGCCGGGAAGAGGAATATCCCCGCCGGCATAGCCCCGAATCACTTGTGGACGCACATTTTTGCCGGTTGTTTCGGGCGAGGTATCGAGGTGCGAATTGAATGCCACCACGGGTGCTTTTCGTTTTGTCGCTCCGCCTGTCGCGGGCACGGTCCCCCAGACGAGGCCGTGCGCGTCTTGTTCGACGTCCGCCAACCGCATTTCAGACATCTCCCCGACAATCAACCGGCCCAGTTCAAGTTGCCCCGGCGAACTCGGGTAAGCCGCCGATTCGATCCCGGCCGTGGTATCGATTTGAACGTAACGTAAAAACCGCTGCAAAAGTCGTTCGATATTCATGGGTAGATTTGTTATTCGTTACTTGTTACTGGTCATTCGTTATTTCACAACAATACCGTTCGTTTGCAGATGCGTCACCACTCACGCTCACTCCTCTCTTATTACTTTACCGAAGGCTTGGCGTTTTGGCTCGGGAACTCGTGAACCAGGTATGCTCCCGCACGGAAAACGATTGGATAGCGCCACGGAAAAAGACGACGCCCCTCGGCCGGGAATTCGGCGGGAAGGCTAAGTGGTCCGCGTGGCCCATCAGCGCGGGCGATCGCGTCGGAAAGCCCCGCGGCGTGAAGGTCCGAAATGATGTAGCGCGGCCGATGTTCCAAGAGGTCTTGCTGGATTTCTTGGATATGTGATTTGAGATAAAGCTGCCAAGTCGCTTGATAGACGAAGCGAACTTTCGGCTGGATCCCCAATCTCGGGTAGAGGTGAATCAGGTGATTGTTGTAACAAACGACATCGCCGGTTGCGACATTCTGTTCTTGTAAAAACCGGGCGACCTGTTCAAGGTCTTCCCAATCCGGATCCGCGATGCGCCGCAATTGATTGCGCAGCTCCGGACCGCTCGCTTCGCTTAAGCAGCGCGGCCAAAGAGTCAGTCGGTGCGGCCAAGCAAGCGGTGACATGATTAACGCTGCCACCGCCAAACCAAAACTCGTCCAGCGCAGTACCGCTGCCGGTTGCTTCGCATACCACATTGCGAAAAGGGCAATTGCCAAGATCAGGCAGGGAACGTGTACATAGTCGAACAGGATTTGCAGGAACATCGCTTGCAGCATCCAGCCGAGAAATAGGGCGCTCCAAAGCGCGCGCCGTTCGTCGTTCGTACATTCCGTCGGTCGGTCGCCCTTTACTTGCGACGCGTTACGTAAGCTTTGGTTCAGCCAAGTCAATGTCAGCGGGATGATCGGCAAATACAACAGCACCCACGGCAAGAAGCGACCGCACATGCCGAGGAAAAACGATAACTTCCATTCGCGGCGAACACCCGCGACATACGTCGGATTCAAAACCGTTAGTGTGTCCCAAAAATAAGGCCAAGCACCGGTGCGTACTAGCCACATTATGCCAATCGCTCCGACAATCAAGCCGCCAAGCACCAGTCCTGCGAGATCGACCAACGAACGAGTCACGCGCCGCGCCAACCATGCACTTAGAAACCAAACGATTGCAGCCGGTATCATGATGTGCGGCTTGATCCAGACTCCCATCCCCCAAACGATTCCTTCGAGCAAGCCGAAAAGAAAAAGGGAAACCGTCGACTCCGCACGGCGCATCCGCCCGATTTGTCGCTCGCGCAGCCACATTGCAATCCCGGCTGGCAACAACAGCCATGGGTCGCGTTGGACTTGGCTCCATTCCGCCAGCGATAAATAACACCAGAACATTCCACACGCTGCACAAAGGGCCGTCGACGCTCGCCCCCCCGTACGAATGATCGCCCCACACAATACCAATACACTCCCCGCAAAAATCAACAGATCCGCCGCTCGAATCGCTTCCGAACTATCTCCCAACAACGAACGGACCGCGATGTGTAACCATACCACCCCCGGCAAATTCGGTTCGACCATATCACGGTAGAGGACTCCGTCATTCAGGACATTTTTTGCCTGAAGATCGTAGTACACGGGATCATTCGTGAGAGGCATGCGCAAGAACTGCGGCACGGCCAAAATCAGGATTACCACCAATACGCTCAACGCGATAAGCCTTGCCGGGCGATCGTTGCATGAGCGATTTGTCATATCCACGGAATCAGACATGGGGCAAAAAATGCTTCGCGGCAAATTCCTGAACCACGCGTCGTTCGCACAGCTGACGATGAACGTGCGGGCGTTTGGCAAGGAGCAGTTGTTGAGCCGCGGCGGGAGTCAGACCGCGATTCGCCACCAGCCAACAGAGCACCACTGTCGCGCTCCGGGCGCGGCCCGCTTTGCAATGGACGTAGACGGTCTCGCCTTGGGAGGTAAAACGATTCATGAACGCGACCGCTTTTTCGACATCCTGCAAACTAGGGGGTGTGAAATCGGTCGTGGGAATGTGTAGTTGTTCGATACCGGCGGCCGCATATTCACGCTCTGGTCCGGCGTATTCTTGGCAAGTATTCACGACGCCGCGCACGCCGGCCGCCACCAGCTTTGCCACGTCGCTCGGCAACGGCATGGCTCCCAAGATCACGTGATCGTCGACGCGGTCCCACCAATGGCGTACCTTCAGCACGCGGCCGAGCAGCACGTTCCAAGCAAACGTTGGCCAAAACATCGTTCGCGCAAAAAGCCAACGCATCATGCGGATAACCGCCGAATAAAAAGGCGAACGAAATTCAATATCCACCTGTACTGGTGAGCCGGAGGGCGTTAGCCCCCGGACTCCGCGTCTCGCATGTGCGTCCGGGGGCTAACGCCCTCCGGCTCGCCTAAACATATTTTCTCTTGCCGTTTGGCTGAAACTGGAAGCGTTACTTCTTCGCCAACTCGGCTTCGATCGCTTGCATCACTTCGGGTGCGTTGGGCTTGGTCTTCGTGGGGAAGCGAGCCACCACGTTGCCGTCGCGGCCGATCACGAATTTTTCGAAGTTCCACTTGATGGGTCCCGTGCCAACCGGCTTGGCATCCACCGTCGTCAACAGCTTATAGAGCGGGCAGGCGGCGTCACCATTTACGTCGACTTTCGAGAACAGATCGAACTTGACGTCGTATTTCGCTTTGCAGAATTCCACGATCTCCGCTTCGCTACCCGGTTCTTGTTTTCCGAATTGATTGCAGGGGAAACCAACAACGGCGAGCCCTTTCGGGCCGAGTTCTTCGTGCAGGGCTTCCAATTCCTTATACTGGGGGGTCGCGCCGCATTTGCTGGCAACGTTCACCACCAACAAGACTTTCCCATGATATTTGCTCAGGCTTTCTTCCTGGCCGGCGATATTCTTCATCTTGAAGTTCAAAGTGGGGGGCGATTCCGCCTGAGCCAGATTGGCGATCGTGGAGGAAGCGGCCATCGCCATGGCGACGATCCCAAAAAGCAGTTGCGATTTGCTCATAGAGCAATCTCCTAAAAAGATGGAATGGTGGGCAAAGTTTGTCCGTCGTTTTGAATCGACAGAGCGCACGGGATGCGGAACGAGTTGCCTGTGATGTCGGCAGGATGTCGTCGCGAAAACACGCGATCAGCCACCCCTAACGACATTCGGTTCGCTCCGCCTCCCTGCCCCAACACGTCGTGCTGGTTTGCCTATTGTTTGCGACGCGGATACGTTCGGCAAGCGTTAAAGGAAAAAAATTACCTTTCGCCTCAATATGTGGTCAGACGGGCGTGTGGCCGCTACGTCCGGACGAACATTTTCATGGGAAAACCCCGAAATATTGACGAGCTTGGGACAAAATGAGATAAAGGTTGAAAATACCCTATTAATAGAGGGGGCTCATTATGGTTAGTTAACAGTTAACAGTTCACGGTAGGTATGAACGACCGACACGGCCCCCACTTACACTGTCGAAATCCATGATCAAGGAGCAGGATGATGCATTTTCTAACGGCGGCTCGTCAACGGGTCGAACTTTTACCGGTTGACATGAAACTAGAAACGGAGGCCGGGCAGGTCGTCGTGCGGGCGGCCGGATTACACGAGTATACTAGCCGTCTTTCGCGCGCTGTACGCGCCTTTTTTGATGTGCCAGTCGGACCCCAAGTGTCGCCCGGACTCCGCGCCGCGGTGGAGGTGATTCGCAGCGAACCACCGCTGGCACTTTTTCGCGACAAGGACTCGGGCCTGTTGCGACTGGTGCATAAGGAAATCGTTCTCCGCTTCGTCGAGAATACACCTCTCAAAATACAAGAACAGTTGCTCGCTAAACACCACCTTGAGATACAGATGACGAATGAATTTGTTCCCAATCAGTTCATTGTCAAGGTCAAGCAGGAAAAGCATACTGGACAGGAATTGATCGCGATCGCGAATGCCTGCATGGAAACCGAAGAGGTAGCGTTCGCGACGCCCAATTTTATATCGGAGTATCGTCGCCAAGAGTTCGTTATTCCCGTGACGCAGTGGCATCTAAAGAACACAGCAGCAATCGCGGGCCAGACGGTCCATGAAGATGTCAAAGCGGCAGGCGCTTGGGCGATCACCCAGGGCAAACGAACGATTATTATTGCCATATTAGACGACGGAGTCGATATCGAGCACCCGAACCTGAAGAGCAATATTCTCAAGAATCCCGACCCGAACCAGCCATTAGATCTGGTGGGACGAGATTTCTTTATTCCCGACAATGCCAACCCGGAGCATTTCAACCCACGCCCCAAGAACTTTCAGTATCCCTACGATCAGATGGCGGGAAACGATATTCACGGAACACCATGTGCGGGAGTCGTTGCGGCGACCGGTAAGCAAGGCGTTGCGTGGGGAATCGCTCCCAAATGCCGCATCCTGGCCGTCAAGATTTTTCATGGCGATAATCTGTCCTCCGACGCCCGTGTGGCCGACGCCATCCGTTACGCTGCCCTGCATGCCGATGTCTTGTCGTGTTCCTGGTCAGGAGGTCACAGCACGGACATTGAATTGGCCATCCGCGATGCGGGCACCTTGGGACGTAAGGGTAAGGGCTCCACTGTCTTTTGCGCGGCGGGCAACGATTATGGTAAGCCCGTGGGCTTCCCGGCAAGTCTACCGGATGCGGTTGCCGTAGGCGCTTCCACCGATCAGGCAATGCATGCAAATTACTCGAATATTGGCAAGGAGATTTGGGTCGTGGCCCCTTCCAGCGGTGGAAAACAAGGGATTTATACTACCGACGTTTCCACCCCTAACCGCGGATTCAACTTGGGAACCGATGCGGCCGGTGGCAAGGATGGTTTGCATACGAATAGCTTTGGGGGCACTTCTTCCGCGACTCCTCTGGCAGCGGGGGTGGCGGCTTTAATGTTGTCCGTCAAGCCGAGTCTAACGCGCGATCAAGTGCGCGATGTGTTGAAAGATACCGCCGACAAAATCGGAACCGATCACAATCCGAAAACTGGACACAGCAATGCGTTTGGATACGGCAGGGTGAACGCGGAAGCCGCGATCAAAACCGCGAAAGCGATGCCCTAATGGGGTGTCCCAACAATCACTATCCTCGGCGGAAGGCTTGCAGTGTTTCGGGCCAGACCGTCACCGCGTAGTCGTTTTGATTTTTGAGATCGGATAGCACGTCCGGCAGGTATCGCTGACCGGGATGGTCTGATACCAGAGCGACCTGGGCTGGAACAAATTCGTTCCGGCCTTTCACTCGCAGACCTTGGGGGAGCCACTTCTCAAGTTCGGCATCGCTTAAAGGCGAGGCGAATCGCACCATGACCGTACCGACGGGATAAGTTGGCGCGCCACGATCATCAAGGAAAACGGGAAACACTTCGCCCAGTGTGCCTACCGCGTCGCGTACTTTTTCCCACCCCTTTCTGCCACTGGAAGCGGGAGTAGAAAGCCGCACGATGAAGGTTCCGGCACGTCCCGCGACTGGGTACAAAGTCCCCAATTTCTCCAAGCGATGCCGTACTTCATGTATGTCCTCATGGGAGGGAAAATACACCACATACTCCAGAGGACTAATTTGTTGAGAATTGAATGGCATAGCAATTCACCCGTACAGGTATCACACCCTGCTCTAATTCTACCATATAAGTCAAGCGATTTCTCTTGGATTCCCCGCCGTTCGATCTTGCAGGCATGCTTTTCAGGGACGTGTGGAAAGAAGGCGATTTCGGTTAAAAAATCGCGTCATTCGTGATTTCGTGTCGGATTTGACACTCCCGCGATTTTGACAATTTCAATTTGCGTTTCGGACGAAATGTCGCCCGATGTCTCTTTACCGTGACACTTGCCGGTCCAAATCGATGACCCGATGGGCTGTTAGAAGGGGCGCATTGAGCGTCGTGATCGAAGCACTCCTTTGGCCATAAATTCCCACTCGTTTCTTCACGTAGCGATGCAAATTCACGCCGGGGGCGGGAGTGACGTACTGCAGTACCTTCCCGTTATCGTCCATGATCGCATACGGCGGAGCGGACTTTTTGGACGACTGGACAGGGACCAGCCAGCCACTGCCATCAAAACGAGGCGCCATCGCCCCGTCGGGAAGTCCAGGAGCGGTTGTTGCCAGGGTACCGGTACCGGGGGTGACGATCACCCCTCGTTCCGCTTGAATGTGCCGCCGTTGGAGGCCTTCGAATTGCGTGATCTTTTCCAAAAGCAAGCGAGCACGGCCTCGTTCCAACGGCGTTTTTCCGTTTTCCACCATTGCTTCGGCTTGATCGTGCAGCCGATCCAATTGCCAATACGATGCGTCTTTCGAAACCATCAGTGCGAGTTGAGCTTCGATGTCGGCGAATTCGTCGTCCGCGCCCGTCCTGGGACGGGGAGTGCCGGCATCGACCTGCGATTGGCGGTCGAACGATTTGATATCGTCGGACGAAACGCGGCTCGCCACGTTCAGGCGATCGCGTGATGCGAGCGGCGCAGGCGTGGTGGCTGTGGGAGTGATCGGTATCTCGCCAGCCGTCTGCTGAAGAACCCACGGGCCTTTTTTTGTTGGCTCGCTTTTGGTCGATTCAATTCTGCTGACGCCGCTGCTGTTCACTTCTTCCGCAAAACTTGCAACCCGGACTTGCGAGTCGATCGCTAAC
>Ga0206937_10205_pt2 | contig 15466 bp, 14 predicted proteins | sample Alteio_BWOrgHeat_11_FD_152923 | JGI IMG/M metagenome (GOLD analysis project Ga0206937, IMG submission 152923) | Enriched cells from forest soil in Barre Woods Harvard Forest LTER site, Petersham, Massachusetts, United States -... | ecosystem: Environmental > Terrestrial > Soil > Temperate forest >... | reverse complement strand
CAATACAAACGATGTCGCAAGCGCATGGCGTTCCTTGGTTAAACCCGGTGACCGGGTGGGGATCAAGATTTCGGCGGCTGGTGGAAAATTCTTCTCCAGCCACAAGAGCGTGGTGGAGGCGATTGTTGAAGGATTGGAGAGTGCGGGAATTGCGAGGAAGGATATCATCGTCTGGGACCGTGAAGGTCTTGCGGCTGCGGGTTACACGAATCGTGAATGCGGCTATCAGGTGCGATCCATCGAGTCCGGTCAGGGCTACGATCCGGAGGCAGTGATTACTTCAGGCATCCTCGGTAAACTCATTTGGGGCGATCTGGATTTCGCGAAGCGGGATGTAAAACAGCAGAGCATCGTTCCACAGGAACGCGATCAACTCAGCCAGGACAGTCATCTTTGCAAGATATTGAGCCATGACGTAACGAAAGTGATCAATGTTCCCGTACTAAGCACCTCGGAATCATGCGGAATTGCAGGATGTCTTTATAATATGACGGTGCCCAACGTGGATAACTGGCGGCGTTTCGGCGGGAACGATTCGTTCATTTGCGATCTGTATAGCGACGAGCGCATTGGCAAGAAAGTCGTGATTAACATCATGGACGGTCTGCTTGCCCAGTATGCCGGTGGCCCGGAGTTTCAACCGAATTATTTGTTCCGTCATGCCTCGATTTACGCCAGTAAAGATCCGGTGGCGCTGGATACCGTAGCCCTTGCCCGCATCGAGCAATGGCGCTCGCAGGGAAAGTTGCCCCGTATCGCTCCACAGGCGGCCTACCTTCCCACAGCATCGCAGATGGGGCTTGGCGCCGTTACAGGGGATATGATTGATTTGCGGCAAATCCGGCCGCGTTGACACGATGGCTTCTTCGTCCAAAGAATCACAGGACCTCGGCGGAGCGCTTCTGGCGTCTGTATCGCGGTCATTTTATCTTTCGATCAAGATTCTCCCGCAAGGGGTGCGTGGATCCCTCGGGCTCTCTTATTTGCTGGCTCGCATGGCTGACACGATTGCAGACGCCGCGGAAGTACCGTCGAAGTTGCGCTTAAAGCACCTGCAGGCCTTTCAAGGAATGATTTGGGGTGGAATCGACCGGGAAAAAATTCTGCTTTTACAAAAGGAAATTATTCCGTCCGACAAGGCGGAACGCAAGCTGTTGACCAAAATCGAGGCCTGTTTGGAATGGCTGCATGCGCAACCCGATGATGACAGAAGAGATATCGTAAATGTCTTGGAAAAAATCATCTGCGGGCAGGAACTTGATATTGTGCGGTTTCCCGGCGCAAGCCATCCTCGCGCATTGCAAAACGGTGCGGAACTGGACGAGTACACTTATCTGGTGGCGGGATGCGTAGGAGAGTTTTGGACAAGGATTTGTTGCCGTCATTTGCAACATTACGCGAAGATCGATGAGGAGAGGCTTTGCGCGCTCGGCATCAATTTTGGGAAAGGCCTTCAACTCGTAAATATCTTGCGCGACATGCCGGCCGATTTAAGGGCAGGGCGGTGCTATTTGCCTGCGGACGAATTGAAAGTCGCTGGAGTTGATCCTGCATCAGTCATGGCCTCGGCGGAGTCCGTGCGGCCCATTTTCGATGGGTGGCTGAAAAAGGCAGCCGCCCACCTTGAGGACGCTTTTCAATACATCGAAGCCATATCGAACAGGCGTGTACGCATTGCTTGCATTCTACCTTGGTTCATCGGCATGCGCACTTTGATTTTGTTGAAACAAAATTTCCCGCTCACCACGGACAAGCGGGTTAAAATAACCCGTGCTGAAGTGCGAAGATTGTTGTTTCTTGCGCCGGTCGCGGCTTTCTCTGACAAGTTTTTGCGCCGGATGCGGGCTGGTTTGAATCGTGCCTTTGCGGAAGCGCAGCCGATGGATGTCACCTGATCCGCGGCTATCCCTTTGAGAGGAAATAATTCCGCTGCTTTTCGCTGATCGGTCTGCCGAGCTTTTCCAGCACCAGGAGCATATCCTCCCAAACCTTGCGTTTTTCAGAAAGGGACTGATTCCGCAACAAATAAGCGGGATGGTAGGTGGCCATGAGCGGAGTGCCTTTGAAATCATGCCAGCGGCCGCGCAATTGGTTCATGGGAGCCGTGGCGTCGATGAGTCCCTGCATGGCAGTGGCGCCGAGGGCTACCATCACGCGCGGCTGGATGATTTCGATCTGCTCGATGAGATAGGGGAGACACGTCGCCATTTCGTCCGGACGTGGCTTGCGGTTGCCCGATTCACCGGGAGGCATGTCGGGACGGCATTTCAGGACGTTGCCGATATAAACCGTGTCGCGTGAAAACCCCATCGTCTCGATGATCTTTGTTAAAAGTTGTCCTGCCTTGCCTACAAAAGGCTCTCCTTGCAGGTCTTCATCCGCACCCGGCGCTTCGCCCACAAACATCAGTTCGGCATCAATATTACCCACGCCAAACACCACCTGCGTCCTCGATTTCACGAGATGGGCGCATTTTTCACAAACAAGAGCCCGCGCTCTCAGGGTGTTCATGCGTTCAGCCTTGTTGGAGCTATCACCCGATGATGGTATGGAGATTATGGCGTCTCTGTTTTCCTTGGGAGTTTCCGCTTTCGCAGAACTTTTTGGAGGAGCTTTGGTATTGACGAGTTTTGCAAGGGAATCTTTGGAGGCCCGCATGCCCTTCCCGCCGCTTTCCTGGATTCCTGTCAGCGCTTCGTGTACGATTTGGACTGCCTGGTCGAACTTGCTCATTTTCAAAGGGTCTTAATTCCAGCCTGTAAAAAATCGGCGGGTATTGGAGATTGAAATTCCATCCACTCCGAATTGCGAGGATGAAAAAATCCGAGCTTCCGGGCATGCAGCATCTGGCGCGCGAAGCCGTCACCATTTTTTGAGCCGTACAATTTGTCGCCAAGCAACGGATGCCCGAGATGTTTCATGTGGACGCGGATCTGATGCGTGCGCCCGGTATGAAGTGTGCATTCCACGAGTGAGGCAGTTTCCAGTTCTTCTAGCACCCGGTAGGCAGTTTTTGAATTTCTCCCGCGCGACTCATTCACCACCGCCATTTTTTTGCGATGCACCGGATGGCGCCCGATACAGTTTTCAATGAGCCCGCTTTTCGTTTTGAGATGGCCGGAGACAAGGGCCAGGTAAACTTTTAAAATCTTCCGCCCTGCGAATTGCGCGGAAAGGTTTTGATGGGTGAAATCGTTCTTCGCAACCACGATGCAGCCGCTGGTTTCCTTGTCCAGTCGATGCACGATCCCGGGCCTCTGTTCCCCGCCTATGCCTGAGAGCGTGGGGCAATGGTGAAGCAGCGCATTGACCAGTGTGTGGTTCCAGTTCCCCGCGGCGGGATGCACTACCAGTCCCGCAGCTTTGTTTAGAACGATGAGGTCATCGTCCTCATGCAAAACTTCCAGTGGAATTTCTTCCGCCTCGGTTTTTGTGGAAACGACGGGCGGTTCTTCGACTGCCACAACGTCGTCCATCCTGATTTTTGCCCCGGGCTTCACCGGGCGATCATTGAGGAGAATGCAGCCCGATTTGATCAGTCCCTGGATGCGCGCCCGCGAAAGATGGGCGATTTCATGGGATAAAAAATGGTCCAGCCTGCTACCGGCGTGCTCTTGGGTGATGCGAAATACCGACATAGTGATCGTTTGTTCCTAGAATAATGATGAACAACATGTACCTCAATAGAGAATTGCTACCTGTTTTGATTCCGCATTACACTACGCACCAATGCCAGAAGACGTTCCCAAAAATCCCCCGATTCTGCAATCCTGCCCGGACTGCGCCGCTGTGCTGGATATTAGTGAAGAGGAACCTCTTTCCAGTGTTATCTGCCCGGTTTGTGGCACACCGATGCGTGCCCGGACGCAGTTTAATAATTTCGTTTTGCAAATGCAGATTGGCGTCGGCGGCATGGGGGCGGTTTATCGTGCGCTTGATACAAAATTAAACCGTCTGGTTGCACTGAAAGTCGTGCTCAAGCAGTACAGCAGCGATCCCGCCTTTCTTGCGAAATTCGAGCACGAGGCGCGCATGGCTGCGGCGGTCAATCACCACAATGTGGTGAAAGTTTATTCATTTGGCTCCGACCACGGCCTCTTTTACATTGCCATGGAACTCGTGGACAAAGGGAGTATGGATGAATTGCTGGTCAAGGAAGGGCGCATTCCGGAGGCGCAGGCGCTCGACATAGGCATTCAAATAGCACAGGGCCTCAAGGCTGCCTGGCATCGGGGGCTCATTCATCGTGATGTAAAACCGGGCAATGTGCTCTTCTCGGATGCCAGCACGGCGAAGATCGTCGATTTTGGGCTGGCGCTACCCATGGAGCATACCGTTGTGCCAGGCAGCAAGACTGAGGAAGTATGGGGAACGCCATACTACATCGCCCCCGAAAAGTTGACTCACGAAGCTGAGGATTTCCGCAGCGATATTTACAGCCTGGGAGCCTCCCTTTTCCATGCATTGGCGGGACATCCTACTTTTGAGGCGGAGACAAATTCCATCAGTGCGCTCCGGCGTTTGAAAAGCCAGGAAGTGAATTTGCAGGCGGTGGCGCCCGATATTTCCAGCGCAACGGCATATGTGATAAACCGGACGCTTCGCGTGGACCCGAAGGAGCGCCCGCAATCCTACGATGAGTTAATCGAGCATTTGAATTATGCCCGCACCAAACTACCGGAGTCGGGAGGTGCTTCACAATCCTTCTCGAGAAATAATGCTCACGAAAAACGCTCCAAAAGGAAGGTGATCCTTATTTCCGCACTCGTGGCAGTGGCACTTGTCGCGGGCTTGTTGCTGCTTGCCATTGGCAACAGGAGTTCAAAGACGGATAACAGTCCCGATGGGATGCTGGTGAGAAAGCAGGGCGACCTTGGAACTGCGGATGCCAGGTATAAGCTCGGGCGCAAGCAGTTGTTACGGAGCGACTTTGCGGCTGCAACAAACACCTTTCACGAACTGGGGAATGCGGAGAATGTTCCTCACCCTCTCGACCGTTGGGCTGTCTTGCACGAGGGCTTGAGCGCTCTGTTCGGGGGGCATCGGTCTGTGGCCCAGGCTGCATTCGACAGGCTGGCGCAACTCGGCGTTTATTCCGATGCGCCCGAGGACAGGACACTTGCGAATTTCTTTGTTGAGGTGGGGCGCTCGGCATCCGGCTCTGAGCCGTTTCCTCCATCGATGGGGGCACAATATAATCCGGATAACTGCGAGGCCATCGGTCTCCTTGTTGGTGCGCTTGATGACTGGGAACTGTCGCATTTCGAGGATGCATCCACGCTGTTCCGCGACTTCGTCTCGGCCGATCCAAAGCCGCCGTACGATTGGATTGCGCAATACAAGCCCCTGGCACAAAAATACGTCGCGGACTACGACGCCTACAAAAAAATCACCGCTGAAATAAAATCCGCCGACACGGCGCAAAAGCAAACAGACGCGCTGGAGGACTTGCAGGTGTTTAAGACCAACATCCACATACCAGGCAAGCTCGCCTCGGACTTGCTTCAGACTGAAACAGAGTTGCAAAACACGGTGGCCGCCCGTCAGGCGGAGGAACAGCGCGCAGTAGCCCAGGCCGCTTTGAAGCATGATCAGGAAAGCAAGGCGCTCGAAATCGCAACCGGAAAATTCTCGTCCTACATTCATAGCTATCAATTCGAAGAGGGGATGGCCGCGATCGCAAACACTCAGGTTTCCGATACGCAGATCAGCGGCCAAAAAGCGGCTTTATTGAAAAAAGCGCAATGGCTCGTGCAATTCAAGGATACGCTGGTCAATGACATCAATGTGTTGGGTTATACCCAGCCCATATTAAAAATAAACGGTGCTTCCATAACCGGGGGCGTTCACAAGGCGACCAGGGCCCAGCTTGAAATCGACACACAGTATGGTGCGCTTATTGTCCCCTGGGGCGAGCTTCCTCCTTCGGAAATCATGGCAATGGCGGATTATTTCACCCAAAAAACCACGGTGCCCGCGGCGGCGGCGGATCGCATGTGGCTTGCCGGCGTTTTTGGCATTGAAACCGGTATGGTAAAGGATGGGAAAGCGTTGCTCGACAAGGCTGCCCGGATCAAAGCCGATTACTACTACGAGATGATTCTCTTTCCAAAGTAACCGCCTGTTTACATGCAGGCATGTGATGCTAAGTTTCTTAAAATATGAGTGACCCGAAATTTCCCACCCCTGAAGAAATTCAGACAAAACTTGCCGAGTTCATGAAATCAAACTTCGGGGGCAATGTTTCCGTCGCCTCGGTTCCGCAGCATGAAAAAGTGGAAACCGAGGGTGGGACGGATGGGCCGAAAATGCACCCGGATACATTCGATTTTCATTATCTTCCACGTGATGTGAAGGCTTATCTCGATCGCTTTGTGATCAAGCAGGATGAAGCAAAAAAAGTCCTCTCGATTGCCGTGTGCGACCATTACAATAATGTGAGGCATCAGGCCGAGCAGGAGATTGAGGCGGGCGTGCCGGTCGAATACACGAAACAGAATATTATTTTGATCGGGCCCACCGGCGTCGGCAAGACGTATCTCATCAAGCATATCGCGGAATTGATCGGGGTGCCGTTTGTAAAGGCGGACGCCACGAAATTCAGCGAAACGGGCTATGTCGGCGGCGATGTCGAGGACTTGGTGAGGGATCTTGTGTCGAAGGCGGGCGGCGATGTTACCACGGCGCAATACGGCATCATTTACATCGACGAGATCGACAAGATCGCTGCGGTGGCAAACGCACAGGGGCGGGACGTGAGCGGGCGCGGCGTGCAGACTACGCTGCTGAAACTCATGGAGGAAACCGAGGTGCCGCTGAGAAATCCCATGGACATTCAGGGACAAATCCAGGCGGCGATGGAGATGCAGCGCGGTGGTGGTGGAAGGGCGAAAAAAGAGACGATCAATACGCGCAATATCCTGTTCATCGTGAGCGGGGCATTCGACAAGCTCAAGGATCTGGTGGAGCGCCGTGTCAGGCAGAGCCGCATCGGCTTTTCTTCCGCCAACTCGGCGCAACCGGCGGCCCCGGAGGAATTAATGCGATTGGTTACTACACGCGATTTTATCGACTACGGGTTTGAACCGGAATTTATCGGGCGTCTGCCTGTGCGCGTGGTTTGCGAGCATCTCGAGGTTGCCGATCTTTTCGAGATCATGAAACGCTCGGAGGGAAGCATCATCCGGCAATACACGAGGGATTTTCATGCATACAATATCGACGTCGCATTTGAGGATGATGCGCTTCAGGTCATTGCGGAACGCGCCGCTGAGGAAAAGACCGGTGCGCGCGGCCTCCTTACCGTTTGCGAAAAAATCCTGCGTGATTTCAAATACGAACTTCCCGGCATGGGCGTGGCCGGGTTTGCTGTGGACGGCAATCTCATTGAGAAACCGGATATCGTGTTAAAGGAACTTCTCGACGCGGGCCGGGAGCAGCGCGAAAAAAAACAGGCGCTCGCCATTGCGGAGTTTGCCGCGAAATTCACCCGTGAGTTCGGGGTCAGGATGCGATTCAGCGACGAGGCGACAGCGCGCCTGATTGAGAGGGCGGACCAGGAAAAGGTTTCCATTCCCCATCTTTGCGAAAAACTGTTTCAGGATTATGAGTTCGGGTTGAAATTGCTCCAGCGCGACGATGGCCGGGAATTCGTGATCGCACCCGAGGCCATCGACGATCCCGACAAATTTCTCAGCGATTGGCTGGTGAAAACGTACCGCGATGCTTAAATGTCTCGCCCTCTCTCGGTGGAGTTGTGATATAAATTCCGCCCCAAGGGGAAAATCGTGCGCTACTTAAAGATTACATTATTGATCGGTTTTTTGGTCTCCGTCTTCGTGGCGGGGCTTTATGAAATCGGCGCCTTCATGCGCCTGGATATGGGTCTTTGGGATTTCATGGGCCAGATGTCCGGTCATCCGCCAAGGCACATCTGGGTGCAATACGCGGTTTTTGTCTCCCTTGCGTTTGGCATCGCATGGACCACGGTGGACATCAACAGGCCTTCCTTGAAAGCCGTGGTCGCCGCCGGCGCATTGATCCAGATGCTTGGCGTGCCTTGGGTGCTGAACTTTTTTTATCATTTCTTTTCACCGTTCCCGGGCTCGCTCGCCGTCGTAATGAGCTTCGGTGCAGGTTTCGCCTACTCCCGTAGCGATGCGGGGAAACGCAAGCGCACCTTGCGCACCGTGTTCGGCGACAGGCTCTCCAGGAAATCTTTCGTGACGCTCGTCAATTCCGACTCGCCGCTGAATTTTCAGGGGGAACTCCGTGAAGCCACCATCGTTGTCTGCGAACTCTTCAATCACGATTCCATGGCCGAGGTGTTGCCCGTTGCCGATTACGTGGCGATGACGAACGCGTTTCTGGATGCCTGCTCCGACTTTCTGGTGGACAAGGGCGGCTACCTCGACGAGTGCGATGGCGAGAGCGTGCGCGTGATTTTTGGCGCTCCCATTGAGGATAAGGACCATGCGACCAAAGGCTCCCAGGCGGCCCTGGAGCTTTCGAAACGACTGGAAAACGTGAACCTCGAGTGCGAGGTCAAGTGGCATCACAAATTCGATTTCCGCATTGGTGTCAATTCCGGCGAGGTCGTCACCGCCACATACGGTTCGAAGCGCCTCGGCTCGTTCAGCGTGGCGGGGGAATCGGTGGAATTCGCGCGCCGCCTCTGCTCGGCAAATATGATCTACGGTTCCCGGCTCCTGGTCGGGCCTGAGACTTACTCGCTCGCGGCGGAGGCCATCGAGGTGCGTCCGATCGAGCTCATCCGTGGAAAAACAGCCCAGTCCTGCGAGGAGATTTACGAGATTCTGGGCATGAAAAATTCCCTCTCCGTTGAGGACTTGCACAAACGCGACATCTTCTGGAAAGGCATCGTTTACTACCGGGAAAAGCAATGGGAGGACGCGCTCGACCATTTCGCCGCCGCGCTTTCCATGGGGCTGCCGGATGCCCCCATTGAATATTACATCCGCAGGATCGAGCACCTCCGCACCGGCACACCGACGCTCGATTGGGAGAACGCAAGGATCTAGCCCCATTGAAACGCGTCGATTATCCCTCCGCCATTGGTGACCTCGTGGGGCAGTTGAAACGCCTGCCGGGCATCGGTCCCCGCAGTGCCGAGAGGATCGCGCTCTGGCTGGTCCAGTCCCGCGACGCCCGCCCGAAGGAAATCGCCCGGACGCTTCTCGCCACTGCGGAATCCATCCGCTCATGCGCAAAATGCGGCTTTTTCTCGACCGCCGAAATTTGTGAAATATGCGCCGACGATTCCCGCAGCGCGGACCTGATTTGCGTGGTGGAGCAGGCGACGGACATCCTGCCGCTGGAGCGCACCGGCGCATTCCGCGGAAGATACCACGCCCTCGGCGGCCGCATCTCTCCGCTGGACCATGTCGGCCCCGGGGAATTGCGCATCCACCAGTTGATCGACCGAGTAAAAGCGGAATCCCCCTCGGAAATCATTCTCGCCTTGGGCGCGGATGTCGAGGGAGAGGCCACGTCGAACTACATCGCGGACCTCCTGCGCGAGTTCCCTGTCGCCGTCACACGCATCGCGCAGGGCATATCCGCCGGCGGCGGCCTGGAGTCCGCCGACGAGCTCACCCTCAGCCGCGCCCTCTCCGGCCGCACAAAAATCCAGTCGTGATTGATTTCGCCAGCGAATACCGTAACATCCCGGAACTATGTCGTGCGTAAAACTTGATCCATCGCTTCACCAGGCCCGCAAGCCCGAGTGGATCAAGGTGCGCCTTCCTTCCAGCCCGGTCTTCCATTCGACCAAGGCGCTCATCCAGGATCTCCGCCTTCACACCGTTTGCGAGGAGGCCCAGTGCCCGAACCGCTGGGAATGCTGGAGCCAGGGCACCGCGACTTTTATGATCGCCGGCGACCGCTGCACGCGTGCATGCGGTTTCTGCGCCGTGACCACCGCAAAGCCCTACGCCTTGGAAGACGACGAGCCGCAACGCGTTGCCGAGGCCGTGAAGCGCATGAAGCTCAAGCACGTCGTCGTCACAGCCGTCGCGCGCGACGACTTGAAGGACGGCGGCGCGGAACATTTCGCCCTCACCATTGAGGCGATCCGCACGGCAAATCCGGAAATCGTCATCGAGGTCCTCGTGCCCGATTTTCATAACCGCGAGGAAGCCGTGCTCAAGGTCCTCAACGCAAATCCCCACGTCTTCAACCACAATCTCGAGACCTGCGAACGCCTCACCCCCGTGGTGCGCTCCCGCGCAAAATACCGCATCTCCTTGGCGGTCCTCAAGCGCGTGAAGGAAACCGCGCCGGACATAGTCACCAAAAGCGGCATCATGCTCGGCCTCGGCGAGACGGAATCCGAGATTTTCCAGACCATGGACGACCTCCGCGAAGCCGGCGTCCAGGTATTGACGATGGGCCAGTACCTCCGCCCCACGCCGCAGCATCTCCCCGTCATCGCCTACATCCATCCCGATACATTCAAGACTTACGGCGAGATTGCCTACACGAAAGGTTTCGAGCACGTCTCTTCCGGTCCGCTGGTTCGCAGCTCCTACCACGCGGGTGATTATCACCCCGTCAAGCGATGAGCGGGGCATTTGCTAATCGTGCGAATGTCGCCGCGCTGATCCCCGCCTATCGCGAGGAAAAACACATCTTCGAAGTCGCAAAACGAGCCCTCGCACAACTCGATCACGTCGTGATCCTCGATGACGGTTCGCCCGATGCCACCGCCGCAAAGGCACGCGAAGCCGGCGCCGAGGTCATCGTCCACGAGGTCAACCGCGGCAAGGGCGCAGCGATCAAAACCGGCCTCAAGGCCCTCACCGACCGCGGTTTCCAGTACATCCAGATCCTCGATGGCGACGGACAGCATCTTCCCGAGGAAATCCCGCGCTTCCTCGAGGAGGCGAACCGCTCGCAGTCCCACATCATCCTCGGCAACCGCATGAGCGACGTGGAAACCATGCCCTTGGTCCGCAAAATGACGAACCGCTTCATGTCATGGCAGATCAGCCACGTCTGCCGCCAGAACATCCCCGATTCCCAATGCGGCTTCCGCATGATCCACCGCGACCTCGCCCCCTCGCTCTACTGCGAGACCGACGCCTTCGATTACGAAACCGAGATGCTCCTCATCGCCTCCCGTGCCGGATTCAAGATTTCCGCCGTCCCCGTCAGCACCGTCTACGGCGAGGAAAAAAGCAAAATCCGCCCCATCCGCGACACCATCCGTTTCTACAAACTCATGGCCCGCTACAGCACGACGTAAGTACGCAGAGAATTGTTTGGGTAAATGAAGATCAACGGCGGGGGAGTCAGCGGTCGTTAATTTATGACTTATTTATCTCAAGATCACTTGATGCAAGCTCTGGCGAGAGGACGTAGAGTAGAACAGTGGTTAGGTCCGGTACCTCAGGGAAGCGAGCGTCTCATAAAATGGGTTTCTATCGAGCCTCAGCCTGACTCGACCTACTCAGTTGTGCTCGTGGAAGTCTACGATGAAGGAGAACTGCTGCTGCATAGACTTCCCGTCTTAGATGTAGATGAACCAGAGGGAAAAATTTCATCCTTTGAAACTAGGGAAGAAGCTTTGCACTATGTCACGGAAAAATTAGGGGGCTCGTTGGACCGTTTTGTCAGGGATGGCGAGGTACAGCAAGAATACGAAAAATATCTTAAAACACGTCAATAATTGCAGAATCGACTCCCCGCCATTCGGGCTTGGTGCTTCGTCATTCTTTCGTCATTCGTCATTCGGATTTCGTCATTTATCCCCCTGCAACAATCCGGATAATCTCCACCCGATCCTCCGCCTCCAGCCCCCTCGTCGGCCACTCCTCCCGCCTCAACGCCAGTCCATTATGCTCCACCAGCAGGGCAGGGGAGGGCAGCCCCAGCGTATCGACCAGCGCGGCAATATTTTCCGCCGCGACCTCTTTCTCCTCCCCGTTCAACCAGATCTTCACGGCGTCAGAATCGCTTTGTCCCAATCCTTCCACACGGGTTCGAATCCTTTCCGACGTAGCAGCGCCGCGATGTCCGTGGCGGACCGCTCATCCGCGATTTCAAATTGCTCCGTGGCTCCGGCATCCGGCGGCACGATTCCCGCATCCACCTTCTTGCCGCGCACCGTGTGGTGCAGCGAGTCCTTGCCCTGTCCCGTATAGCCGCCCGGCTCGGTATGGCTCCCCGCGCTCATCATCGTGATCCCCAGCGGCAGCAGCGCATCGCGTAACTCCGCCGGCTCCCGCGTGCTCAGCACGATCCCCACCTGCGGAAAAGTCATCCGCAGCGCGCACACGAGCTGCACAAATTCCCGGTCCGGCAGGAAAAAGCGCGGCGCAAATCCGCCAGCCGCAGGCCGCATCCTCGGCAGGCTCACTGTCAGGTGCGCCTTCCAGCAGCTTTTCAAAAGATACTCTGCATGCAGCGCGAGCGACACCGCCTCCTCATGCCAGTCCCACAGCCCAAAGAGCGGCGCAATCCCGATCCGCCGGAACCCCGCCGCATAGGCCCGCTCCGGACAATCCAGCCGCCAGTCGTAATCCTTCTTCGGCCCGAAAGTGTGCAACTCCGCGTAAGTCTCGCGATGGTAAGTCTCCTGGTAAACCACCAGCCCCTCCGCCCCCGCCTTCACCAGCGGAATGTAATCCACCGTCTCCATCGGCCCCACCTCCAGAGAGATGCTCGGGATCTCCGCCACCAGCGCCTTCACGCATTGTTCCAGGTATCCGCCCGAGACAAATTTCGGATGCTCCCCGGCCACCAGCAGGATATTGCGGAACCCCTCCTTCGCCAGGTGCCGCGCCTCCTTCAGCACCTCCTCCACCTCCAGCGTCACCCGCAGGATCGCATTTTCCCGCGCAAACCCGCAGTAGGCGCACGAATTGATGCATTCATTCGAAAGGTAAAGCGGCGCAAAAAGCCGGATCGCCCGTCCAAAATGCTTCAGCGTCAGCGCACGCGAAGCCTGCGCCATCGCCTCCAGCTCCCCATCCGTCTTCGGGCGCATCAATTCCTCAAACCGCCGGATCAGCGGCGATTTTTCGCGTTGGTCTATGATTTTTGAAAACGACATCGTCTACATTTGGAGCCTCGCTGCCTCGCAGCGCGAAATCCCAAGTATTTCCCGCCATCCCCGGCGTGGCAAGTGATTTGAGAGGTACTATAACGGACGCACGAGGATTGACAACAGGCTACCCATGGCTGTTAGCTACAAATCTATGAGCCGTCCTCCCCGGTCTCGCCTGATGTCGGTCAATGCCTCGACCGTCCTCCCATTGCTCGCTTCGATCGTGATCATCGCAGGCTTCTGGGACACCATCTCCAACGTCTTCAACCGCAACGCGGCGCGCCAGGAATCCGCCGCGAATGACGAAATGCAAATAGAGACGGCCATCAGGGCGTTTTACACGGAGTATGGCCGTTACCCGACGCCTAACAGGGTCGGTAATGATGCCTATTACGGCCCTGGCCCATTGCCCGCCACGCTATCCGGCAAAGCCGTAAATATGGGCTCCAATGCATTGATCGTGGATGTGCTGCGTTACAATGTATCAGGCAGTAATAGTGCGACTGTGGAAGCCGAGAATCCCAGAAAGATCGTTTTCATCGATCCTCCCGTGGTCAAGGATGCCGGCCATTCCGTATCAGGCGTGGTGCCAAATGGCTCGCCAAATGCCGGGACTTGGTTCGATCCATGGGGTTCGGCCTACAACATCTTGGTCGATGCCGATTACGATTCAAAACTGGTGAATCCCTATGCCGATGCTCCCGGCGGCGCCATAATCAAAGGGAAGGCATGCGTGATCTGGTCATTTGGCAAAAATGGCCTCCTCGGCGGCGGCCCTCACAGCGGCGATGGTTTTTCCGATGAACCCGGCACTGCGGGAAACTACTATTCCACGCCCGGTAATCCCTCCGGCGACGTGATTTCCTGGCAATGACGAGCCCTCCTCAGCCTCGTCCGAAGGAATCGTGTATTTCGATGATCATCAAATGGCTCACAATCCTCGGAACCCTCGCGGTTCTTTGGGGATTTCTTTTTCCCGGTGGGGGTGTTCATGCAGGGGCGCGCAGGGCAGAAGCCAAAAACGACGAAACCCAGATTGTGACAGCAGTGAAGGCGTTTTATGTCGAGTACGGACGATATCCAATAATTAACGGGAGCCAGACGACAAAGGACGCCTACTACGGTCCCGGACCCATGCCGCCTTCATTCCCGAGCACGGTTGCCAACATGGGCTCCAACGCGTTGTTGATCGATATTTTGCGTAACAATAGATCAGGCGCCAATGCCTCAACAGTGAAGTCTTTGAATCCCAGAGAAATCGTTTTCTTCGACGCTCCCACAGTTCGGGATATCACTCATCCTGTGATGGGCGTTATACCCAATGGTTCACCCAACGCAGGCGTTTACTTCGATCCATGGGGTTCTCCCTATAATGTTTTGATCAACGCATCCTACAGCGGCATGCTCCCAAACCCATACGCCGATGCTCCCGGCGGCGCAGTTCTCAAGACAGGCGTCATCGCATGGTCATTCGGCAAGAATGGCGCTCTCGGCGGAGGCCCTGCCGCAGCACATGGCTTCACCTCCGAAAGCGGAACTGCCGGATACTATTACTTAAAACCCGGCGATGCCACCACACCTTCCTCCGGCGATGTGATCTCCTGGCAGTAGAGGCTATTGCAATAAAAACGTGGCCACGCACAAAACGAAAGGTGGATCGTGACCTCCGGGCGCGATGCGAACAAACCGGCGAAGCCGCACTTCCAAAAACCGCGTTTGACACGCTGAAACAACCACTAAAATCCACCCCACCCCATTGTAAAATTTGCAAATGGCCCGATTTTACCCCATGGTGCTCACGTTGTTATGCATTTCACCCTTTTAAAATCGAAAATCCATCGCGCAACTGTCACCGGGGCCAGCCTCCATTACGAGGGCAGCATGACGATTTCCGAGGACTTCGCCGAGATGGTCGGCCTCATGCCTTACGAGAAAATCCTCGTCGGAAACATGGCAAACGGCGAGCGCTTCGAAACCTACGTCATCTACGGCGAGCGCGGCACCCAGCAGATCCAGCTCAACGGCGCCACCGCCCACCTCGGCAAGATTGGCGACCGCCTCACGATCATGAATTTCGGCTCCTACACCCCCGAGGAGGCCAAGGTCCACAAACCCCGAGTTATCGTGCTGAACGAAAAAAACGAAATCGTGCGGAAGGAAGCCGGCACGACCAACCCGGATTTGAAGGTAGCTTAACAAAATGGACAAAACGATTTTCTACGGTCACTTCGCCTTCGGCCTCTACCTCGGCCTGGTATTCACCGCCCTCGCGCTCTACCGCGTCGTCCGTCTGAAATTCGAACTGGGCGGCTACAAGCGCCACCTCAGCAACAAGCTGGAAATCGAAGCCGAGCAATTGCAAAAAATGAAGCGCGACCAGGAAAATCTCCGGAAGGA
>Ga0206937_10199_pt2 | contig 15480 bp, 14 predicted proteins | sample Alteio_BWOrgHeat_11_FD_152923 | JGI IMG/M metagenome (GOLD analysis project Ga0206937, IMG submission 152923) | Enriched cells from forest soil in Barre Woods Harvard Forest LTER site, Petersham, Massachusetts, United States -... | ecosystem: Environmental > Terrestrial > Soil > Temperate forest >... | reverse complement strand
CTTCGGATGACTACCTGTCCATCTCGTGCGGCTGGCAGCACAGCCTGGCGCTCGAAACCAACGGCATCGTGGTTGCGGCAGGAGATGATTCCTACGGCCAGGTCGAGGTGCCGGCCGGCCTGAGCAATGTGGTGGCCGTGGCCTGCGGGTTTTACCACAGCCTCGCGTTAAAATCCGACGGCACGGTCGTGGCCTGGGGGCCAAGCACGAATCCGGCGAGCATCGGAACCGACCCCGACTATGGCCAGACGGTCGTGCCACCCGGCTTGAGCAACGTGGTGCAAATTGCCGGCGGCGGCTGGCACAGCCTGGCATTGAAATCCGACGGCACGGTATTGGCCTGGGGCCGTGCTGATTCGGGGCAGACATTTGTTCCGCCCGGCGTTTCAAATGTGGTCGCGATTTCAGCCGGGGCCATTTACAGCCTGGCACTTGAGGCCAACGGCACCTTGGTGGCCTGGGGTGACGGTTATTATCAGGAAACGAACATTCCTGCCGGCCTGAGCAACGTGGTGGCCATCGTGGCCGGAGGCTGGCATGGCCTGGCGTTGAAAAGCGACGGGACGGTAATTGGCTGGGGGGCGAGCGGAGCCAACGCCAGCACCAGCAATGTCGGCTGGGGTCAGAACATCGTGCCCGCCGGCCTGACCAATGTGGTGCAAATTGCCGCCGGGGCCGCGCACAGCCTGGCGCTCGTCGGCAACGCGCCGCCGATCACGCAGGCGGCGATGGTCAATCCCTCCTTTGGAACCAACGGGTTCAGCGTTTTCCTGCCGACGCGCAATGGCCATGTTTACCGGCTGGAATACAAGAATTCCCTTTCCGACCCCGGCTGGACGGGGCTGCCCCTGCAGGCGGGCACCGGCGGCCTTCGGCAATTTACCGACCCCGGGGCCGCGACCGGCGGTGCGCGCTTCTACCGGATTCGCCGATGGTGAAGCACAGGCCTTTCACCGGCGCCGATGTTCGTAACCGGAACGTAGCAATTTGGACTTGAAACCGTTGCCTTGCCTTCATACCGTCTGCCGGATGCGTACCAGTCCATCGGCAAGCTTCCGGGCACGATCAACGACCATCGCCGCGCTGCTGGCGGTTTTTGTCTCCATGCGGGCCTTTGGCGCGGGAACGAACGACCCGTTGATTGACCTGCTTTTGAAGAAGGGTGTCATCAGCCAGGACGAGGCAGCCCAGGTGACGGCCGAGGCGGCGGCAATGAGCAGCAACGAGACGCCCCTGATACCCGCGTCCAAGTGGAAGATCGGGAACGCCATCAACAATGTGGAATTGTTCGGCGACATCCGCCTGCGGTATGAACACCGCCAGGCGGACACGCCTTCCGACGGAAGGGTGGGGCTGGAGCGCGGCCGCTATGCGCTGCGGATCGGACTGCGCGGGGACGTACTGGGCAATTTTTACTACGGTCTGCGTCTTGAAACCTCGGCCAACCCCCGTTCCCCGTGGGACACGTTTGGGACCTCCAGCAGCGGCATTCCCTACAACGGCCCATTCGGCAAGAGCGCGGCAGGAATCAACCTTGGCCAGATATATCTCGGCTGGCGGCCGTGGGATTGGGTGGACATCACGGTGGGCAAGATGCCCATGCCGCTGTACACGACACCGATGGTCTGGGACACGGACCTGAACCCGGAGGGCGCAGCCGAGCGTTTCAAGTACACCGCGGGCGAGGCGGACATGTTCCTCACCTTCGGCCAGTTTCTCTATCAGGACTTTGATCCCCAGGATGCCTCGCCGGGTCTTGGTTTCAACGGTCTGCAGGGGCAGTCCGGCAATTCAATCTACCAAATTGACTATCAGGGCGGGCTCACCTGGCATGTCACCACCAATTTTTCGGCCAAGGCCGCCGCCACGCTCTACCAGTACATTGATGTTGCCGCGCAGGGGGATTCCACACCGGAACTTTCCCCCTTCTTCAATGGTCCCTACGTGGGTGAGGGCGCCTTTTTCGGGCCGGCCAGCGGCATTCCCAACGGTGCGAGCGGTTTTGGGACTTCAAGTGCGCTCCCGGGCCTGCCAAGCTTCGGATTTCCGCTCAACCAGGTGGGCCTTAATCACCTGATGGTCCTGGAGGTTCCATTTGAATTTAATCTCAAAACCAAATGCGCGGATTTCAGATTTTTTGGCGATTACGCCTACAATCTGGAGGGCAGCCAGCGCGCCCAGGACGCCGCGGGCGCCTACGCATTTTACCTTTCGCAGAATCCCTCGACCGTCAAGCCGTTTGCCCCGCAAACCGATGACACGCACGCCTATCAGTTCGGTCTGGCGATGGCGAGCACCAACGCGCTGGGAATGGTCTATGGAAGCACCTGTTACAGGCATGCCTGGGAAATCCGGAGCTACTGGCAGCATGTGGAGCAGTATGCGCTGGACCCGAACCTGCTTGATTCGGACTTTTTCGAGGGCCGCGGCAATTTGCAGGGAATCTACGTGGCGGTCGCATACGGAATTGCGCAAAACATCATCGGCACCGTGCGCTACGGAAACGCCGATCGGATCAACAAAAATATCGGCACCGGCGGCAGCAACCAGGACATTCCGCAGGTCAATCCCATCGAGCACTACAATATTCTGCAGATGGACCTGACGATGCGGTTCTGAGAAGAGGCGTCGGCGGCTTGACGCCGGCCGGCAGGAATGTATGATGGCGGGCGACGGTGAGAGGAGGCACGAGTCCAAACATTTTGGATTGATGATTTGCGATTTACGCGCCCTCGGGCATGGCAAAGAGCAAATCGGGGTTCTTTGACATCTTAATTCCAGGCATGAGACGCAGGGCATTTAAGCGTGGAATGCGAAGTGCGGAGCGCGGAATGAGGGCAAAAACCGAGGACGAGAACGAGGAGGAGGGCGGAAACTAGCGGTCGTTCCGCTTAATTCCGCTTAATTCCACATATTGGCCAGGGGGAGGGGGGGCCAAGTGCCGAATTCGGAGTATGGAGCATGGAATGTCACCCGGGGTCCGGGCCGCTTTGTGCCGGTTGGCAAATGGCTGAAAATGCAGGAAGGAATGGTGCGCGATACAGGGTTCGAACCTGTGACCCCTACCGTGTCAAGGTAGTGCTCTACCACTGAGCTAACCGCGCACACCGACAGCATGCAGTCTGGCAAAAAGGGCCGGGCGCTGGCAAGCCGAATCAGAAGGAGGAACCGGCGGGCTGATTTTATCCTGTCGCGGATTTGCCAGTTGACTCGGGTCGGCGATTTGGAAGATTTTAGCCGCGATTTATGAGCAAGATTCAGCGCGCGCTTCTCTCCGTTTCGGACAAAACCGGACTCATCAGCCTGGCCCAAACCCTGGCAAAGGCCGGTGTCGAGATCATTTCAACGGGCGGCACCGCCAAGGCCCTGCGCGAGGCCGGCGTGGCGGCCACGGACCTGAGTGCCTACACCGGCTTCCCCGAAATGATGGACGGCCGCGTGAAGACGCTGCATCCAAAAATTCACGGTGGCCTGTTGTACATCCGCGGAAACGAGAAGCACGAGGCGGCGGCGCGGTCGCACCAAATCCAGCCCATTGACCTGGTGGTGGTGAATCTCTACCCGTTTGAGCAAACGGTTGCGCGGCCGGACGTCAGCCTGGCGGAGGCGATTGAGAACATTGACATCGGCGGGCCGTCCATGCTGCGGAGCGCGGCCAAGAACCATGAGAGTGTGACGGTGGTTGTGGACCCGGCCGATTACGGTGAGGTCGCCCGTCAAATCGCCGAAGCGGGCGGAACTTCCCCGGAATTACGCAGGAAGCTTGCCGCAAAAGTCTTCGCCCGCACTGCTGCCTACGATGCCGCCATCGCCGCGCATTTGCAGAAGGCGTTCGAGCCCGGTGCGGGCGCAGCGGCATTGCCGGGCGCGATTTCAATTCATGCCCCACTGGTCCAGCATCTGCGTTATGGTGAAAACCCGCACCAGGCCGCGGCGCTTTACGGGCGTTTCCAGGACTATTTTCAGCAGCTCCACGGCAAGGAGCTTTCCTACAACAACATCCTGGACCTGACCGCCGCGGCCGCGCTCATCGCCGAATTTGCGGGCGACGCCCCCACGCTGGCCATTCTCAAGCACATGAACCCCTGCGGCGTGGGGCAGGCCGAAACCCTCCGCGGCGCGTGGGACAAGGCCTTTGCCACGGACAAGCAGGCGCCCTTTGGCGGCATCATTGCCGTAAACCAGGCCCTGGACGCGCCCTGTGCCGAAGCGATCGCCGAAATTTTCAGCGAGGTCATCATCGCCCCGGACTTCACGGCGGAGGCGCTCGTGGTATTACAGCGCAAAAAGAACCTGCGCCTCCTGAAGATGTTGAAAAACCCGCGTGACGCCCGGCCACTGGACGTGCGGAGTGTCGGTGCCGATTCCTTCCTCATGCAGGAACGGGACTTGAAGAGCACCGGCGCGGCCGACTTGAAGATTGTCTCGCGTCGGCAGCCGTCCGCGGCGGAACTGTCCGCGATGCTCTTTGGCTGGCGCATCGTCAAGCACGTGAAATCAAACGCCATCCTTTACGCGGGGGCGGACCGCACGCTGGGCATCGGCGCCGGGCAGATGAGCCGCGTGGACGCCAGCCGCATTGCCGTGTGGAAGGCGGGCGAGGCCGGGCTTTCGCTTCGCGGGAGCGTGGTTTGCAGCGACGCATTCTTCCCCTTCCCGGACGGCCTGATTGCCGCCGCGGAAGCGGGCGCGACCGCAGCCATCCAGCCGGGGGGCTCGGTGCGGGACGCGGAGGTCATCGCCGCCGCCGACGAGCGCGATCTGGCCATGGCCCTCACCGGCGCGAGGCATTTCCGGCATTAAGAGCCCAAATCAAAATGGGGAACGGCCCTCCGGGTTGCCGATCTTTGCCGCCGCTACGGCGTCGCGGCCGCGTTACTGTGCAACGCGATAGACGAGGGCCAGTTGCGCCAGCGTGATGAGCGCAAGGGTGGTCCAGACAAGGCATTCGCGCAACCGCAGGCTGCGCTGGCGTGTCGGGCCGATCCAAAAACGCAGCTTGAGCGCGCCCAGATCTATTTCATCACCATTGCGCATGGCAGACTCGCGGCACGGCCGGCCATTGACCGCCAGAAGCGCCTCGGATTGTGCCCGCAGCACGAACGAACCGCCGGCATCGAGGGACAGTTCCGCGTGAGAATCCCAAACCCCCGGTTCCTCAAGCCGCAAGTTGGAGCCGGTGCCGCGACCCAGGCGAAAAGGAAAATGGCGGGCCGAGTGTTCGGTGCCCGCCATTTTTCCCGAAAGTACCTTGAGTCGTACCATCACCACCACTGTTGGGGAACGTAGATCTTGTCGCCGGGAAATATCTCGACGTCGAGATCGGGGTCGGCCAGCGCCTTGACGCAGTTGACCTTGAACTGGCGATTGTCCGCGCGAGTCACCTGCACGCTGCGCTTTCTCGCGTAATCGGTAAATCCGCCTGCGGTGGCGATGGCCTGCAGCAAGGTCATGTGCCCGGAATAGCCATAGCGGTTGGGAGCCCTGACCTCGCCCTGCACGGTGTAAAGCCGGTTTGCCGGGGTGATGTTGACCGTCATGTATTTGACGTAGGCCGGCACATACCGGTCATGCACCATCGTCTGCAACTCGCTGATGCTCTTGCCGGCGGCCTGGAATTTTTCGTTATAAATCAGGGTGATGGTGCCGTCGTCCTTGATCTCATCGGTAATGGGGGTGATTGCCGGTGTGATGTCAAAGAAACTCACCTGCAACTGGTCCCCCACGCGGAGCGTATAGTTGGTGGTGTCCAGGGGAATCACCGGCGCGCTGGCATAGCTGTGGTTTGTCCCGCCGGCAGAAGCAGGCACGTTTCCCTGGGGGATCGGTGTGTACGGATCCACGTCTTGGCACCCCGCCAGCATGAGCAACGCGGGCAGCCAGCCCCATTTTTTCAAGATGTTTCCAAAAGATTTCAACAGTTCCATGATTTCGTCCCCGATTAAATCGTTGCCGGCCGCGTCAGGATTTCGGTTTGATTTCCCCGCGGGGCTTCTCCTGGCCCGCCCCGTTGGCGCCCGGACCGGAGTCCTCTTCGTTCTTGCCGTAGTAATCGTGGTAGTAGCCGCTGTAGTAGTAATAGCTCTCGTCCTGGGCCATGTTGATGTTGTTCAGCACGATGCCGATGAGATTGCCGCCCACCTTTTCTATCAACTGCTTCGCCCGGATGTTCATCGGCTGGGGATAACGGCGGTACTGGATCACCTGAAGGGTCATGTCCACCTCGCTGGCCAGGATGGAGGCGTCGCTCACGCCCATGATCGGGGGCGAGTCGAAAAACACATAATCATAACGGCGCTTCAACTCGGTGATCAAATCGCGCATCTGTGCCGAGCTCAAAACGCCCAGTGAACTGCTGGGGAGCTTGCCGCTGGCCATTAAATCCAGGGTGGACAGCTTGGTCGTCTGGATCACTTCCTCGAGCGTGTTTTGCTTCAACAGATAGTTGGTCAGCCCCAGGGTGTTGGCCACCCCGAGGAGCCGGTGCAGCGTCGGCCGCCGGAGGTCGGAGTCCACCATCAGCACCCGCTGTCCGCCCTGCGCAAACACCGTGGCCAGGTTGCACACGGTGGTTGACTTGCCCTCGCCCGCGCCCGCGCTGACGACGGCGATGGTGTTCAACTTCTCGTCCTTGCGCGAGAACAGCAGGTTTGTGCGCAACACCCGGTATGCCTCGGCGTGCGGGCTTTCGGCTCCTTCGTCGAGCAGATAACCGACGTTTTGCGGAATGACACCCAGGACGGGCGATTGCAGGGTGCGTTCGACATCATCAATGGTCTTGACGCTGGTATCCAGATATTCAATGAAGAAGGCCAGGCCGAAGCCGACCACGAGACCGACAACCACGCCGAGAACAATGTTGACGGCCTTGTTGGGGCGGACCGGCCGGGGATGCACCTCGGCCTTGTCAATAATCTGCACCATCTTGCCGGTGGGCATGGACATGTTGGCCTGCTCCTGTTCGACCTTGAATTTGATCAAATCGAGCATCCGCTTGGTCTCTTCGAGGTCCATCTTGGCGAGGTAATAGGGCCGGGTTCTCCGGGTGGTCTCCAGATCCTCGGCGGTTGCGTCATCAAGCCGCTTCTGCATTGCATTGACAATGGCTGTCTGCGCATCAGCCCTTGCCTGAATGGCGTTGGTGAGCCCCGAGACCCGTTCGTTGATCTGCGACTTCAGCTTCACCAGCAGGTCTTGGGTGGTTTTCAGTTCGGGATTGCTCATCCCCAGGGTCTGTTCCTGCGCTATGAGTTTTTGTTCGGCCTCGGTCTGGTCCTGCAGCAAGGTGGTCAACTGGGTGTCCGGTTCCACCGTGGGCAGCGCCTGTACAAGCTCGTTCGAGTCCAGGGACAGGAGCTTGCCCAGTTCGCCGTTCAACTTGGTTGCCAGCGCCTCCGCCTCAATCTTCTGGTTTTGCAGGAGCACGATGCTCATGGAAGGCAGGGTGCTGCCGGGCATCGAACTCTGCGGGTCCAGATCCGGGACCTTCAAATCCTCGCGCAACTTGTCCACGTTGGTCTCCTGCCGGCGGACATCCTCGATGTAGTTGGTCATGTCCGTTTGCAGGGCAACAATGCCCTGGTTCATGCTCGCAACCCACTCTTCGCGGCGGTATTGCTCATAAACTTCCGCAATCTTCTGGGCGATCTGCTGGGCCTCGTTCGGGTCGTCCGCGTACACGGTGATGTCAATCAGGCTGGTGTTGCGTTCCGCGGCCAGGCTGATCATTCCCTTCAACATGGCGCGGCTCTCCGGGGTCTTGAGCTTGGTGGCGCGGTTGTACTTGTCCGTCCAGACCTTGTTCAGGTCCAGCTCGTCAACCACGCGGTCCAGGATGGTCTGGGATTGTATGACCTGAAACTCCGTCTCGATGAAGTAAGGGTCGTACATGTTCGCGAGCGAAGTGCCGCTGAGGTTCGCAATGTCCGTGCTGGGCAGATGGACCTCGATGCGCGCCATGCTCGAATAGGACTTGGGCAGCAAAAAGGTCACAAACGTCGCCGTGGCCGACACCAGCAAAAACACCAGGATGATCACCGCCTTGCGGATGCGGATGATCCGCCAGTAGTCAAGGAAGTGCAACCTTGCTTCCGGCGTCGCGGTTGGATTTGACGGGTCCATATCTAAAAATAAAAAAGGGGACGGATTGGGATTAAGTCAGCCCCTGGAAAAACAAACGTCCGCCATCAATCAATAAGCCGCCTTCACGCCCAGAAACACCTGGTTGCGGTCATAGGCACGGCCGGGCAGGTCCGAGGTGAGCAGGTTGTAATCGTAGCTGGTCAGGGCCGACCAATGCGGAGTGAACGCGTACGCTAGGCCCAGGGTCAGTGTGAAAAAGTTGTCAACCTCGCCGTCGGAAGGGCCCCCGTTGAAAACGGAATTCTGATATTGGAGCGAGCCCGAGGCGGTCAATTTCGGCGTGAGCGGCGTCAACTGCTGGGTGGCGGTGAGGTAAACCACGGCCGAGAGCTCGTTCAGCGTTGTGCCTGCGGTCGGGTCGGCCGAGCTGGCGGCGACGTCGGTCTGATTGTACCCGTAATGGAAGCCAAAGGTCAGCGAGCTAGCACTCGCGTAGCTGTAATTGGCGGTAAGGTCCACGTAAGGAGCAGCGGAACTTTTCGAGGTGCGGTCGAACATGGCCGGATTGGCGGGGTCCTGCAAGCCAGTCTGATAATTGTCGATGTACTGGACACCAATTCGGGCCGACCCGCTCAACTGCGGGTTAAAGGTGTGGTCCGCGCCGACATAAATAAAGTGCGAATAATTGTTGCGCGAGTCGGACGGAAAATAATATCCGCCGCCGTAAGGATAACCCACACTGAGGGCGGGAACGCCGCCGTTGTCCATGATTGATTCCGGGCTCGTGTAAAAAGTGGCCTGGAACTTGTACCCAAAGATTCCGCGCGTGGTATCCGACAGGGTCCAGGTGGAGTCAATACCGAAGGTGTGCTGGATGTAGTCCAGCAGGGCGGAACGGCTGGGCAGGCCGGGTGTCACGGTATTTCCGGCATTTTCCTCGTAGTCGTATATGTTGTTGTTATAACTCAACACCAGGCCGAACAGCCGGGTGAGCTGGGCCTGAAAATTGACGTTGATGTTGTTGTTGATGTTGTTGCCGTTGCTGCGCAGCGGAGTGACCACGGGCCCGCTGCCGGACAAAATCTGCGGCTCCTGGCCGACGACAAAATGCTCTGAAATCCCGGCGGAATACCGGGCGGAAAAGTTGTGGTTCAGGTTCAGCCCCAGGTCAAGGCTCTGGTCCGTGTTCCGGCGTTCAAAGTAATACCTGTTATCATAGACGATGCTGCCACCGAAGGTCGTGGGGCCGGAAACGAAGTTGACCGACCCGGCCGGGATTACCTCGAAGCCGAAACTGTCAACACGGGCCGGCCCTTCGGGCGCGGTGTTGATGTTGTCGTCGTAAAACCCGTTTAAAGTCCCCGAAATGCTCCACGGTTTGTCGGCGGTAACCAGCTGCGCCGCGGCACTGGCCGCACCCAAGGCCAGCAGGCTGGCAGAAGCGATCGCTCTCTTCATATTTCTTTTAATTCAAGTATTGGCCCGCAAGGGACTTCCAACGCCATACGATTGGCGGATTTAAGCGGGTTTTTTACCGCACGGCCACGATTGCGTCAAACAAATCTTTCTCGAGGTCCTGCCGCAACTTCAGTCCGGATAAATACCGAGATCCGCCGTTTTTTTGCCATTTCCCCGGCTGCCTACAGCGCCTGCGCTGGTTGATGCGACCCACGACAACGGGGGATTACATGCAATAGACATGCCAGGCGGTTTTTTGTTCAAATCCCGGCCCAAACGCTGGTTGCGCCACCTTCCACGGACAGTTTTGTCCCAATTCCGGAAAATCCGGTAAAATGGCTCGTTGGACTCCGTTGGCCAGGAGCATTCATCCATCGCCATTCCTGGGCGCAGGCGTTTGGTCACCGGTCAGCGCCAGGAAAACGGCTTCCAGCGGCCCGGTTGCCCCGCTCAGGCGCCGCAATTCATCCCATGTCCCCAGGGCAACAATGCGCCCCTGATGGATGATGGCAATCCGGTCCGCCATCTCCTCCGCCACACTCAATTGGTGGGTCGAAAGAAAGACGGTCATGCCCGCCACGGACCTTTCCTTAAGGACATCCTTCACCACCCGGGCATGATGCGGGTCCAGCCCCACCATGGGCTCATCAATCACGAACACCTCGGGGTCGTGCAAAAGGGCGGACACGATGGCGATCCTTTGCCGGGTGCCGTGGGAGAGACCTTCGATCGGCTTGTTAAGGTAGGGTTCCAGACTGAAACGCGCGACCAGTTTGCGGGCCGCGGGCTCCACCCGCGCGGTGTCCATTTGAAAAATCTGCGCGATGAAACGAAAAAATTCCCAGGGCGTCAGTTTTTCGTACAAAAAGGGAAAGTCCGGCACATAGGCCAGTCGCCGCCGCGCCTCAAGAGGATGGGTCTGCACGTCGAACCCGGCCACGCGCGCGCTGCCGGAGGTCGGCTTGATCAATCCGGCCAGAATCTTGATGGTGGTGGTTTTGCCGGCGGCATTGGGGCCGAGGACCGCAAAAAACTCGCCCTTGGGCACCGTGAGGCTGATGTCATTCACCGCGGTCAGCTCCCCGAACCGCTTGACCAGATGGATGAGTTCAATCATGCGCGCCGGGTCGCTTCAGAAACCGGTCGTTTGATCGCTGGCCAGCACCCAGCCGCCCGGCAGCTCGACGCGCAATATCTCGCCCACCGGACTGATCATGATCACGATCTGCCACTTGTCCAGAAGCCGCGTTTGCAGGCGGTAGGCCCGCGCGGCCGTGTGCCCAATGTTGATCCAGTCGCTCCTGGCCTGCCAGTCCAGCCCCAGAGCCGGAAGCGAAAGGCCCGGGGCGGTGCGCGACATTTCAGACGCTCCCAGGGCATCCAGCGGAATGGGCAGGGGCACGGCCAGCGACCCGGCCAGCGCCTCCGGATTCTCCAGTTCGGCGAAGGTCATCGTGCGATCGAGCCGGTTTCCATCGTCATCCGTGATGATGTGCACGGTTTGATCGGCGGCCCGGGAACGGATCATCACGGAACTTTTGCCCAGGGTGATGCGAAGCATGAGCTTCTGCCAGTCCCGGTTGGTGTTCAGTTCGAGGGTGAGATCAAAATAGACTCGCCCGGTGTTGGTGTCGGGGACGACGTTGCCTTCGAGATCGAGCCGGTAACCTTGCGGTCTGTCCGCCGGGCCGTTCACCGGCAGCCCGCCGACCAGGCCGGGTCCCGCGTCATGGCGCTCATTTACCGCCCAGCGGGCGTAGCCGGCCTTTTTTCCCTGGTGCAGAATGTCCAGCGATGAATTGTCCGGCGATGTGATGATCTTGCGCCAGACGACCTCGGTCGGCACCACGCCGCCCTGGTGGCTCGGGCCGCCAAACTCCGAGCGCCAGAGCAGGAAATTCATCGTCACCCAGAACAGCGCGACCAAAAGAAATGCAATGCGCGAAAACATGGCTCCGATCACGAAGCGGGCACGTTCAACAACGCGCCCACCTGGAGGCGGGTCGGCCGGACCTGCGGGTTTGCCGCCTCCAGTGCATCCAGCGAGACGCCATATTTTCTGGCGATGGCCGCCAGCGTCTCTCCCGTCTGCACCTTGTGGGTCCGGGCGGGGGCGGACGCCGCGCCGGCATTGTTCGCAGCCGTCAACGCCACCCCGGTCCTGGCGTGATCATTTCCATCGGCTGAAGACGCGGGAATCGGGGCGGGCGTCGCGGCCTGCGGCGAAGCATTGCTGGCCACCAGCTGGGGATGGCTCTGGTAATAGGCCTGCCATTGCGCCAGTTCCGATTTGAGTTCCTTGTTTTCCTGCACGAGCCGCTCCAGGTCGCGTTGTGCGGACGCGGAGATGGGCGCGATCGCCGAGGCGGTCTCGGCCAGGGCGAGCTTGCAGTTGTTGATGTGTGCCTGGGCAACCTCGGCCTTGCCCGAACCCGGCGCCAGCTTCAGGAACCGTTCGTAATGGTAGATGGCCGCCGCGGGGTCGTTCTCCTTTCCCTCGTAAAGCCACGCGAGTTCGAAGTGCGCGGCGGCGGAATGCGGATTCACTTCCAGCGCTTTTTCATAGGCGTCCACGGCCCCGTCGTAGTCCATCTGGCCGGCCAGTTTTTTGCCGCTCAGGAAATGCGGTTCGGTTTCCTCGTCGGCCCGGCTGTTTCCCTCCGGCGTGCACCCGAACAGCCCCGTCCCCAGCAAAATGCCCGCGGCGCACCACCGCGCCCAGCGCGAAAAAGTCATGCGCAAAATTAGTTCAAACGCCCGTGCCGTGCAATCATGCGTTGCGCCGGCGGGCCCGACCCGCCCCGGCCACGAACGGTCATTTTCCCCCTTTTTTGCGTCCCGGTGCAAACGGATTGCCGCGCGCCACCTCGGCGGACGGATGGCGCGCGATAAAAAACGGGCTGATGAACAGATAAATCCAACCGATCACCAGATGCAACGCCCAGGCCAGCCCCAGCTCCAGCAAGGTCAGCGAACCCAGCGCGTACAACAACATCGCAAAGGTCAGAAATAATGCGCCCGGCATCAGCGCGGCCCCCGCGAGCCGCCAGCTCTGTACCCAATTCAAGTCACGGTCCTCGTAAAGCGTGATCAACCTGACCGGCAGGCAATAAATCGTCGCCAGCAACGCCCAGATGATCATCAGCCCGGCCACCATGACCAACGCGGTGATCACCAGCAGCGGCGGCTCCCATGCGCCCCACCGCGAATCCAGCTCCGGACGATTGAACGCAATCTGCCAGCCCGCCGGATAATCCATTGAGGTCCGGACCGGCGACACGATGATGAACAGGTTGCGCCGGCCGAACTCCACTTGCACCTGGGAGTCCCGGGCAAGCTGGCCGGTATGGTCCAGGTCCACGCCCAGCCCCAGAAAACGGTTTCCCGCCAGCTTCACGGGCGAACTGCCGCGCCAGTACAATTGTTGATTCCGAATTTCCCCCTGGTCGGGAAGGTGGCGTATGGCCGCATGCACCACGGGAACCCAATCCTCCATCAGGAACCAGCCCGTCACCCCCGCCGCCGCCATTGCCACCACCAACTGCACCAGCAGCAGCCGCCACCACGGCGCCCGCGCAAACCCTGCCACGCCGCGGGGTGTCAGCGGTTCCCATGCGGCTGGCGTTGCCGGGGCTGTCGTGTTCATGCCGTGGTCGGGCGCGGCCATTGCGGCGCGCGGGTGCCGGTCATTTTCCGCCGGCGGCCCGGAAGGGGCGGATGCGTCAGGAAACCGGCTCGCCTGGCGGCGTCTGCGGCGCGCCCGGCGGCGGCACCACCATCAGCGGAATGGGATAGCGCAACTTCATCACGTCATCCACCAAAACTTCCACGTAATACGTCCCCGCGGTCTTGAACTCGACCTGCGGAAACATGGTCACGTTCGTGGCGTGCAGCGCCGCGTCCTTGAGCTCAAACTTCGCCTCGCTCTTGCGCAGCACTGTCGTCTGGTCCGGCGCGATGAACCGCACGCTTTCCCGGAACTGCCCCACGCCCGCGGTCCACCGGTTGAACACCGCCAGCTTGAACGCCGTCACCGGCACCTGCGGCACCCGCACGAAGGCGATGATGCCGATGGCCATGAAATTTCCATTCGCCTCCTGGCGGACTTCCTCGCACAGTAGGGAACACTGCAGGTCCGGTAAAATTCGCGCCGCTTGCATAAATTGATTGGTAACTTCCCGGCCTTCGATGGGCCGCTTGATTAATTGTTCACCGCCAGCTCCGCCGCGCGCGCCGTGTTTTGCATCAGCATCGCGATGGTCATCGGCCCGACCCCGCCGGGGTTCGGTGTGATTTTTCCCGCCACCGGCTGGACCGCCTCAAAATCCACGTCCCCCACCAGCCGCGTCCCGCTCTTCGCCGTCGGGTCGCTCACCCGGTTGACCCCCACGTCAATCACCACCGCGCCGGGCTTCACCATGTCCGCCTTCACAAACTTCGCCACGCCCATCGCCGCGATCAAAATGTCCGCACGCCGGCAATGCGCCGCCATGTCCCGCGTCTGCGAATGGCAGATCGTCACCGTCGCGTTCGCGTGCTTCGATTTCTGGCACAGGATCGCCGCCATCGGCTTGCCGACAATGTTCCCGCGCCCGAGAATCACCGCCTCCGCGCCCTCCGTCCGCACCTGCGAACGCACCAGCAACTGCAGCACCCCGGCCGGCGTGCACGGCTGAAACCCGCTCGCGTCGCCCAGCATCAGCTTGCCCACGTTCACCGGGTGAAAACCGTCCACGTCCTTTTCCGGCTTGACCGTCGCGTACACCACCGCCTCGCGGATTTGTTTCGGCAGCGGCGCCTGCACCAAAATTCCGTGGATGCGCGCGTCCGCGTTCAACTTCGCCAGCAGCGCCAGCAATTCCGCCTCCGCCGTGGCCTCCGGCAGCACGTGCATTTCGGAATACAGGCCCAGCTCCGCGCACGCCTTCTCCTTCATGCCCACGTACACCTTGGACGCCGGATCCTCGCCCACCCGCACAAATGCCAGTCCCGGCTGTACCCCCCGCTTTTTCAGGGCGGCCACCCGCCCGGCGGTCTCATCATGGATTTGCCGTGCGATGGCGCGTCCATCGATGAGATTGGCCGCGGGCGTCATTTCACGATCTGAATTTTCTGGATGGTCAGCACCGGTATCGAGGGCCAGCGCTCGTCGAGCGATTCCACGCCCTGCACCAGCACCTTCTTGCCGCGCCAATGTTCCAGCACCAGGTTCGGGGACGTGGTGTACAAATAGTCAATGACCTTGCCGTCATCCAGGCTCTCCAGTTCAAAATACGTCGGCGCCTGGATGCTCGCGGTGTCGCCCACCGAGCCTTCGCGCGAAATGACGCGCTCGACCGGGGCGCCGCCGGCTTCCGCCACCGGCGCGGGCACGGGCGGGGGCGGCGCCATTCCGGGGCCCGGGCCTCCGGCATTCGGCGCGCCGGGCGTTCCCGCCGCGGGCGTCACCGTCATTCCACCGCCGTTTACCGTCGTCGTCACCGGCGCGGGCGGCGGGTTCGCCATCGTCAAGTCCACCGGCGGCGCGGCCGCTTCCTTGTGGGCAAGCAAATGCGCCGCCACGTAACCAAAGGAATTTGTCGGCGCCTCAATCTGCATCCAGCCTTCCTTTTCGTGGACGGTCTTCACCGCGTCGCCCTTCTGGAGTTCGCCCACCACGCTGTAATTCTCACCCGGGCCGCTGCGGACGTTCAGCTTCTTCGAGGTCACCGTCGAGCTGGCGTCGAGATACTTGGCCGACACCCAGACCGGCGTCGTCGGCGGCAGCATGATCTGCACCCAGCGCGACGGTTCGTCCGCCTTCGGATGCGGCAGCGTCACCTCGCTCATCACCGTCACGCTGTCGCCCTTTTGCAAATGAAACACGACCTCGCTGATGCTGGGCGACGCGAGCGGGTTTCAGCCGTGCACGCCGGCCGGGGTGCTGCAGTTGCTGGTGCG
>Ga0206937_10229_pt1 | contig 15511 bp, 14 predicted proteins | sample Alteio_BWOrgHeat_11_FD_152923 | JGI IMG/M metagenome (GOLD analysis project Ga0206937, IMG submission 152923) | Enriched cells from forest soil in Barre Woods Harvard Forest LTER site, Petersham, Massachusetts, United States -... | ecosystem: Environmental > Terrestrial > Soil > Temperate forest >... | reverse complement strand
CAACACAAACGATGCCTATGTAATATGGCTCTCAGAAGTGATACTGCAGCAGACCCGCGTTGAGCAGGGTATGCCCTATTTCTACCGTTTCCTGGAAAAATATCCAAACGTGGGCAGTTTTGCCGCTGCCCGGGAAGACGAGATCCTCAAACTGTGGCAGGGGCTTGGCTATTATTCACGGGGCCGGAACATGCTAAAGACGGCCCGGCTGGTGCAGGAAGAATATGGCGGCGTATTCCCGCAGCAGTATGATCAGCTGATTAAACTGAAAGGGATTGGGGAATATACCGCTGCAGCGATCTCGTCTTTTTCGGCAGACGAAGCGAAGGCTGTTGTGGATGGAAATGTTTACAGGGTGCTGTCGCGATATTTTGGGATTGATGAACCGGTTAATAGCCCTAAAGGAAAGAAGATCTTTCAGCAGGTTGCTGATGAAGTATTGAACCATGATCATCCCGGGCTGCATAACCAGGCGATGATGGAATTTGGAGCGATGCTTTGTAAGCCCCAAAACCCTGCCTGCGGCATTTGCCCTGTGCGGATGGGCTGCTACGCATTTAAACATAATGCTACAACCAACCTACCGGTAAAACTCAGGAAGCTAAAGATAAAAGAGCGATATTTTAACTATTTCTTAATTATTAAGAATGGAGAAATATTGCTTAACAAACGTGATGAAAAAAATATTTGGGCCAATATGTACGACCTTCCGATGGTGGAAACGGATACCATTTTGCCCATTGAAGAACTGATGAATTTGCCGCAGACAACCGACGCTTTCGGAGAAAACGCCGAAATTGTGGAAATTTCGCAGGTTTATAAGCATGTACTCACCCACCAAAGGCTTTATGTCCGTTTTATAAAATTATTCCCAAAAAGTGTTAAATTAGAACAAAATTGGTTTTTTACGCCAATTGAAAACCTGAAAATTCTCGCATTACCAAAAATCATTTTTATATTTCTAAAAAATATTTTTAATTTGTAGAATAATTTCTTGTTTAATTTAAACTATGTCAGGCATTAATAAGGTTATTTTAGTAGGACATTTGGGAAAAGACCCCGAGGTACGCGTGTTAGAAGGTGGGGTTTCGGTAACAAGTTTCCCGCTTGCTACATCTGAAAACTACAACAAAGACGGCAAAAAAATAGAGCAAACCGAATGGCACAACATTGTTATGTGGCGCGGTTTAGCCGAAGTTGCCGCCAAATTCCTTCAAAAGGGTAAGTTGGTTTATATAGAAGGTAAGCTCCGCACCCGATCATTTGAGGATAAGGAAGGCATAAAAAAATATACAACTGAAATAGTGGCCGAAAACTTCACCCTGCTTGGCCGCAAAAGCGACTTCGATCCCGAAGCTGCTTCAAAACCGTCCCGTCCGGACACCGATATGCTGGAAAGCATGGACGAGAACGAATATTAATTTTTCCCTGCGAACCAATAGTAAATTTAGATACAGGCCCTTGCTGCTTTATGCGCAAGGGCTTTTTTTGTTACGTTTAAAATGCAGTAAATTATTATATTTGAAATACGCCTAACAAATATGAAGCAAATCGAAACCTGCCAAAATTGTGGTTCTAAATATGAATTAACCTCTGTTCGAATACATCACAGAGAAAAGGACTCCTTATTTTGTATTGTATGTGGTTTTGAGTATTACATTTATAATGATGCGAAATCATGGTATGATAAACTTATTGAAAGGCATGAAAATCACTTAGGCTCAAAGTCAAAAATTATATAATCAACATCACTTCCATCACTATATCTAATACTTTTTAATTCTAGTTTTTGAAATTCAAAGTCTGTTGGTGTTGTGTAAGATTTACATTCACTATCACTTAACTTCAATTTAAATTTGGCTTTTGTTTTTGGTTTAATTCTTTCATATAGTGTTCTGCTTGACGCATAATCTATACCACTCATTTTATATTCATAGTCAAATCGGAAAGTAGTTACAGTTTTACTACTCGATTTGTTCAAGAAAGTTATTTCAATATAAGGTTTTAAATTAATATCATATCCAACTGTGTAACATGCGTTTTTCTTGTTATTTAACTTGTCATTTTCGACCTTTTTTAACGCATCTTCCAAAGACATATGTTTCTTTGTAACGCCTTGTTTTTCAGAGACTACTTGGCAATAACAATTGTTAAAGTAAAGTAAGGCAAGTAGCGGTATTAATAAATATTTCGACATATAATTAACTTATTTATCAGTCACATTATTCCTATGCGTTACACCATGTAAGTATTAGAGAAGATAAACACCATGTAATATGATTTATTACAGTCTACAAAATACGGATTTAATTTTATCCAATTTCAACATGTAAACGCGAAAAGAAAGTTTGTTAATTCTAAATATTTAAAAGGTATTTTAAACTATGCTCATTTCACATGGTCGAAATATAAAATTTAACGCCATGAAAAAGAATATAGAAAATATAAAAACCGATTTTTACAAAGTATTTGTAGCCGGAAATGCCGATAACCATCAGATGCTGGTTGTTTATCTTTTACTAACCGTGCCTTCGTTAATTGCATTCTTCTCAATATGCAATATGGGCATGTTTAAATAAGGAAGCAGATAGCTAAATAAATCCCTCCAAGTGGAGGGCGCTATGAATAGCGCGTAGGAGGCCTTCGGACCTGCCATTCCACATTCCAGCCGCACACCTCCCCGTGGGTTTAAGTTAACCCATAAAATTGTATGGCTGGCATAGTTGACTATTTCACCAGGTGTTCCTACGGAACACAATTGTAAATATTAATCGTTTTTCTACCCACCAGGCGTCCCTACGGGACGTGGCTTGCAGGTTATACGTCCCGTAGGGACGTCTGGTGGGTAGAAATGCGTATGAAATGAGTCCTACGTTCCGTAGGAACGTTTCGTGGGTTATAAATTAACAACCGGCCGCTTGGATTTTATCATTAACATGGACCGTTAGAGGACATTACGATTTCTTTTTATTTTATGGGTTAACTTAAACCCCGTGGGAGGGAATAAAATTATTAAATCTTAAAATCCGTTCCTGCCAGCTAGCAGAACGGATATCCGAAATTCGAATTTCAAATCTATCTTCCCCCAGGCGGGCAATGCTCCTTCAGATATTTTGTGTAAAGGGTTGACAGGTGCAGGTCCGTACCTTCACCTTCGTTAATGGCATGTGTGCGGTTTGGATAGATCATCAATTGAAACTGCTTGTTGTATTTTACCAATTCGTTGATCAGGCGTTCGGCATTACTGTAATGCACATTATCATCGCCGCTGCCATGTATGTACAATAAATTATCCTTCAGGTTTTTTGCATAAGTAAGCGGTGACCCTTTAACAAACACTTGCCGGCTGGCGCTGTCGGTCGGCACACCCATATAACGTTCCTGGTAAACATCATCGTAACTTAACTGCCAGGTTACCGCAGCTATTGCAATACCTGTTTTATATAAACCAGGATACTGGAACAGCAGGTTAAGCGTGCATGAGCCGCCGCCGCTCCAGCCCCAAACCGCCGTACGCGTCGAGTCGACGAATGGCCATTTAATCACTTCCTTAGCAGCCATGGCCTGGTCGTGCACATTGATATCGCCGATGTCTTTATAGATAGCTTTACGCCAGTCGGCCCCTTTTGGTGCAGGCGTGCCGCGGTTATCCATCGAAATATAAATGTAGCCATCATCCGCCAAATTACCGGCATAAACCCAGTTATAATCAGCATAATATTGATCTTTTACGGTTGCTTCAGCCGGCTCGCTGTAAACATAAAATAATACCGGATATTTCTTATTAGGGTCGAAATTGGTTGGCTTTACCATCCAGCCGTCCATTTGTACGCCATCGGCTGTTATTACTTTGAAAAACTCAGGTTTGTTCTTTGCGTCAGTCTTTACCTTAATGGTATCTCCGGTTAAATGCTTGTGATCGGGCAGGCTCACCGTTTCATCCTGGTAAGGTGTGTAAATATTTGAGAAAAGATGCAAAGCCGATTTGCCATTTGGTGCAATGCTATAGGTGTGCGTACCCGGCTCGTTAGCCGGCGACAATCGCACAGCATCGCCGCCATTTATTTTTATGCGGTACAGGTATTTTTGCGTGGCGTTATCAGGCGAGGCAGTAAAGTAGATATAGCCGCCTTCATCGTCAACTACCTTCAGGCCTATCACATCATAATTGCCTTTGGTTATCAGCGTTTCCTTCCCGTCGAGGCCGATTTTATACAGATGGCGCCAGTTGTCCTTTTCGCTCATCCAAATAAAGTCCTTGCCTTTATTTACCCAATCCCATCCCACCGGGTTGTCATCGTTCCAGGTGTCTTTTTCTTCTATCCACGTTTTTGAGCTTTCGCCGTGTATTAACCTCGCATTGCCGGTTTGGGCATTTGCTACATATATGCAGCTTTGTGTTTGCGCTCGGTTTAGCTGCTCGAGTATGATCTCGTTTGAATTAGTCGTCCATTCCATACGCGGAATGTAATGCTGTATAGGGTCGCCGGGAATATTCATCCAGGTGGTTTTAGCGGTACCGATATCCACTACACCTACACGGCATGAGCTCGGATCTTCACCAGCGATAGGGTACTCGACAGGCACGGTGTAGGAATACGCGGAGTCGGTTGTATTCAGCATCAGGTAATTTTTGATCTTTCGCGCATCAACCTGCCAATAAGCAATGCTTTTGCTATCCGGCGACCAGCGGAATCCGTCGCGGCAATCGAATTCCTCTTCGTACACCCAATCAAAAGTGCCATTGATGAACCTTTTGGAACCATCGAAAGTAAGCTGTTTTACGGCTCCTGTTGCCAGTTCTTCTACATACAGGTTATGCTCACTGTCGTAGGCTACTTTTGTACCGTCAGGCGATAGCTTGGCAAACATAAGTGAAGAGGCAGGCCTGTCCTTACCGATCTGTTTCAGTGTTTTGGTATTGAAATCGTAAAGCCAGTAATCGCCGCGGGTGTTATAGCGCCATACTTTTTTGGTATTGGTGAATAGTAATATCCGTTTGCCATCGGCAGTAACCGAAAAATTATCTGGCTGTAAAGCTGCCTGCCCCGGGGCTGTCATCAAATCAGGACTCAGTACTGCTGTTTTTGAGCCTTTAATGCGTACGTCGCGGCTGTAAATGGTATCATTTTGTAAGATATAATAATGATAACCGTCTGGTGCCCAGTGCAGCTTTTCAAATTGGGCGTTTGCTGTGCTAAAGGCGAAGAGCATTAACACCAGCGCAATAACAGCCGAAGATGCTGCTTGTAGTAATCTTTTATTCATGGTCAGTATAAAAATTATTTTTGATTTTATCGGTATAACTAATGCCAGGGCTATTTTTTTGCGTTAAATTAGTATTTTTAATCAAACCCATCTTCTTATGTTAAAAAAGTTATCATTCCTCCTTACGGGAATGGCGCTGTTCATTACATCAGTTAACGCACAGAATGTCGACAGGAGCAAATTCATGAGCGACAGCCTGCAGGCTTATATCAACAAAGCCCTGACTGAATGGCGCATACCGGGTGCCGCAGTTTGCATTGTGAAAGATGGGAAAGTGGTGATGATGCGTGGCTATGGTATAAAGGAACTGGGCTTGAACGACAGGGTGGATGAAAATACGCTGTTTATGATTGGCAGCAATACCAAGGCATTCACTGCTACTGCTTTAGCTACGCTACAAACACAAGGTAAGCTTTCGCTGGATGATAAGATAACTAAATACATCCCCTCGTTTAAATTGGATAACGCCGCCGCCGGTTCAATGGTTACCATACGCGACCTAATGTGCCACCGCCTGGGTTTTATGACCTTCCAGGGGGATTTTACTTTTTACAATACCGACCTTACCCGCGAGCAGATCATTGCTAAAATGGCGCTGGTGAAAGCAAAATACCCGTTCCGCACGAAATGGGGCTATACCAACTCGGCATTTTTAACGGCGGGGCAGGTGATCCCGGCAGTAACCAGCCGCTCGTGGGAGTCGTGGTTAAAGGATTATATTTTCGCACCATTGGGAATGGGCAATACCATTGCCACTACCAAGCAAATGCCTACCGCATTTAACAAAACTGCCGCCCATACGATGGTTGACGGACGGTTGACAGCCATTCCTTATTGCCAGATAGATGGTTTAGCGCCTGCCGGAGCGATCAGCTCGAGCGCGAATGACCTGAGCAAATGGGTGCTGTGTTTATTGAATAATGGGAAAGTGGGCAATAAGCAAATTATACCGGAAGCAGCAATTGAAGCTACGCGTGAGCCGCAGGATATTGTTGGTGATATAACGTATTTGAATGGCGAAAAAGAATATCAGCTTTATGGCCTGGGTTGGTTTTTGACCACTTATGCAGGCCACCGCATAGTGATGCATGACGGCGGCGTGAACGGCTATCTATCATCAGTTACGCTGGTGCCCGATGAACACCTGGGCATTATTGTGCTAACCAATACCGATCAAAACGAGTTTTTTAATGCTTTACGCTGGGACGTGATGGACGCTTACTTTAAGCAGTCTTTTCATAACTATAATGGCTTCTATATGAATAAATTCAAAGCAAACCAGGCAAATGACCTGGCGCTTGACAAGAGAAGGCATGATACCATTGCCATGAACCATCCAGCCACATTACCATTGAGCGCTTATGCCGGCAAATATTTTAACGAGCTATACGGCAATATGACCGTTACAGTAGGCGAAACGAATGACCTGGATATGCGTTTTGAGCATCACCCTAAAATGTACGCACACCTGCAGCCCCTTGGCGGTAACCGTTTCTACGTAACTTTCTCTGATCCGATATTAGGTAAAGCGGTATTTCCTTTTATGGTAAGTAATGGCGTGGTAAACGGCGTACACGTAAAAGTTGCCGATTTTGTGGAATATACGCCGTATGATTTTAAGAAGGTGCAGTGAGGGAAAACAGATAACTTGTTTCAGCATCCCACATATAAGATAGGCGACAAGTTCGGCATGACGTGGAGCGGTTACAACCCTCGCCCCGGCGTGGTATTAACCATCGGCAAATATTTAGGGTCAAGCGCTTTTTTGGGTATGGTGATAGCCAGCGCATTGATGCCAAAATAATTGATGGAAATATAATCATGCCCCTGGAAAGGCCCTCTTATTCCCATTGAATCCTTCAGGATAAAAAACAGCTTGCCGCTTTTACTTTTCGCTATGCCGACTACATGGATAAGGTGGTCGTCCTGCGTTTCCAGCGTCTCGAACAATTGCTGGCGAAGCCCGGGGCTGTAGGCCATTTCGCTGGTATCGGGATCAGCTACATTATGAAAACGCGTACCCTCAAACAGTGCATATCCACTATTGCCGGTGTTCCAGCCGTTATTGCTCACGTCCATATCTACTGTAAGCGGGTAGCCTTTTTGTATGGTCGAGCCGGCGATATTGATCAGCTCATCCAGCGGAACATTTAAATAAGGCTCAGCCATCAGGAAGTTATCCGGGATCTCGAGCGCGAAGTTTTTATAAAATGGATGATGGGTGAACGAAGTGATGGTCACATAGTCGTCAGGATTGAATTTCAATACTTCCTGCTCGAAAGTAATTGGCGTATATTCCTTCCCATGCCAGGTGAATTTTTCAGGGGGAACGCCGACAATGTCATCATGTTTTTTGATGAAACCTGCCAGCCAGTTAGGGTTGATCGGTTTATTCTTTAAAACGGAGTCGAGGTAATTCTTCAAGATCTCATCCAGCTGAATCTTTGAGCGCATGGAAAAAGCTACGGCCTTTTCGCGCGGGTAGAACTCATTAGGGATGGCGCCATATTTCTGTATCCCAAACAAAGCATCGTGCGACAAAGCGCCAGCTTCGAAAAGTGTAGTTCCGCCTGAAAGAATATACCGCTTAGCCTTTTCGATGAACATGTTGCGGGAGGTATAGATCTCAGAGATATCGATATTCTCGTTATCACTTTGAATTAACTGCGTTTCGATCATTGAGGTGGTGGAAAACGACCAGCAGGTATTGGTGCCGCCCTGAAACTTTACGGTGCCGGCAGGCAATTCTTTGATTGTTGTGGGAACGATATTTTGCGCAAGGGCACAGTTGGTTATAATGCAGAGTGAGAAAAGGGTAAAGTATTTTGCCATGAGTTTAAGCTACTGAACGATAAATGTAAGAAAAATAAGGACAAACAAAGATGCTATCAAATATAGCTCAAAAGCTCTTTCAACTCCTTATCCGATACCGTCTCCTGGTCACTTTTATCAAAAACAGTTAATAAATACACTGTGCCATGCAGAATTTTGAAACACGTGATTACCCTTGCTCCTCCTGATTTGCCTTTACCTTTTTGCTTGTTATAGCCATGCGAACTTTATAGCACTCATTCCCGAGCGAAATGCCTTGGGTTGGATTTTCTTTTAATGATGATAGAAGAATGGAGAAATCAGATTTAAAAGAAAGGATATCTTTTTAGCAAGATGTTTTAATTCCTTTTCAAACTTAGGTATGAATTTAACATTATAGCTCATTTAGCAACTCGTCAGCATCCCGGGCCTCAAGCTTGCCGGCTAACACCTGGTTAAATTCTTCAACTGCTTCTTTAAGGTCTTCGAGGATCTTAGCTTTATATGGGGTGAGTGGCTTGGATTTAACATAAGGTAAATCATTCAGTACTGCCATCAGCGCTGCTGCTTTATCTTCTTTAACTTCCAAAACAAACTTCATAGATCAAAAATACAGATTTCTTATTGAAAATACAGCAGGCGTTTTATTTCCCCTTCGCCAATCCTTCCAGCGCCTCAATCCACAACGGTGAATCATTCAAGCTTTCAACCAGCTGCACATGCTCGCCACCGAGGGCTTTGAATTCGCCGCCATATTCTTCGGTCACTTCGTAAACCGTTTCAAGGCAATCGGCTACGAAAGCCGGGCAGAATACCAGCAGGCGTTTTTTACCTTCTTTGGCCATTTGGGCCACCACTTCGCTGGTATAAGGCTGCACCCATGGGTCGCTGCCCAGGCGCGACTGGAAGCAAACGGTGTATTTTTCCTGTGGGATATTGAGCTGCTGCGCGATGAGATTGGCAGTATGATAGGACTGTGCCGAATAGCAGAATTTGTTAGTATCGTTAAACGTTTGGCAGCAATCTTTTACTTTAAGGCAATAGTTATGGGTGTGATCGGCTTTAATGAGCTGGCGCTGTGGCAGGCCGTGAAAACTGAACAGCACATGGTCATAAGTTTCAGGCTGATGTTTTTTGGCGTTTTCGGCAAAAGCCTGTATCATCAGCTCATTATCATGAAATGAATTAACGAATGATATTGGCGGAGGCGTAGGCCATTTACCGATCAAATCCATCACCTTTTCATAAACAGAGCCGGTGCTGGCCGAAGCATATTGCGGGAACATCGGGATCACCCGGATCTCTTTAACCAAAGCATTCTTCAGACGATCCAATGCAGTTTCTATAGACGGACTTTGGTAGCGCATGGCCAACTCTACTATGTATTCATCGCCCAATCGCTCCTGTAGTAATTGCTGCTGCAATTTGCTGTAATGCAAAAGCGGCGAGCCTGTTTTCTCGTCCCAGATGTGCTGGTAAAGCTTTGCCGATTTTGGCGCGCGGGTTGGTGCGATAATGCCTTTTACAAGCAGGGTGCGGGAGATAGGATTAATGTCGATAACCCGGGGGTCCATCAAAAATTCGCGCAGGTATTTGCGTACATTCGCGGTTGAAGGACTGTCGGGCGTGCCTAAGTTTACCAGTAAAACTCCCTTTTTGCTCATAATGAGCGCAAAAGTAACAAAAAGCGATTAACCGCCCGATGTGGGTCTGAAAAATAGCGGAATGGTGACAGTGAGATTTAGTAGGTTTCCAATTCACCCTTTACCTGCTGCATCAGCCACATCGGGGTTGAAGTGGCGCCGGCAATGCCTACCTTATCATTAGGAGAGAACATATCCAGCTTTAACTCATCCGCCGAAGAAATGAAATAAGTGTTCGGATTATTCTTGCGGCATACCTCGTACAGTACCTTACCGTTGGAAGACTTTTTGCCTGATACGAATACGATCTTATCAAATTTGCTTACAAAATCGGGCAGGTCCTTGTCGCGGTTGCTCACCTGGCGACAGATGGTATCGTTCGCCCTCAGTTCATAGCCGCGCGAGATCAATTCTTCTTTTACGCTGTAGAATTTTTCGGTGCTTTTGGTGGTTTGGCTATATAGCGTGATGTTATGCGGCAGCTCTATATTGTCCAGTTCGGCAATATCCTGGAAAACAATGGCCTCGTTATTGGTTTGGCCGGATAGACCGATCACTTCCGCATGGCCATGTTTGCCGAAGATCAGGATCTTTTCGTTCGAATCGAAGGAAGTTTTGATACGGTTCTGCAGTTTCAGCACTACGGGGCATGAGGCGTCGATCAGCGTAATATTATTTTCAAGCGCTACACGGTAAGTTTCAGGCGCTTCGCCATGTGCGCGGATCAGCACCTTTTCGTTACGCAGGCCGGCCAGCTGGTCGTGCCCGATAATGCGCAGGCCTTTAGCCTTCAGGCGCTCCACTTCCTCGTCGTTATGAACAATGTCGCCCAGGCAATACAGGTAGCCATCCTCACCCAAAATCTCTTCCGCCATATCAATGGCGTAAACCACCCCAAAGCAAAAGCCCGAGTCCTGGTCTATCGTCACCTGTAAATTATATGCTCCCATGTGTTTACAAAAGTACGCTAAAAATTAACGAATTATCTCAGCCTGTCTGCCGACTTGATCAGTTTCTCATCCCTTTGTATGGCCCTCACCGCAGCTATCATCGCCACAATAGCAATTGGGCAAAGCAGGATGCCTATACCAAAATTAGCCGTTTTTATAGGGTTATCGCCAATAACGCTTTTCGCTACCTGGGTCATCCAGAAGCTGTAGCCTACAATTACCAATATAGTGCTCCAGCACAAGGCGATCTGTTGTTTACGATTGCGGAAAAGAAAGATGATCACCAGCGGTATCAACCCCATAACTGCTGTTACAGCGCTTAAAGCCACAAAATGGTCGTGCATGATATGGACGCCGGGGGCATCAACATAACTGCCGGTAACGGTAATGGTAACAGGGATTGGCCCCGCGTACACATTGTGCAGCAAAGGGAATAAATAAAGCGCAAATATGGCCAGGCTGGCGAGGAATAAGTAAATGCTCTGTACGCGTTGTATCATAAGTATTTGTATTTAAGGCAAAGATAGGATTGTTTGATTAATAGAAATGCAATAGCGAATGGAAATCGCTTTTAAAATGTTCTACAGATGTTCGGCTAAAGCCGATGCGTTTTTTACAGCTATCCGCCCCATAAATGGGACGGCAATAATAAAATTAATTGCCGTTTGGCTTTAGCCAACGGTTCGGTGTATTAGCTTGTTTGGGCTTTAGCCTAAATATTGAATAACAGGCGCTTAAGATATTTAAGCGTTTCCCTATGAAATAGTGCTGTAAATCTGAAATAGCAAACCTATTTCGTAATTTTGCCGCCAGTGGCAACCCAACGTTTTTTTATCGAACTCGCTTACGATGGCACCAATTACCACGGCTGGCAGGTGCAGCCCAACGCCATTACCGTACAGGAGGTTTTGGATAAAGCATTAGCTACCGTGCTGCGACAACCAATTGAAACCACCGGCTGCGGCCGTACAGATACCGGTGTGCATGCGAAAGAATTTTTTGCGCACTTTGATCTGGAGGAGGGTGAAGAGTCCATGGACCATGGTCCATGGGCCATAGAAAAAGTAAAAAGTTTGAATGCCATACTCCCAACGGGCATCGCCATAAAAAACATAACCCCTGTTCAGCCAGAAGCGCATGCTCGGTTTGATGCGGTGATGCGATCGTATGAGTACCATATCCATTTTAACAAAGACCCTTTCAAACAAAATTATTCCTGGCTCATCCGCGATCAGCCGGATCTTGAGCTGATGAATAAGGCCGCCAGGATGATCATGGAGTTTACGGATTTTAGCTGTTTCAGTAAATCGAATACACAAGTAAAAACCAACAACTGCAAGATCTATCATGCCGTATGGGTAAAGGCTGATGATGGCATCGTTTTCCATATCTCCGCCGACAGGTTCCTGCGCAATATGGTGCGTGCCATTGTGGGTACCTTGCTGCAGGTTGGGCGGCATGAGATTGAGCCCTGGCAGGTGAAACTCATTATCCAAAGCAAAAACCGCAGCAAAGCCGGCACGTCGGTACCCGCCTGCGGCTTATATCTTACTGAGGTAAAATTTGCCCCCTAACCCCCTGTTCGTAAGAACTCCTTCGGAGAAGGGGGAATAAAAGAGGGAGAGTACCTATATTTGAATTGTGAGCAAAGAGAAGAAAATAGCCGCCGACAAAAAATCACCATCTGCAGTTACCGGCAAAGCGCTCGACTGGACGCTGTTAAGCCGGGTGATGCATTATGTAAAGCCTTACAATAAAACTTTTGTCGTTGCTGTATTTTTGACCATTTTTCTTGCGGCAATTGCCATTGTGCAGCCCATACTGGTGCAAAGGACATTGGATGATTATATTTTAAAGGATAATTATAACGGCTTGCTTACCATGGTGATCATCATGATGGCGCAGCTCATTATCCAAACTGCCGCTCAATATTATCAAACATATCTCACCAACTGGCTCGGCGAATCGGTGATCCGCGATCTGCGCACCGATATTTTTAATCATATCACCAGCCTCAGGCTTAAATACTTCGACCGTACGCCAATTGGCGTGCTGATCACCCGCACGGTATCCGACCTTGAAACCATTGCCGATATTTTTTCAGAAGGCCTCATCTCTATTATGGGCGATATGCTGCTGGTGGTAGCCATCATTGCCGCAATGCTGTATATGGATTGGAAACTGGCGCTGGTTACGCTGATACCTATGCCGCTTTTTTTTGTGGCAACCTATATTTTTAAAGAAGCCATCAAATCGTCCTTCCAGGAAGTGCGTACGCAGGTGGCACATCTTAATACTTTCCTTGCCGAGCATATTTCCGGCATCAGCGTGATACAATATTTTGCCCGCGAAGACCAGGAGATGCGCAAATTTGTTGCCGTAAATGAAAAATACCGCGACGCTAACATCCGCTCCAACTGGTATTATTCTATCTTTTTCCCGGTGGTGGAAATACTGTTCGCCATATGTATGGGCCTCCTGGTTTGGTATGGCGCACAGCGCGTTCTGACCGATCAGCAACTGGTTTGGCTCTCGCCGAATCATAAGCCGGTGACGACGGGTACTATTGCAGCTTACATCGTTTTGCTAAACCTCATGTTCAGGCCGATAAGGCAGCTGGCGGATAAGTTTAACACCCTGCAAATGGGAATGGTGGGCGCCGACAGGATCTTCAAAGTTTTAGATACACAGGAAGTCGCCGAAAATAATGGCACAGTCAACACCGGGCGCATAAAAGGCGATATCCGTTTTGAAGATGTTTGGTTTGCTTATAATGATGAGAACTGGGTATTGAAAGATATCAATTTCCATGTAAAACCGGGCGAAACATTGGCATTGGTAGGTGCAACAGGCGCGGGCAAATCGTCGACCATCAATATCCTCAACCGATTTTATGAGATCGGTAAGGGAAAGGTAACTGTAGACGATATCGATATCCACGATTACGATGTAAACTACCTGAGGGGACAGATCGCTACGGTGATACAGGATGTGTTCCTGTTTACCGATACCATCGCCAATAATATCAGTCTTAACAATGAAACCATTACCCGCGAGCAGATCGTTTCCGCCGCGAAAGATGTAGGCGCACATGAATTTATCGAGCGCCTGCCGGGAGGGTATGATTACAATGTGATGGAGCGTGGTTCAACCCTTTCGGCCGGACAGGCGCAGCTCATTTCGTTCATCCGTGCACTGGTTTATGACCCCGCGATATTGGTTTTGGATGAAGCCACCTCATCCGTAGATACCGAAACCGAGATACTCATACAGAACGCCATCAATAAACTAATGCAGGGCCGCACAGCTATCGTTATTGCGCACCGTCTATCTACCATCCAAAACGCCGATCGCATCATCGTACTCGACCATGGCGAAATAAAGGAAATGGGCACCCACCAGGAACTGCTCAAAATTGAAAACGGTTTCTACCGTAAATTGTACGATCTGCAGTTTAACTCGGCGGGGATTGCGAGGTAGGTCTGAACCAGGATTAAGCAGATTAAGCAGATTTTCAGGATATAAATTTCCCCCGGTAGAAAATCATCTTATCATAAGTACTGATACGATTTTGTAAGTGTAGCAACAACGCTACGCTTTATGCATGAAAACGCTACGGTTTTGCTACGGTTTGCTACAGGGAGTTATTTTGTAATTAACTCATATACAGGCATTAGCTAAATAACATTTCATTAAATTAGCACAATGCTTTTATTGCACTTTTTGGATAAAACATTGCAAAAAAGAGCGTATTTTATGCCAATTATGAGTATTACGGCTGTACTTTACCTTCCTGTGCACCTTTACCGGCAGGCGCATTTTTAACGGGCTCTACCGGTTGTTCCTCTTTCTGATGTTTTTTGGCAATGTTGCCGCCATGAGGCTGGTCGTCCTGGTATTCTTTGTCTTCCCCGCGCACTATGCTCTTGTGGCCCATATCGTCAGGGCGTTCAGTTGGCGTATCGGATGGTGATGGCTTATCGTGGGAGTTTGCTGGTTTTGTCATGGTGGATATATTTTTGATGATAACACAGGTAGTAATAATTTTGTTTATGCTATCAATTCACTATATACCCGTACTCCTTAAAGATCTTCTTCGCATCCGCACTTAAGATATACTGATAAAACTTCTCCGCATTGGCATTTCCCTCTGCATGTTTCAGTATCACCATGCCCTGTTCGATAGGCGAATAAGTTTTAGGATCGATGATCTTATAATAAAGCACAGTTTTTCCTTCCACGTCTTTTACTAATGATTGCGTGGTAAAACCAACATCAACCGCCCCGGTGGTGATGTACGTATTCACCTGCGAAATACTTTCGCCATAAACCAGCTTGCTTTGTATCTCGCTGAAAATGCCTTTTTTGTTAAGTGATTCTTCGGCTGCGCGGCCATAAGGGGCTATTTTAGGATTGGCGATAGCTACTTTTTTTATAGATGGCGTAAGCAGCAACCTCTCCCAATTTTCAAAGCCAATATTTTGCGTACTGCAAATGATCAGGCTGCCCGAGGCATACACCACCGGCTTGCCTGTTGTAAGGTTTTCATTAAATAGCGTTTGCGGAAATGACATATCTGCAGATAAGAAAACGTCAAACGGTGCCCCGTTGCGCACCTGCGCCACCAGGCCGCCGGATGCCCCGATGATGGGATCGACGCCAACGCCTGTTTTTTTGGTAAAGTCTGCCGCGAGCACTTTGATGATACCCTGCAAATTTGCAGCGGCAGCCACCTTTAAATTTTGAGCAAAGGATGAAGAAAAAATGAAGACTAATGTTAGCGTTGCCAGTATTTTGGCGCGGGATAATATTTTATTTTTCATGGTTGATGATAAAAAT
>Ga0206937_10228_pt1 | contig 15522 bp, 14 predicted proteins | sample Alteio_BWOrgHeat_11_FD_152923 | JGI IMG/M metagenome (GOLD analysis project Ga0206937, IMG submission 152923) | Enriched cells from forest soil in Barre Woods Harvard Forest LTER site, Petersham, Massachusetts, United States -... | ecosystem: Environmental > Terrestrial > Soil > Temperate forest >... | reverse complement strand
TGATGTTTAATGACGCTCCGTAACTTTTCTATTAGCTCATCTTTAGTAGGTTTCTTTGATTTGCTCATATATTCGACTCCTTTCGATTGTTTGATTCACAAATTGTGCCGAAAAAGGCACTCTGAGTGGATACATTGTACTCTATTATTTGGCTAATTAATTCCTTCAGTCGCGTTGGTTTGTTGTAATAGTTGCCGTTGTAGCAGTTTAGTGGGAGCGGAAGCCTTTTTTCCAGCTGCGGTAGAGTTGCCAGTACCGTTTGCATTTCTCGCAACAACAGCAAAGCAAAGTTCTGAGAATTGTTGCTTGAACTCGGTAGGGATATAATACCAATAATGATTCCAATATGTTAAAGTACGATCAACGTAATAGCGTTTATCCGGTTTCGTTGGCCATCTCATCAATGAGGTGGGATTTTCGAGAGTCGTTCCGAAGTCGAAATGATTTATTCCTTTTGATGCCGCCGAATTGATTGTTGTTACTGTTTCCGTGACCTTTGTGTTCCCTGCTGGAACCATTGTTCCTGCTGGAGTTGAAGAGGGCTTTGCTTCTATCCTTGATTGTGTACCGCTAATAGTTATCGTCGTAACACTAGAAGTCGACCCGCCAGGTCCATTATTAGACGGAGTGAAGTCTTCAGGCCCATCTAAGTCAATAAAGTTTCTATATGCGGCATAAATTCCCGGCTCATCGAACACAGGTGAAATCGTTATCGTAACGGCATTATTACGCGATCCGCTAACATTATAAGAAAAAGGCTTTGCGACTGCTTGCGTTAAATCACTGACCGCTCCTAAAGTCGTAGTCACCATAGAGCTCGCAGCAGATTGCACAGTGGAAGTGCTACGTCCTGGGTAGGTATTATTTGTTACAGTCCTACCTCCTCCTACCTGTGGCGTCAATCCAGCGGTCACAGCCGACTGAACGTTGGAAATATCATAATGCGCAAATGGCAATCCGTTCTTTGCATGAATTAAATTAAACATGATCTGTTGTTCTAAATCCTCTGTCAGATATTCTCTAGCCAAATGTGTATCTGAAGCAGACTCATAACTTGTGCAACCGCTTACTAGAACCACAACTATGAATAGGTGATATGTTATTTGGGTGAGTTTCATGTTGGTAGAGTCTTAGGCGGCACAAACAGATGGAGCCACATCGGGTAACTCGCTTCGATGGCTCCCTTTGGTAAAACCAGCTTTCGACGCGCTAAAACCGTGATGCTCGCCAGCAGCGAAGATTCTAAAGTATTAAATGGCCCAAAAGCCTCAAAACCGAACGAATGCCAGATTTCCCCACCACTCATTGTAATTACAGTAAACTCGACATTGCAACCCTGTTCGGGCAAAGGTGTTTTTTTGATCGGCAACTCCTTTCGATTTAGCTTGATCTCAAAGGGACTTTTTCCAGTTGTATCAAATTTTCTGAGCCAGCGAAGTTTCTTCATTTTCACAGTCGCAGACTTATTCACTTTGATTGCATTTGTTTTCCATTTTGTCCATATTTCGACTCGGTGTTCAAAAAGAGTCAGAGTTATTTTCCGTTTTCGTATGCAGACCAACCCTTTGACCTCCACTCCCGGACCCAGACCGCGCCTTTTTATGCCTAGCTCATTTTGATTTGGATCGGACAAATAAATATCGGAGCGAAGTTCTCCTCCGCCAGCCTGAAAATCGTGACATGAACGTGACTTGAACCACGTTAGAAGCGTCTTTGTTGATGGCGATTGACGCCAGAACCATCGAATTTCAGCGGAATTTTGCATTAAAGGAATGTCAAAGATGCGCTTTGATGTAGCTGGTTATTTCTTTTTACCTATTCGAATACGGCAGCGGTTTATAACACTGCTAACGACCATACTTCGGCTGCCACCAATGCAAGTGGACATTTGCAGCCAAACTTTCTGTCCTTCTGTGGTATTAATCCGCGACGTCTTTGCTCTCGCCGATCACTTTTCCATCTTGTATTACAGCTGTTAACAAAAATGTGTCTGGATCATTCCCAGAAAAAGAAGCAACGTATACGGGTGACAAATATTCTTTGAAGGTGACCCCATAAAAGTCTGCTTCGGTGTCGGGGTCATCAACGGGAATGTTGTTATCACTTATCCATTTGTTGACGGCGGAAAGAGCTTCGGGTGGTAAGTCGGACTGTTCAAGGGTGGTGATTTTCGGTTCATAATCACTGACCAAACCGAGTATTATTTTGACGAGTTGTTTGGGATCCATAAATAGAATTTGTTCTGGATCATGTTCGAATAATATAAACTGTTGTTCAATAGGTGAAACCCCCTAATTCATGCGGGAAAACTACCCAGTTTTTCAGATATACGTGCAAACAAATCAGTTTGGCTAATATAGAAGACGATACTGGATACAGGGTGTGAAGATCCGATACTGGATTCTAGATTCTGGATCAGAGAGGAGGGGGAGAGTGTGATCCGTTATCGGTAATCAGTGATCAGTGCAGAGTGGCAGGAGATGGTGGATGGCAGGGGGAACGCCCATGGGTTAAAATAGTTAAAAGAGTTACATTGTTAAAAAGTCCGTGCAGGCGCCGAAGGCGTAAATTCTGATAATGGCTGCGAAAAATTGGCTTTTCGATTTGAGCGGCGGTGGGCTGTGTTCGTTGCTATAATCACTCCGTGCCTCGTTTTATTCTTCATGTGGATATGGATGCTTTTTATGCGTCGGTGGAGCAGCGGGATGATCCTGCTTTGCGGGGGAAGGCGGTGATCGTGGGGGGGAATCCGCGGGAACGGGGGGGTGGTGGCGGCGGCTTCGTATGAGGCGCGGAAATATGGGGTGCATTCGGCGATGCCTTCGCGGACGGCTTTCAAGCTTTGCCCGGAGGGGGTATTTGTTTATCCGAATATGAAGAAATACGGGGAGGTGAGCCGGCAGATCATGGGGATACTGGAGGGGTTTACGCCGTTTGTGGAGCCGGTGTCGGTGGATGAGGCGTTCCTGGATGTGACGGGGGCGGTGTGGATGCATGGAGGGGATGCGGTGGAGCTGGCGGGGCGGATCAAGGCGCGGATCAAGGAGGAGACTGGGCTGACGGCTTCGGTGGGGGTGGCGCCGAACAAGTTCCTGGCGAAGCTGGCGAGTGATTTGAAGAAGCCGGACGGGCTGGCGGTGATCACGGAGGAGGACAAGGTGGAGGTGCTGGCTCCGCTGCCGATCTCGAAGATCTGGGGGGTGGGGAAGGTGAGCGAGAAGCGGCTGCAGGAGCTGGGGATACGGACGATAGGGGATCTGCAACGGTTTTCGGCGGAGGAGTTGCGGCGGCGGATGGGGAACATGGCGGGGCATTTGCAGGCGCTGGCGCGGGGGGAGGATGACCGGGTGGTGGAGACGGAGTGGGAGTCGAAGTCGATCAGCAGCGAGAATACTTTTGATGTGGATACTGCGGACCTGCGGCAGATCAAGGGGTGCCTGCTGGAGCAATGCGAGGAGGTGGGGACGCGGTTGCGGGCGGAGAAGGTGGCGGCGCGGACGGTGCAGTTGAAATTGCGCTACGCGGATTTCACGACGCTGACGCGGAGGCAGACGTTATCGAAGCCGACGCAGGATGAGATGATGCTGTATGAGGTGGCGAAGCGGTTGCTGGATGCGGAGGAGATCGAGGGGAAGCGCATCCGGTTGATCGGGATCGGGGGCTCGAACCTTGTGGCGCCGGAGATTCAGAGCGATCTTTTTGAGAAGGGGGATGAGAAGCGGGCGCGACTGGGGAAGGCGGTGGATGAGCTGAGGGGGAAGATGGGGAGAGGGGTAATTAAGCGCGGGAGCGCTGGTTCCTAGTTCCTAGTTCAAAGTTTGGAGGAATCGAACGTCCAACGTTCAACGTCGAACATTCAATGATGAATTCGCAGTAGGTTAAATCGTTAAAAAGAGTGGATGGTTAAATTTTGTATCAGAGCTACGGGTTTGCGAGTTTGCTCATTTCGGAGCCGGAATTTGTGTCGTCGGGGCGCTGCATCCTGGGCTCGGTTGCGGGATTGATGTTGGTGGTGTCTTTTGGCGGAAGCGGCGGGAGAGGATTATTCGGGTCTGTGCTTACGCAGGCCGAAAGGGATACGAAAAAGACGGCGACGAGGATCGGGATGATGATTTTTTTCATATTCGATGCCGTTCTATATAACGTTGTTTCGTCAGTTGCAATACGGGAAAGGGGCGAAGCTGGATGCTGGATTCTGGATGGAGGGAAACACCGGCTTTTAAAAGGATGCTGCCAAGAACGGGGCAATCTGGTTTAAATCGCGCGGGTTCCTCCTCAAAGAAACTTTATGCCCTCCACCCCGGAAAATTCCATCTATGCGAAGATCAGCATGCGTGTGCTGCCGATTCTTTTTTGCTGCTACCTGATCAATTATATTGATCGCGTGAACATCAGCTTTGCGCGGCTGACGATGTCGGCTTCGCTGGGTATCGACGATGCGGCGTATGGGTTTGGAGCGGGGTTGTTTTTTATCGGGTATTTCACGTGCCAGGTGCCGAGCAATCTGCTGCTGCATCGCTTTGGGGCGCGGCGGTGGATTGCGCTGATTCTTTTTCTGTGGGGGCTTGTGTCGGCGGGGACGGCGTTGATCCATCACGAGTGGGAGTTTTACATCATCCGGTTTGTGCTCGGGGCGACTGAGGCGGGATTTTTTCCGGGTGTGATCCTTTACCTGACGTGGTGGTATCCCGCGGAAGTGCGGGTAAGGATCATCGCGTGGTTCCTGACCGCGATCCCGGTGGCGGGATTGCTGGGCGGGCCGCTTTCGGGCTGGATCATGGAGAGCTTCAATGGAAAAGGATTGGAAGGGTGGCAGTGGCTTTTTGTCCTGGAAGGGCTTCCGTGCCTGGGGGTGGCGGTGTGGGTGTTGAAAGGTCTGCCCGACCGGCCGGGGGAAGCGAAATGGCTGACTGATGAGGAGCGCGGGCGGCTGGCATCGACATTGACTGCGGAAGCGGAGCGGCGGGCGCAGGGCGGCGCGCCGGAACTGGCATCGGCGATTTTCAAAATACCGGTGGTGTGGATGCTGTGCCTGCTCTATTTCTGCACGATGATGGGGCTCTACGGTCTTTCGTTCTGGCTGCCGCAAATCATCAAGGACCTGGGGTGGAGCGGGCCGCTGCGCATCGGGTTGATCAGCGCCATCCCGTGGCTGGTGGCGGTGTTTTTCATGCTGGCGTGGGGGAGGAATTCCGACCGTCACCAGGAGAGGCGCCTGCACGCGGGGGGAGCGGCGATGATTGCGGCGACGGGGTTTATTTTATGCGGATTGATGCATGACAACTGGATCGGGCTGGTGGCTATTTCTGTCGCGGCGGCCGGGGTGATGGGGATGATGGCGGTGCAGTGGGCGATGCCGAGCGCGCTGTTGAACGGGTCCGCGGCGGCGGCGGGGATCGCGATGGTGAATTCGTTTGGGAACCTGGGGGGATTTGTAAGCCCCACGCTGATCGGGCAGATCACCAAGCAGACGGGCAACCATGCGGCAGGGCAATATGTCACGGGTGGGTTCCTGCTGCTGGCGGGGGTGCTGTTTTTTTCGTTGCGGTTTCTGGAGCCGGGAGGTGAATGACGAATTGGCAGGAGGTTAAATCGTTAAAAGGGTTGGATGGTTAAAGATGGAGGGTGGAGGCGATCGGTGAGGAGCTTATACCCGTACTTACTTCGATGGCGTTGGTTGCTGCGGGAGATGACGAGGCTGGAGTCTCGGAGACAATCGCGTTACCAGGCTGGAGCCCGGTAACGAGGAGAGAATGACAAAAGGCGCTTCTATTTACGAAGGGACATGATTTCGGCGGGGGCGCGATTCTGACGGAGGAGATCGGCCATGCCACGCATGGAGGGATCGACGTGTTTAAAGAAGCGTTTGTACCCGGCGCAGAGGTAGTTCAGGCCGGGCTCGCCCGAGGGGGTGTGGAGGAAGCGGTGTTTCGGGCATTCGCCGTGGCAGGCAAAGCGGACTTCGCACTCGCGGCAATACGCCGGCAGGGTGTCGCTCTTGTCCTTGCCGAATTTGCGCTGTTCATTGGAGTTTACCATTTCGCCGAGCGTCTTGTTGAGGACGTTGCCGAGGCGATACTGCGGATAGACGTAGTGATCGCATGAGTAAACATCGCCATTGTGCTCCATGGCCATGGCGGTTCCGCAGGTGGGGCTGAAGAGGCAGAGGCTTGGCGGGCTGCCGATCCAATTGCCAAGCGTCACGTCGAACAACTGGACGAAAACCTTGCCGACATCGTGCCGGAGCCATTCGTCATAGATGGCCACGAGGAATTCGCCGTATTGCCGGGGCTCCACGCTCCAGTCGGTAACGGGCAGCCGGGTTTTCCCCTCGTGGTCGCTGTCGAGAGGCATGGCGAGATCGAGGCCGAGCTTTTTTGCCTCGTCGTCGGGCAGGCGTTCCACCAGCGGGATGAATTGGATGAAGCCGGAGCCGATCTGCTTGAGGAAGCGGTAAACTTCGAGGGGCTTTTTGGAGTTGAGGCGGTTCACGACGGTGAGGGTGTTGAATTCCACGCCGTGCTTCTTGAGGAATTTGATGCCGTGCGCCACACGCTCGTAGGTGGCGCCGCCTTTTTTATCCACGCGATAGCTGTCGTGCAGCTTGGGCGGGCCGTCGATGCTCACGCCCACGAGGAATTTGTTTTCCGCAAGGAAGGAGCACCACTCGTCGTCGAGGAGCGTGGCATTCGTCTGAAACGCGTTTGAAATGCGTTTGCCGCCGGCATGTTTATTTTGGAATGCGACGATCTTACGAAAGTAATCCACACCGAGCAGCGTCGGCTCGCCGCCCTGCCATGCGAAGGAGATCTCGGGCAGGTTCTGCTGGCCGATGTATTGCCGGATATAAGTCTCCAGCACTTCATCCGTCATCTTGAAATTTTCATTGGCCGGAAAAAGTTTCTCCTTCTCGAGATAGAAACAATATTTGCAATCGAGATTGCAGAGCGGGCCGATCGGCTTCGCCATGACATGGAACGCGTTCACGCCAGGAGCGCCCGCGGTTTGTGGTTGCGGCGCATTCATAGATCGATCTGCCATGGCGGTTTGTTCTGGTAGACCCAGCGGTAATAATCCGCGCGCTCCTGAGTTCCATCCGGGACCGAGATCTTTGCAGTCGGGTTACTGAGTTTCATGGGTGTGAAGGTGGGGCTCCCGGCAATCTCGCACGATTTCAGCGAAATGCTTCCATGCCGAGGCGTTCCCATTGCTCGGCGGGGGCGTCCAGGGCGCGCATGTGATTGTCCAACGCATTGACGAAATATTTTTCGATGGCGGGATTTTGTATGGGGCGCTCCTGATGGGGGTCGTCCGACAGGTCGAAAAGAAGCGTTTCAAACCGCGATCCGGCCCAGTTGGCGTGAGGCGTGGAAATCTTCATGACGTAACAGCCCTTAGTGAAATCGAAGCGGGCGGATTCCAGCGGCTGCTGGAAGAAACCGGTGGAGAAGGCCTCGCGCATTTTTGCCGGCATGAGGGTGTACTCAAAAAGGGGCTCGTTTTTTTTGCCGGGGGGATTGCCCCGCATGTAAACGTAGCGACCGTCGGTGATGTTCACATGGGTGCCGTGCATGCCGAAAATGCCGTGCTCGCGCACCGGGCGATCCTCCGCGATGGTGGCTGCGAGGTCATGGCCGGTCATGGATTTGGCGGGGGATTGTCCAAAGAAACCGAGCACGGTGGGAGCGAGGTCGATGGCGGGCTGCACGAGCGCGCCGCGACGCCGACCGGCGGCAGCGGCGCTGCGCGGATCCCAAACAAAGAACGGCGTGCGGGCCACTTCCTCGTAGAAAGGCATCCAGCATTTGGCCCAGCAGTCGTGTTCCCCGAGGAGAAAGCCGTGATCCGTGCCGACGATGAGCATCGTGTCCTTCCAGAGATCCAGGCGATCCATGTGGTCGAGGAGGTCGCCAAGTTTTTCGTCGCACATGGAGACAAGCGCGGCGTATTCGTGGCGCAGATGATCGATTTCCTCCGGGGACTCCTGCACTTTCCGGTAGGGAGGCCAGTCGAAGGGAAGGCCCTTGTAATCGCGGTAGTGCGCGGCGTTCAGGTCCTTGTAGCGGCGGTGGGTGAAAAACGGCTCGTGGGGATCGAATGTCTCGACCTGGAGGAACCAATTATCATCATTGCGGTTGCGCTCCAGAAAATCCGCGGCTTTTGAGAACACCTGGGACATGGGCTGGAGATGCGGCTCGGGCATCGCCTGCCGGTTGATGAAATCCTGGACCCCGTAGCGGTCGTTGCGCCCGGCGACGCACCCGGGCAGTTCGGGGCGCGCGACCTGCGGAATCCATGGGTCGCCTTCGTGCCCCCGGACATTTTCCCAGGTGTTGTATTTCGTGTGATAATTTGTGCCGCCCTCCTCCCAGTAATGCAGGTGATCGCTGATGAGGTGCGTGTAGATGCCGGAATGTTGCAAGAGCGCCGGCAAACAATCGTCGTAGGGATCCATGGGTCCCCAACCCCGGTGCAGGAAGTTGGGCCGGCCCGTGAGCATGTCCCGCCGGGCTGGCATGCAAGGCATGCTGCAAACATAGGAGGTATCGAAAGTCGTCGTGCGGCCGGCCAGGCGCTCAAAATTCGGCGCATAAACGGTTCCCCCGTAGGGCGGCAGAGCACGGCGATTGAGGGAATCGAAAAGGAGAAAAATCACCTTCATACGAGTAGAGCTATATTTCCGGAAGGGGGGTGTCCAGAATTTACGGGGTGATGTGGATTAGTGTACGCCTATCCGTTTTTGCTGACAAAAGTAGCGATACTGGATGCTGGATACTGGATGCTGGTAAAAGGCGTCTTTATATCGTGCATCAGCGGGCATGCAATTTTCAGTGTTTACAATAAACCAGATAAGCATTGATTAGTGTTCTTATGCGGAGTTCTGATCCCATCCTCTTTCACTAATATATCCGGCTCTTTCGGAAGCTGTCTCGAACTCCAGATACTTCGTTAATTCCACGCCTGCCAGATCCTCTTCATCGAGCAAGGATGCGAGCGAACTCTCATCAATAATCATGTAAAATTTTCCACCCGAGTCCGCCGTATAGACAGCGCCACCCTCGAAACCGGCCAGCAGTTTCTTTAAAGCGAAGTTTATTCCCGATGATGCGACTTTCTTCATTGTGTTGCGCCGCTTTGCTGATGAAAATCACAAATCAAGGACGTGTGATCACTCAGTGCCGACCAGTCCACATCAATATCTATCCTTTGCGATTTATTCGATCAGAAATAGAATGCATTCTTAAACCGTGCCGGTATCTGCAACGGTAATATCCAATCCCCAAAAACTCCAATCCATGAAATCCATCCCCGCTCTTCTCGCCGCCGCACTCATTACCGCCATTGCTCCGCTGCGCGCGGATCTTGTGTTGAAACCGAACGACATGGTGGCGATCTGCGGGGACTCGATCACCGAACAGCGGCTGTACTCGGCTTTCATGGAGGAATATTTCCTGATGTGCCGGCCGGTGGAGGGGTTGCGGGCCGCGCAATTCGGGTGGGTGGGGGAAGCCACCGGGGGATTTGCGGCGCGGATCGAGAGTGACATCCTTCCTTTCAAGCCCACCGTGGTAACGACCTGCTACGGGATGAATGATGGCGGCTACAATGCGATGACGGCGCATACCGTGGACGCTTTCCGGCAGGCGACAACCACCTTCGTGGAGAAACTGAAGGCAGGCGGGGTGCGCGCGATCCTGCTGTCGGGCCCGGGCTGCGTGGATAGCACGGCTTTCTGGCGGCCGGGAGCGACGGCAGAAGAATATAACAAGACGCTGGCCACGCTGAGCGACATCGCGAAGGAGGTCGCCGCCAAGGAGGGGGTCACATTTGTCGATATGCACACCCCGATGATGGATGTGATGACCAAGGCGAAGGCCGCTTACGGGGATAAGTATCCATTCGTCACCGGCATCGGCGTTCATCCCGCCGGCAACGGCCAGATCGTGATGGCCTACGTTTTTCTGAAGGCGCTCGGTTGCGACGGCGCGATCGGTACGATCACAGTGGATCTCGCGGGTAGTACAGCTACTGGCACGCCGGGGCAAAAGATTGTCTCCTGTCAAAACGGGACGGTGGAAGTGGAAAGCACGCGCTATCCCTTTTGTTTCCAAGGCACCCCGGACAAACCCGGACAGGCTGAGGGAAGTGTCCTGAGTTTTTTCCCCTTCAACGATGACTTGAACCGCTATCTCCTCGTGGTGAAGGGGCTCAAGGGCGCCAAGGCAAAGGTGACGTGGGGCGCGGTGACCAAGGAGTTCCCCGCCGCCGACCTGGCCAAGGGAGTCAACCTCGCGGCTGAATTTCTGGTGAACCCGTTTTGCAGCCAGTTCAGAAAAGTCGATACGGCGGTGCAGGCGCAACAGGCGCAGGAAAGCCTCTTGATAAGGAGCTTGCTACACAATGTATCCGCGTTCAAGACCATCGCGCCCAACTCCGGGGCGGAGTTGGACAAAGTCGCCGCTGACGGGATGGCGCAGGAGACGAAGCTTTTCTCCGCGGCGGCTGCGCTGGTGGTTCCGGTCGATCATACCATCAAGATCGAGCAGGAGCCTTGAAGATCGCGCGCCCGCCACATGGCATGTATCCATGCAGTTGGGATACAAAAGCGAGCGCCATCGAATTGTGCTCGTAGAGTATGATCATCGATTCCGAGCATTTCGTTATCAGTTTGCTTGGCGGTGGTTTCCCTGGAGTTGGCGAGCAGAAAAAAGTTCGATGCGGCGGGACACCGCAACCAGCACGCGGGACGCGCGCGCTCCCCGGATCTCGCTTTGACGCGTTGTGCGCTTGGGAAAGTCAAGTGAGGAGGCGGTTCATTGTGGGCTTTCCGGCGGGCCGCCGAAAAGAGCACCCGGGCCGGGCGCGCTACCCTGAATGTTGCTGCGACGACCAAGTTTCTATTGATGATCAATCTCGCATCCCAACTGCACGGATATAGCTATGGTGGCAGCACGTAGTTCGGAGGGTCGGCCACATACGTGAGGTCTCCTTTGTCGAGCCTCTTGTCGATCGCATCACCGGGCAGCTTGCCCGCGCCGATTCGTTCCAACGCGTTGAATTCATCAACAACAAAAGGTTTACCCGCACGGTATGACACCATCGGATCGCAATAAACGTCACCCTCGATAGCGCGCACCCGGGCCACGGTGTCCGCCATTTGCTCTTCGCTGTCCCTGATGGCGGTGTGGAAGGAGGGATCGGTGAATAACCGGACCGGCTCGAGACTTGTGGAAGCCGCGAGCCTTGCGCAAACAGCCAGCAGCAGGGCAAGCCGCAAATGGCCGGGGCTGAAACGGCGGGCCAGCGGCAATTGATCCGCGAGCGCGAAGGCCATGCCGACTCCGATGGATACACCGATGACCAGATCGAACTGTGCATTCACATCCACGCCGCTCCCGCACCTTTGCAGAAAAAAGACGGGCAGCCCTATTGCCACAAGAAGATTGCAGAATTGGATCCGCGGATCGGCGCGCTTGACCCAGCCCACGTAGGCCCATGCCACAAGGCCCACAGCGACCCATTGCAGCTCGGGGAGGGCGGAAATTCCATCGTCGATAGAGAATGCCCTGGCCGAAGTGAAATTGAACCAAAAATTCCGTCCGTAAACAAAGTGGCAGGCCGCAAATCCGACCGCGATCGCAGCGAGCGAAAGCAGGGCGCATTTCACAAACTGACGCCTGTCGTGGATGAGCAGCCAACTCATGGCGGCAACGGGTATCGTGATGATGTTGTCCTTGAAGAATCCGGCAAAAACCATCGCCAGCACAGGCGCAGCGTAACCGTTCCTGCGCTCCGCAGCGGCCAGAAATGCAAGGCAGGCAAACGCCATGATCGCCTGGGCCAGCAGTTGGGGATCGTTCATGCCCACGTATCCGGTGAAGAAATGGCTCATCGTCGCCACAAAATATGCGCCCCCGACACCGGCGGCAGTGCGCGTGCCTCCCATGCGCAGGATTATCCGCGCTATTGCCACCCCGATCGCAATCACCGCCAGCAAAGAAAGGAGCCGGCCGGCAATGATGTTATCACCCGTGAGGCGGCCCATCGCGCCCACCACGTAAAAGGAAAGGGGCGGGTAATTGTTCGTGATCAGCTTGTCGGGCGACGGATAGAGCGGCATGCGGCCCATTGCGGCATCCGCATAGTAGGCGTTCCAGCCTTCATTGGAATCCAGCACGATATTCAAAGACGCCCGATAGGCCGGCCACAGAAAAAATAACGCGGTCATGGCGTAAAGCAGCACAAGGCCCAAGCGCAGGCCGTAGGGGCCGGGCTTGTGGAAGGTAGCGGTTTCGGGAGTCGGGATGGTCATGTAAAAAGGATCCGGCCCGCAGGAAACAAGGGGACAAGTTTGCGCCGGGCAGATTCGTGATCATGCCGGTGGGCCGTTTATTTTGCAACGACGCGCTGAGGAGGATACTGAATCGTGTGAAACAGAATGGAGCCGGCAATCGGGTTCGAACCGAGTCGAGGGCCCCATCAATGTTGCCGAAAGGGCACAGTCGGCTTTCAGAAAATAACTAGTGGAAATCACCGATAGTCAGTAAGAGAGAAGTGTTGTATAACATTGAAGGGTTTTAATAATCAGCAAATGCAGAATACAATCAAGTCTGATCCACTGACACCTCCGTTGATATTACGGATCGACCTCATTCGTGCCGGAGACATATTGCTGACGAGAGGCGATGGGTTGGAGTCAAAAGGCATAGCCAGGTTCAGCGGCGGCAAATATTCACATGCCGCACTAATCATAAACCAAGGAATGACATTTGAATCGGATGGGGGCCTTATAAGGCATAAATTGATTGAAAGACTCGGCTGGGGCATTTTGGGAAAGGAGCAAATACCAATCGGGGCGATAAGTGGTGCCCCAGAGATAGCCGAGATCTATCGACACGGAGGAATGGAGACAATTCCGCAAGATATTTTTGACGCAATGTTGAAATTAGAGTTCAAAGAGCTCTATGGCTTGGATTATTCGGAGTATCATCGATTGGTGAAGATTTCCAATCTGCCTGAACCCCTCAAATCTGTTTCGGCAGAGATTATCAAATGGTATGAAAAATACTATTCACCGGACATGATCCCAGGACCATTTTGTTCCGAGTTGGTGGCACGCTTTTTTTCACGCCTCAATCTCCGGCTTTTCGAAGTTGAGAAACGGCCGGAAAACATTTCGCCAAATGACCTCGCTCAATCAAATCTAGCTGCCGTGCCTGGGGCCGTGGTTGAATCAAAGCTGATTAACGAAGTTCACGAAAGCCCAGTAGCGCAAATTTTCACTCAAGAGCATAGCGACGTTTTGGCCACCCTTCAACGGAACTACCGAGGAACACAGAAATTCCTTAATGAATTTAATGCCCTTGGAGAGAAAATAAAAACCGATAATCAAAAGACATTAGAAACCTTGTGTTTATCATTGTTGGACACTTTGAAAGATGTCTTGTGGATTGCAAAAACATCGGAGCAACTGAATCTTCCTGTCTTGCTAAGAAGAGCAAATCGACTGTGCTCTACCGCTATCGATCTCACCTCTGAATTTGCTGACATCACAATTGAACATACCCAAGATACTGCTTCATTAGGAACACTTTTTGAAAAGCTGCTAAGATTCCAACGATCCCTGGTCCAAACAAATGCGCTTTTATCCTCTGTCTTAGTCAAAGTTTCGTTTGTAAAAAAGAAGGGCCTACTAGTCGAGTTTAGGCGTCGTCGCGCCAGGGCAAAGTTCCGAGATCACTTGAAGGAAATACGGAAATTAAACATCGGGGCTCTAAAAACGCAGGAATTTATACGATCACTTCTAAAGTCTGATTCTAAAACAACCGTGTGAGTCGTGGAACAGAATTTTCTGAAAAGTATTGCAGCGGGCTACATTCACAGAATGTCCAAATGAACTGGACGCCTTTAAACTTTGGACGACATGAGGGCAAAACATTGCCCCAGATCGTATTCTGCGATCCTGATTGCTTCTTCTGGGCCTACGAGCAGCAACTCTTCCAAGGAAACTTGGAAGAGGAGGCAGATCTGATCCACGCCAAGGCCACTAACATCCAGATCCCAGGCACGCCGGAGGAGTCACGGGTTGTGGATTATTGTGTGCATCCCGTCACGGGAAAGTTTGTCTATATGGAGATCCATGCTCCAGGCCGAGCGAACGTTGCGGGGACAACCGTGGCTGAATCATTGGCTGTGATCGATATGAGCGTGCCGAGGAGGATCTGTGGCTACGATAAGCAAGGAGGGAAGCGCACAGCAAAATAAGCAAAAGCCATTTCCTCATCCCCATTTTCTTCACTTTTTTGGTATTTGTATAGAATCAATATTCTAGAAAGGGCATTTTGATTTGACGACAAGGCTACACCAGGAGTGAATCCGAAACTGCCTCGAAACGTTTAGGCTGTTTTTCTAGCCTTGCAACCTGACCGAACTGAATATCTACTTTTCCAGTAATGCTTTCAGCTGAATTCCACGACTTTCATAATAATTGGCTTCAAAAAGCGAATCATTATAATCAAGACGATCTACACGAACTGTTTGACACTTTTTTTACTCTTTTCGTTATCTACAATCGCCTTTATGCAGAAGCGACCTTTGTCTTGGCCCGTAGGGGCGGGATATCAATCGCTAACCGAACAGCTTTTCCTGACTCAAGCGCAGCAAAAAGTTACGTTTTACAATACCTGGGGGCGAAAAATTATGTCGAAGGGTTGATCGGGGATCCTGATTGCCAACAAGCCATTAATTCAATTGTCGTCCTGATTGACCAAGGTGTTTTTCCTATCAAATTAGATATGATTCACGGAACACCGCAGCGTGGACTTGACTTGGATTTGCGTCGCGATCTTCAATCTCACGTGGCTGGCGAGAAAGGGAGAGCCGTGCTTGATCTACTCTATTCGATACGTTGTAATCTCTTCCACGGTCACAAAGGTTTCGAGCCAATCCAAAGTCTTCTTCTGACTCCAACAATAGTTTTGCTGCGGAAGACTATCGAAGTGTTATTTGTGAAGTTGGATCAAGATCCTCCCTAATCGCCGCCGTCGTCCAAACATCTGGAATTTTTTACCGCCCAAACTCGACCTCCTCGCGCTCCTGGTCTCCTCGATGGACCCCCGACGCCCTGATTTTCTGCCAGTTCCGGACCTCGATCGGAAAAATTTTCGAGATTTACGGAGGCGGAATGATCGCGGGGGGTGAAAAATGCCCGTGAAAGGGAGGGGCAAAAATTGAAAAGTCGCGCAGCCGGAAGGTGCCTAGGGCTTCGAAAAGCTTTGCAGTTTGCGACTTGAAAAGTGGCCTACAATTGACCTACCGAATAAACCCAAAATTCCAATCTGTGATTTATTTGTATACGTAAGTGGCTACCATTCTGCGAGATAAGAATGGAGCCGGCAATCGGGTTCGAACCGATGACCTGCTGATTACAAATTGATTGCTAACTTTGTTTAAAAACATGTTTTACTCTTACAAGTCATTTAAAATCGTTCAAAATCGTGAACTTTTCCACAGAAAAAATTG
>Ga0206937_10227_pt1 | contig 15532 bp, 14 predicted proteins | sample Alteio_BWOrgHeat_11_FD_152923 | JGI IMG/M metagenome (GOLD analysis project Ga0206937, IMG submission 152923) | Enriched cells from forest soil in Barre Woods Harvard Forest LTER site, Petersham, Massachusetts, United States -... | ecosystem: Environmental > Terrestrial > Soil > Temperate forest >... | reverse complement strand
TTTGGTTTGACTAACCTTAACTACCTGGCTGAATACAACACAGTTAAACCTTACACCTATTCATCGCCGCAGGCCATCACCAACTATACCGACTACAGCCAATCATTAGGCGACCCGCTTGGCGCTAACTTTAAGGAAGCGATAGGCATATTGAATTACTCGTTAGGCAAATTCGATATACAGGGCGAGTTGGAATATGCGCAATTGGGCCTTGATCCTGATAAAGCAGATGATTTTGGCAGTAATGTTATGCTGGCCTTCCCCGCTGCTCCGCTACCGGCAAGTTATACAGGAGCAGGAGTAAACACGCATCTTTTTTACGGCGAAGGAACATTATCCTACCTCGTAAACCCGAAATATAACCTGCGGTTTGAAGGTGGCCTGATGTTTAGAAATGAAACGAATGCCCTAATGAATTCGAAAACTGTGCTCATCACTTTCGGCCTGCGCAGCACCTTCCGCGACCTGTACCACGATTTCTGATGCCTCACCCCCGCCCTCTCCTCCACAGGAGTCCTTCGGACAAATGGAGAGGGAGAATATGGAATAAGTTTAGAATAAGCGATAATTTAACAATACCGCAATACCTTCATAGCTAACAGATTTTATATTTGTGATAGCGCATGAAAGACCCTGTTGTGCGCAAAAAGGGCATATTTTAATTGTGAAAGTGTACGATTACCCTCCGGTTCACCGTTAAATCATTATTAAAACGGTTCGGAAAAGTTTAATGGATTTAAAATGCTGTTAAACCATTTTTGCCGGTTTAAGTCAAACCAATGCCATTATGTAATGGCCAATTTGTACTTGAATAGCCTACAGCGTAATTTTACCTCATCCTAATTAACTATTGAACATGCAGAAGCGTATTTTAGTACTTGACGACAACCAGGATATCCTCGATATTATGAGCGAAGCCCTGATCTACCAGGAATTTGAGGTAAAAGTAACGCTCGACAGCAATAACATCATTGATCTGGCCAAAGAATTTAAACCCGATCTTTTTATACTCGACTACCATCTTGCCGGCAGCAACGGCCACGAAATTTGCCGCCATATAAAAACCCATCCCGACCTGGGACATATCCCCGTTATTATTTGTTCAGCTTACATACAAAAGGATGCAGACCTGTCATCATGGGTATGCGATGACGTGATCGCTAAACCTTTTGGGTTGGAGGAATTGACGGATAAGGTGAATAATTTGATAGAGGGGTAGCGTTAACTAAGGGATTGAGGTACCTAAAACACATAAGTTTATTATTCCTAAGCCAGGGACTATATTCGAGCACAGCTGTTTTTAATTACGCTGTCATAGTCCGGTAACCTATCATTTTCATTTCTTCTTTATATATTCGTATTGGAAGCAACCAAACCTTTTAATGAAAATTATAAATATCTTAGTTCTTCTTTGTTTTACCATTACCTCATCATCTCTTGCGCAAACTAATAGCGATGCTTTACAATCCGGTATAGCAAAGAACAAAGAGGGCAAATATGCCGAAGCTGTTGTCCTGCTTTCTGTCGCTATAAAAGCCGATACCGGTAATGTTGCAGCGTACTCACAACGCGGCATAGCCTATTTCTATCTTAAAAATGGCAACGCTGCGCTTGCAGACTACAGCCATGTGCTAAATTTAAGACCCGGCGATTATGCCGTTATGTACAACCGGGGATTGGCGAAGATCATGCTCGGTCGGGTTGCTGATGCCCTTGACGATTTCAGTGGTGCATTAAGCACTTTTCCAACCTATGCTGATGCCTTTGAAAGAAGGGGTTATTGCGAAAATATTTTGCAATTGTACGGGGAAGCCATTAGGGATTTTAACAAGGCCATTGATATCGATCCTGACTTTGAATTGGCCATTAACAACCGTGGATTTTCAAGATCGGCACTAAAGGATAACGAAGGTGCGCTGAAGGATTTTAATAAAGCATTGCAAATTGACCAGGTTGATACACTGGCTCTATATAATCGTGGACTTACCTATTGCGATTTGAACCGCTATGAAGAAGCATTGTCCGATTTTAATACAACGCTTAAGTTATCGCCGCATAATGTTTATGCGCTTATTGCCAAGGCTATTGCGGAGAGTAGTTTAAAACAGTATGATGCAGCACAATCCGATATAGACCGCGCTATTGCCATGAGTCCTGGGCTGGAGCTTGCTTATTTTAAAAAGGGGAGAATTTATACTGACGCCTCAAAACACCAGGAGGCTATCGAGTGCTATACAAAAGCCATTCAGCTTAACCCTAAAGATAAAGATCCATATGTGTTCAGGGGGTTCTCAGAAAATAGCATAGATAAAATAAATGAGGCTATTATTGATTTGAATACAGCCTTGCAATTAAGCCCGAACTGTGACACTGCTTATTGTTACCGGGGAACCGCTTTGGGCAGGCTAAGCCGGTTTACCGAAGCCATGAAAGATTTTGACGCTGCAATACGCATCAACCCTGGTTATGAAGAGGCGTATAGGAACCGCGGAATAGATAACATGTTTTTGAACAATTACCAGGATGCTATCAATGACTTTACACAAGCTTTAACCCTTGAGCCGGACGCGATAACTTATTATTACATGGGGCATGTAAAGGCCACGCTGAATGATAACAAGGAAGCGATGGAGGATTTCGATGCATCTATCCGGTTGGATTCAACCAATGCGGATCCTTTTTATGACCGCGGTATATTGAAATCAGCAGCCAACCAGTTTGATAAAGCGTTGAAGGATTACAATAAGGCTATACAGCTGAATGATAAAGATGAGAAATTTTTTTGCGAGAGGGCCAGGGCAGAGTTCATTCTGAAAAGCTATGACGATTGTTTAACGGATTATGACCGTGCTATTGCGTTGAATCCGAAATTTACCATTGCTTATTTTAACAAAGGATTTTCAGAGCATTCATTGGGGAATGTAGATGGTGCGATACCCTTGTATAATAAAGCTTTGGCGCTGGACCCCAAAATGATTGCTGCACTGAATTACCGTGGCATGGCTTATGCAACTAAACGCCGCTTTAATGAAGCCTTAACCGACTTCAACCAGGCCATAGCGTTAAGCCCGGAAGCGCCGGCGGCGATACTGTTTCGCGGAATAACTTATGCTGATATGAACCAGCCAGGAAACGCGCTAATTGACTTTCTTCACGTGTTAAAAATCGACCCAAAGCCCGGGATTGATTATGACAACTTGCAATATGTCGACCTTACATTACAAAACTGCCAGGAAGCTGTTAACGGCTTTATCCAACTGCTGGTTCCCAATCCACGCTCAACCACAGGTTACCTGGATAAAGTACAAACAATTTACCAAAAACTTAAGCGGTACCAGGAAGCGATGTATAACTGTGATTCCGTTATAAAAAAATCTCCGGCAAATGCACACGCTTACTGTATTCGCGGCTATGGCGAGTATGCATCAGAAAATTACGCAAGCGCTATAAAAGATTATAATTTTTCTTTGCAGTTAGATCCTAAATTGGTTATGGCATATAATTACCGGGGATTTACCTACCTTAAAATGAAAAAATACCAGCAGGCGCTGAACGATTATGACGAGGCAATAAAGCTGGGTGGGAAGGATTATCATCCGGAATTCCTTTACCGGGAGGAGGCACTAAAAGGTCTTAATAAGCACTAATATCTATTGTTAGTTGTTTGGATTTTATCAGTATTTTATCCCAAACCTTTTAAATATAAGGCTAAACAAAAACAGCGGCGCTATCAGCAAATTCTTGTACCTGTACTCAAACGAAAGTTTCTTCCTCTCCTTCTTATAACCGGCATATAATGCCACAACAGAAATCAGAAATAGAACTCCGGCCACCATCCAAACGGCCAGGCCGCCTGCTCTCTGCCACGCATCCATTTTGGTAACGATGTAAAACATGACGAGCATGATGAACAGCATAGGATAGGCCAGCACAGGCGACAACCTGATGTAATAATAAACCAAAAAAGCGAGGAAAAACGACGACCAGTTGAAGTCCTGGTTATATGTGCCCAGAAATTTAATTTGTGGAAACGGTATGGCCCAAAACAAGCCAACCAAACTGAACAGCAGCAGGGGGATAAATACGATATGGATGATCTTATTTAACCGGTCCTGGTGCGCTGCCGCGAACTTATCAAAATAAAACCCCACGCCTGCCGGAACTACCGGGGCCGGGGTTTTAGCCTTGGGAGTAACTTTTGTCTTTGCCACTTCTATTAAAAAGTACTGTCATTTCGACGAACCTGCGCTGGGTTGAGCGATAGCGTGAGGAGAAATCTTTTGCACTATGCACTGCATCCAGGCATCGCGCAAAAGATTTCTCACTTGCCCTTTTCACATTTCCGCCCTCCGCAAGTTCGAAATGACAGTGTGAGAGTTAATTTTTACTTCGCAAACGCAACCGACCTTGTTTCCCTTATCACGGTAACTTTAATCTGTCCCGGGTAGGTCATTTCGGTTTGTATGCGGTTGGAGATATCTGCTGCCAGCACTTCTGATTGCGCATCGCTTATCTTCTCGCTTTCAACTACTACGCGCAATTCACGACCAGCCTGTATAGCGAATGTCTTCTCCACACCAGGATACGACAATGCAAGCTCCTCAAGCTCTTTCAGTCGTTTGATGTAACTTTCTACAACTTCACGGCGTGCGCCCGGCCTTGCGCCTGAAATGGCGTCACAAACCTGTATGATGGGCGACAACATGGAAGTCATCTCGATCTCGTCGTGGTGAGCGCCGATGGCGTTGCATACTTCAGGGTTTTCCTTATATTTTTCGGCCAGCTGCATGCCTAAAATAGCGTGCGGCAGTTCCGGATTATCGTCAGGCACTTTGCCAATGTCATGTAGTAAGCCGGCGCGTTTTGCAAGCTTTACGTTCAGGCCTAATTCGGCAGCCATAGTGGCGCAGAAATTGGCGACCTCGCGTGAGTGCTGCAACAGGTTTTGCCCGTACGATGAACGGTAACGCATACGGCCAACCATACGGATCAGTTCCGGGTGCAGGCCGTTAATCCCCAGGTCGATCACGGTACGCTCACCGATCTCAACAATCTCTTCTTCTATCTGCTTCTTGGTTTTGGCAACCACTTCTTCGATACGTGCCGGGTGGATACGGCCGTCAGTCACCAAACGGTGCATGGCCAAACGGGCAATCTCGCGCCTAACCGGGTCGAAGCCCGAAAGGATGATCGCTTCCGGCGTATCGTCAACAATGATCTCGATACCGGTAGCTGCTTCCAGCGCGCGGATGTTCCTCCCCTCACGGCCGATAATACGTCCCTTGATCTCGTCGTTCTCGATATTGAAAATCGAAACCGTGTTCTCGATAGCGGCCTCTGTAGCGGTACGCTGGATGGTTTGGATAACGATCTTTTTCGCTTCCTTGGTAGCGGTAAGCTTGGCCTCGTCAACAATATCTTTTATCTGGGCCATAGCCTGGCTGCGGGCATCTTCGCGAAGGTTATCCACCAACTGATTACGCGCATCTTCGGCAGACATGCCTGCAATGGTCTCCAATTGCTGGATATGCTGATTTTTTAACGCGTCAACTTCTTCCTGTTTTTTGGCAATGATCTCGTTCTGCCTTTCCACATTTTTGCGGGCATTATCGAGCTCGTTTTCCTTGCGGGATGCGTTCTCGATCTTTTGGTTTAAGGATTGCTCTTTTTGTTTAAGGGTGTTTTCGCGCTGGTTGATGGCGTTGTTTTTGCCGTTAACTTCCTGCTCGTGCTCGGCCTTCATTTGCAGAAAGCGCTCTTTAGCTTCGAGCAGTTTGTTTTTCTTTAAGATCTCGGCATTATTTTCAGCGTCCTTAAGGATGAGTTTGGCTTTGTTCTGGGCGGCGTTCTCCTGCGATTTGAAGAGCTTCTTAAGCAGGAAACGACCAATAATGATGCCCACCCCGGCGCCGATGACCAGCCCGGTGATAACATACAAGAATGAATTCATTTTTTAAGTTTATAATAAATAAAAAAACCGCAACTAAACTTCTAAGTGACATGTATTTAAAACCTCCGGGCGAAATATTAGAATCATGGGTTACCGTTAGATACCTCACGAAATAACGCATGCCTCCTGATCCGCTGATATTGAAGCGTTAAGTTTTTAATAGTGAAACTTAAAATTTAACTGCGGTTAAATCTTAAAAATGCTCTTGTTTTATGTAAAAGAACGTTATTACTTTGAGAAAAACTCGTTCAGCAAATGATCCAGCTGATAAACTTTTTCGGCCACATCGGTATCCTCTACCGAGACCTTCTTCTCCGCCTTTAATGCCGATGTTGCATAATGCAACACGCACATCGACAGCAGATCCTGTTTATCCCTTACCGCGTAATTTTCCTGGTATTCTTTCACGCGGTCGTTGATCAGCTTAGCTGCACGCCTTATTATTTCTTCTTCTTCCATGTTTACCTTCAACGGGTAAACTCTGTCAGCAATATTTATCTTTATTGAGATTTCTCCCATTTGAGCTATTTCACTATTGTATTACTTCTTCAACAATACAATACACTTATCTATTTCCTGCACAAATTCGTTAATTTTTTGTTTAATGTCAAAACTTTTTTCATTTGTTTCTGAAAATGACTTCGCTAGCTTCAGCACCCGAAGCTTTTCTTCAAGGTCCTTACTCTTGTTTTTGCTGGCATTTAAAGCCGAATTCAACGTTTCATTCTCCAGTTTCAGCAGGTCGTTTTCTTCCTGCAAAGCAGCACACAGCTCTATTAAACGAGCTGTTTTGTCAATTACCTTATCTAATTGTTGTGCTGTCTGACTCATGTTATTGGTTGATTGAGTTGATTAGGTTGACTAGGTAAATGGTTAAAAATATAACGATAAAAACCACTCACTTAATCAACCCAATCAACCACCCACTACTTCCTCACTTCCGCGCCCGCTTCCTTCTCTAAGTTATAAATAAGTTTCTGCATTATCGAATCGATGGCTTTATCGGTGAGCGTTTTCTCCATATCCTCTATTATAAAGCTCAGCGCGTATGATTTTTTGCCTGCCGGAAGCTTGTCGCCTTCGTACACGTCGAATACGTTCACTTCCTTCAGCAATTTCCTTTCTGTTTTTTGTGCGATCTGTTTCAGCTGACCGAACGTTACACTCTTATCGATAAGCATGGAAAGGTCACGCCTTACTGCCGGGAATTTCGATATGTCCTGGAAAATAATGTTGTTCTTACGGGCTAACTGCAGCAGCAGGTCGAAATTAAAATCGGCATAGAAAACCTGTTTATCTACATCTACTTTCTTCAATGCAGCTGCATTCACTGATCCGAATTTAACCAGCTGCTTATTGCCACGCATATATTTCAGGCCGTAAGCCAGCTTGCTGCAATTAGCATCCTCAACCGTAAAATCTTTTACATTCACTTTGGCGATAATGCCATCCACTACCGATTTCAGGTTGTAGAACGATGCGGCCTTGCCTTTGTCGCTCCAACTATCTTCCGTATTTGCGCCGGTAATAAAAATGCTTAGTCGCTGGCTTTCCACATACTTATCTTCAGCTATGCTGTAAACCTTGCCGAACTCATAAAATTTCAGATCTGGGTTTTTGCGGTTCTGGTTATAAGCAACCGCTTCCAGGCCTGAGTAGAGCATGGTTTGGCGCATCACGTCCAGGTCGCCGCTTAGCGGGTTCAATATCTTTACCGCAGCATCCAGGTTATTGGAGTAGGATGATTTGGTAAGCGAATTGGCCATCATCTCGTGGAAGCCATTCGCGGTCAGCATGTCCGATAACTGGTTTTGCACTGCATCCCTGTCCGGGCGTACCGAAGTATTCAACGAGGCCCTGATCTGTGTTGGGATAAAAATGTTATTATAGCCGTAAATACGCAATATCTCTTCAATCACGTCTACATCGCGGGTAACATCCACGCGATATGGCGGCACTTTTAGCGATAAGCCTTCGGCGGTTTCGCCAACGATCTTGATATCCAACGCTTCAATAATCGCTTTGATCTCGCCATGCGGAATCTGCTGACCGATCAGCCTGTCGATATGGTGATAGCTTATCTCAACCGCGAACGGTTCAACCGGGCTTGGGTAGTTATCATAAATTTCGGAGGTGATCTCACCACCTGCTACTTCTTTGATTAATAAAGCTGCGCGCTTTAATGCAAATACCGTCATATCCGGATCAGTACCACGCTCAAAGCGGAAAGAAGCATCCGTTTTTAAACCGTGTCGTTTCGCAGTTTTACGCACCGATACAGAATTGAAATAGGCGCTTTCGAGGAATATATTTCTGGTAGAATCCTTGACACCCGAATTAATGCCGCCAAATACACCGGCTATACAAGCAGGTTTTTCCGCATCGCATATCATCAGATCATCTGCAGAAAGTTTACGCTCTACGCCATCAAGAGTGATAAATGTTGTGCCTTCTGCGCAGTTTTTCACCACTACTTTATTGCCGGCCATCTCATCCGCATCAAAAGCATGTAGCGGCTGACCAAGATCATGCAGCACATAATTGGTTACGTCCACAATGTTATTGATGGAACGCACACCGATCACCGCCAAACGCTCCTTCAGCCATTTTGGCGATTCTTTTACTTCGATGCCTGAAATGGTTAAACCGGAATAACGAGGCGCTGCCTGTGTGTTTTCCACTTCAACCGCTACGGTATTGCTGGTGTTATCAATCTTAAATGCCGAAACATCCGGTTTCTTTATGCCGATCTTCAGGAACGCGGCAATATCGCGTGCAGTACCCAAATGCGAAGCAGCATCAGCACGGTTTGGCGTGAGGCCGATCTCGAACAGGTAATCGTCGTTAAGTTTAAAATAGTCTTTGGCTAAAGCGCCGGGAACAGCGTCTGCGTCCAGCACCATAATGCCTTCATGCGAGTGGCCCAGCCCTATCTCATCTTCGGCACAGATCATGCCTTCAGAAACTTCGCCGCGTATTTTTGATTTGTTGATCTTGAAGCTGTCGCCTTCCATCGGGTACAGCACAGCGCCAACGGTAGCCACTACAACTTTTTGCCCGGCAGCAACATTGGCCGCACCGCAAACAATTTGCAGGTCTTCGCCGGTACCAACATCAACTTTGGTAACATGTAAATGATCGGAATTGGGATGATCAACGCTTTCTTTAACGTGACCGATAACCAAGCCTTCCAGCCCGCCGGGGATGGCCTGTACCTTGTCAAGCACTTCCACTTCGAGACCGATACCCGTTAAAATAGTCGAAATTTCTTCGGGCGTTTTGTCCGTATCAATAAATTCTTTGAGCCAATTATAGGATATCTTCATCAGATAAAAATGATAATCGGCAAAGATAGGATTTAAGGTGGAATGGGAAAAGGTGAAAGTAAGGTAAAAGGTGGAAGGGAAAAGGTTAAAGGTTGTAGACTAAATTTATGAGTCCTTGCAGTTTCTCCTTTTACCTTTGGCTATCATTATCCGCATCCAGATCATCGTCATCAGTATCCAGCGTGAATGCCGATTCTGATGCTTTATAGGCTTGCGACAATGCGCCGGATTCATCTACGGTATCATCATCCAACGGTTTATCAGCTTCGTCGAAGCCGTTTGAATGGATGTCTTCCTGGCTCATTTGGTCGTCTTTTTCTTCGCCTTGCAAGTCGTCTTGTGGTACGCGGTCGTCTGGAGTTATCATGTTGTTAAGTTTTATGGTTTAGAATTAACCGTATGAATAGTATAATGTTTTATATTTTGATCAGCTAATAAGGCAAATTACCAACCCAACAAATACCAACAGCGGCAGGAATGCGAGCGACCGCTTTAGTAGTTTACCGTATGGCGCAAGCGTAAGATGGTTACGAACCATAAAATAATTTATAGTAACAACCAACGTAACCAGGTACCAGGCCACTGCAATAACCATGATGACATTTTCAGTATCCCATAAAAAATACTCATCTGTAAACCTGTACAGCATCCAATGTAAAACAAACGGCGATAACAGCGCCATGCATATCAGCCCTAAAACAGGGGCTGCCCGGGGCCTATATAAACAAACCGCAGGCACAATAAAGAACAATACTGCCGATGCGATTGCGGCGATATAACTTTGCAGGGCTCCCCCGCCTTCAAACGGAAAACCCCAGAACAACAGGCTGTGATCCAGCATATACAAGCCGAATGCGATATAGAGTATATAGAGTTTTATCATATTAAATTATCCCCTCATCGGCAAAACTAAAATAACCATTATCGCCAATGATGAGGTGATCCAGCACTTTTATATCCAGTAATCGTCCGGCAGTTACTATCTTTTTGGTGAGGTCGATATCATCCCGGCTCGGTTTTAAACTGCCTGAGGGATGGTTGTGCGCCAGCATGATGTTGGCAGCAGAATGGCGCAATGCTTCGCCGAAGATCACTTTCGGGTCGGCAACGGTGGCGGTCAGTCCGCCTTTGCTCATCAGCTCCCGGCCGATCAGCTTGCAGTTTTGCCCGATGAGCAGGATCCAGAATTCCTCATGGTTCAGGTCGACAAGGTAGCGTTTGATGGCCGCGTAAGCTGTGCGGCTGGTATCGACAATTTCCGGAGTTTTTACTTCAGTATCATCCCGCCTGCGACCAAGCTCAAGCGCAGCGATGATGGATATAGCTTTGGCTTCGCCGATACCCTTGAATTTGGAGAGTTCCTCTATCGAAGCTTTGCCGAGTTGGTTAAGATCGTTGTCGTAGTGATGCAATATGCGTTTGCTTAGCTCCACTGCAGATTCATCGCGGTTGCCGGAGCCAATAAGAATGGCGATGAGTTCGGCATCTGTAAGCGCCCGCCTGCCCTGCCCGCTCAGCTTTTCGCGCGGACGGTCTTCCTCGGCCCATGATTTGATGCTGATCCTGGTATCGTAAGGGTTCAAGTTAAATCAGAATTTTCTCCTAATTTATATCTTTTTGCAGGTTTTTAAAGAAACACCAGGCGAATAATTTACACTTGAACTTTATACAGATCGCGGTATAAGATCCTCTTAAAATAGAATTGTGAGATCCGGCGTGATTTTTTAAAGCTTTGTGCACCGGTTAAATAAATAAAAAAATCAAGGATATATACTATCGGCCAGATAGCAATTGCAGTGATCCTTCCCATGGCAGAAATTGTTTTTATCGTTAAGGCAACAATTGGTTTACCGTAAAGTTAAATTAATTTAATCTATATTCTCAATAGTTGTGGAAAATAATTATTGAGCAAAGAAGATCAGGATTCACTGAATTTAAGAATTAACAGGATTGGAATGAAAAAATCGTAGCGTTAGACATTCTGAAAATTCTTAAATTCAGTAAATTCTGATCAAAAAAATAGCGATGCACTTTCGTACATCGCTACATTCAGTTATATAGAAATATTTTTTAGCTTACTTTAAGCCGTTCACAAATTTGGTAAGCTTTGATTTATTGTTCGAAGCTTTGTTTTTGTGGATCACGTTCTTTTTGGCCAGACGGTCAAGCATAGAGATCACTTTGCCCAGCAGCTCACTTGCTTCAGCTTTAGTGGTTGAACCTCTTAATTTTTTAATGGCATTCCTGGTGGTTTTTGCCTGGTACCTGTTACGTAAACGCTTCGCAGCGTTAGCCCTGATCCTTTTTATTGATGATTTATGATTTGCCATCGTTAGCTTTCTTCTATTTTATTTTTCGGACTGCAAATATAGGATGATTACTTTTAAAATGCAAGCAATTTTTTAAAGTAAAATATTAACAATTGATGAGTTAACCACAGAGGACACAGAGATGAAAAACACAGAGGACACAGAGAATCTTTTTTACTCCGTGATCTCTGTGTAAATCCCTATGATCTCTGTGGTTAAAACGCGTCGACTTAATTTATTTCTTATCCCAAAGTTTATTGGTAACCACCCGGCTAAGCACCTCATCCCGGTAATTGCGGCTTATGGGTATTTTTACATCATGAATAAACAGTTCATTCCCTTCCACGCTGTTAATTTTCCCGATGGCTGCTATGTATGATTTATGTACCCGTATAAATGTTGTACCAAGATTTTCTTCGAGACTTTTTAAGGAAAGCATGGTTACATATTTACCTTTCACCGTGAAGATGTTGGCGTAGTTCTGCATCCCTTCCACGTATAAAATATCGGCAAACAATATCTTTTCGTACTTATTGCCGCATTTAATAAAGCAGTAATCATTTTGCTCTTCGCTTGCAAAGGGCTTATTCAATAATTTATGATAATCTCTTGCTTTGGTTGCTGCTTTAAAAAAACGCTCGAAAGTGATAGGCTTCAGCAGGTAGTCGAGCACATTCAACTGGAAGCCTTCCAGCGCAAACGAAGGGTATGCTGTGGTGATGATCACCATAGGCGGTTTCTGCAAGATCTTCAGGAAATCGATACCGCTCATTTTGGGCATTTGTATATCCAGTAAAACCAGGTCTACCGCACCGCCATCCAGCATCGGCAGCAACTCCAGCGGATTTTCGCCGGTGCCGCTTAGCTTCAGAAAATCTACTTCGCGCACATAATTGGCCAATCCTTCACGCGCCAGCGGCTCGTCGTCAATAATCACACAATTCAGTTTCATAAGGCTGCTTCATTTAATTCCATTACGGTAAGCTGCAATTGCAGTTTAACGGCAAATCGTTCGGGCTGCCGCAGAATATCCAGCACATAATTACCCGGATAAACCAGGTCGAGCCGCCGCTGCACATTTTTCAGGCCGATACCGCCATAGCTTATCACCTGCCTGCCATCATCTGCAGAGGTTGTATTTACAATGTCTGCAAACAACTTTTTTTGAGCGATCTTAAGCCTGATATCGATGCTGTTTTCCCTGTCTTTATCATGCGAAACATGCTTAAATGCATTTTCAACAAAGGTCATCAAAATAAAAGGTGCGATACCTAAATCGCTGTAGTGATCGACCCCACTAACTTCAAAATCAATCTTCAGATCAGGACTTTGGCGGAGCTTTTCCAGTTCGATAAAGTTTTGCAGGTAAGCAATTTCTTTAGTGATCGGTATCAGCTCGTCGTTGCATTCATACAACTGGTGGCGCAGCAGTTCGGAAAACTTCGCAAGCGATGACGATGCCATGTCCTGGTTTTTATGGATGAGGAAAAATATGGAGTTGATGCTGTTGAATAAAAAATGCGGGTTGAACTGGTATTTCAGAAACTTCAACTCAGTTTCCAACTTTTCCTTTTCCAATTCCTGCTGGCGCCTGCGGGTTTCTATCCAGTTTTTGGTGAGCTTAATGCTCATCCCCAGCGTAATGGCGGCTATGGTATTTTTCAAAGGCTCCTGCCTGGCCGCCTGGTAAAAGCTGATCCAGTTAGTGAGGCCGAACATTTTTTTCGCGTTACTGCCGGCCACCCAGGCGCACAGGTAATACCCCGGCACAATAAGCAGCGATGACGCGATGATGGTCAATGCGAGGAAAAGGAAATACCATCCGTAGCGCTTTTTTTCGAGGTAACGGGGAATGAGAAAATACAGGTTGAAATAGACGGCAAGCGCCGGAAAAAGCACATAGAAGAAACACTTGATCGCATAAACAGAAAAGAAATAATCCTGTGCAGCCTCGTAGAGACTGCCGATCTCCAGCGACCAAAGCAAGTAACTATACAACACCCAGAAAGGGATGTGGTAAAGCTTGTATTTGATAAACCAGTTTTGCCGCGATGTAAAAGCTGCCATAGCCAATAAAATTAGGATTAATCCAATAAACATCCGCACAACATATATGAGCGGAGGCATTTAATTGACGAAATGCAACAGGCTAAGGATAAAGGGTAAATCTGTCTGTCATTATGATCTAAAACCGTCACATCGTGTGATTTGCTACAGGTCATCAATTAGCTTTCGCAGGTCATCAATCATATTTCCGCATACTGCTTGCTCAAGTTTCTTTTGGGTATGAAAACTTTATTACTCATCTTCTGCACCCTGGTATTTGCCACCGTAGTTCGCGCCCAGGTAAGTGGAAAGCTTACAGATACCAACGGCAGCCCGGTACCCTTTGCCACCGTGGCACTGCTCAAAAGTACAGACAGCACAATCGTGCGTTCCGCGTTATCGAATGAGAAAGGTCATTTCATACTCAGCGCTGCACCGGCCGGCGCTTACGTTATCAAAGTAAGCAGCATAGGGTATACTAACTATTTCTCGTCACCCTTAACGTTGGATCAATCGCATCCGTTATACAATGCCGGGACGATCTTGCTCAAAACCTCCGGTAAACAATTAGGCGAAGTAGTGATTCGTTCCGGCAAGCCATTGGTGCAGCAGGAAGCCGGCGGATTGGTAGTAAACGTGCAGAACGGCATCATGACCAAAGGCAGTTCCGTTTTACAGGTGCTTTCGCGTATGCCCGGCGTTATTGTCGATCAGCAATCCAGCGCCATCAGCCTGAACGGTAAAAGCGGTATAATGGTGATGCTTGACGGCAAATTGCTCCGCCTCTCTGCCGACCAGGTGGCCGCCCTGCTGAACGGCATGACCGCAGATGATATTGACAAGATAGAGCTGCTCGCTACACCGCCCGCCAAATATGATGCCGATGGCAATGCCGGACTGATCAATATCGTCACTAAAAAGAACAAGCAACCCGGTACCAGCGGCTCAGTAATTGCTTCGGCCGGTTATGGCAAAGGCGATAAAGCGTCTGCCGATATTGATGTAACCCGTAATAGCGATAAGATCAGCCTGCACGCTTCCTACAGCTATAATCATGACCATTACTATTTTTTGTTATTGGCGCAGGGCACTGAAAATGTTCCGATCATCGGCGGACAGACCACTTTTCATTATAACGGCCAGGGTAATACCATATCAAGCTACCAGGGGCTTGGCGGCGGGCTGGATTATCGTGCAAGCGCGAAAACAACCATCGGCGGCAACGTTTATTACAGCATCAGCTCCAATCAAAATAACAGTCATAATTTTGGCAATTACGCGCTGGCCGATTCCAACCTGGTGTTTGATTCGCAGCTGGCCGGCAGCAGCCATACTTATTATCTGCATCCCAGCCTTTATCTCGAACAAACCATCAGCGCGAAGCAAAAATTAAATGCCGGCATGGATTACTTTGGCCAGCATAGTAACAGCCCAACACAGGTACAAAGCAATTTCAGCGATAGCTTATTCTCACCCCGGCAACGCAATGTGGCAAATTCCAACATCAATGTATATGTCGCTCAATCGGATTACAGCAATTCTTTTAATAAATACCTGCAATTGGAAACAGGTGTAAAAGGCACTTATACCCTGAACCGGAGCATAGCCGGTATTGAAAACCTGGTAAATGGCCAGTGGGTACCTATCGGGGCAGGCACCTCGAATGACCTGGCAACCCGGGAGCTGATCGGGGCAGGTTATACAGTGTTGAACTGGAAACCCGACAGCCTGACCAGCCTGTCTGCCGGCGCCAGGTACGAATATTCGCACAACACGACTGATGATTCACTTAATGCGCAATACTTTGTGGACCGCAGGCTGGGCAAGCTATTTCCGGACGTTTTTCTCAGCCGGAAACTGAATGCGACAGATGAACTACAATTATCCTATACAGAACGTAT
>Ga0206937_10226_pt1 | contig 15537 bp, 12 predicted proteins | sample Alteio_BWOrgHeat_11_FD_152923 | JGI IMG/M metagenome (GOLD analysis project Ga0206937, IMG submission 152923) | Enriched cells from forest soil in Barre Woods Harvard Forest LTER site, Petersham, Massachusetts, United States -... | ecosystem: Environmental > Terrestrial > Soil > Temperate forest >... | reverse complement strand
CAACTGGTAATGAAAACCGCAGTGTTTACACAACTGCTTAACAAAATGTCAAAAACAAATATTGACCTGGTAATACTATCATGACTATAAAAAATAAACTTCGTTTGGGTATCGGGTTCCTGTTCCTGATGGCCCTCATCACCGCAGGCATGGCCGATTACTATTTGGCCCGCGTGTCTGCCGATTCAAAAGCTATCCTAAAGGATAATTATCGTTCGCTGCAATATGTGAAGAACATAGGCCAGCTGCTCGACAAGGAAGGAAATGTGCCGTTAACGACCGCCGAATTGAAAACAATTGAGAAGAATGTAAACCTCGAACAAAACAACATTACGGAAGCCGGTGAATCGCACCTCTCTAATTTGCTGTCGGCTGATTTTGCAAAATTGAAGCTGGCGTATCAAGATCCGCAGCAGTTAATACCGCTTCGCCTGCATATGAAACAGGTAATGTATGGCATTATGCAGGTTAATATGGCGGCCATAGAACGTAAAAATGCCACCGCCAATAAAACCGCCGATGGAGGTATTATTATTGCATCACTCATCGGATCACTGTGTTTTTTGATCGCATTTAGTTTTGTGGTGAATTTCCCTGGCTACATCGCTAACCCTATACGCGAACTGACGCTGGGCATTAAGGCGATCGCTAATAAAAACTATGGTAAGCGCCTTGTTTTCCCTGAAAAGGATGAGTTTGGTGACCTCGCTTTAGCCTTTAACCAGATGGCCGGTAAGCTGAATGAATATGAGAGCAGCAACCTGGCAAGCCTGATGTTTGAAAAGCGCCGGATAGAGACCATCATCAACTCCATGCACGATGGCATTATAGGCATCGATGACAAACAGTTCATTATTTTCGCCAATAAGGTTGCCTGTACACTGATCGGTTTGCCGGAAGAAAAGCTGACAGGAGAATTTGCCCCGACCATCGCATTGGAAAATGACCTGCTGCGCAATATGCTCTTCATTGATCAGCCCCGTATGAAAATTTTTGCCGATGGCCGCGAAAGTTATTTTGAAAAAGAAGTGCTGGAAGTGAAGAATGACGACAATGTGATAGGCAAAGTGATCATCCTGAAAAATATTACCGATCTGCAGCAATTAAATGATGCCAAAACCACTTTCATTGCCACCATATCGCACGAGCTGAAAACACCGCTGGCTTCTATAAAAATGAGCCTGAAATTGCTGGAAGATGCCCGCATAGGCGCCATCAACAACGAGCAAAAACAATTATTGCAAAACATGCAATCAGACACGCAGCGCCTGCTTCAGATCACTGCCGAACTACTCGACGCAGCACAGGTAGAAACAGGTAAGATCAATCTTAATTTTGGCAGTACGCACCCTAAAAATATTGTAAGCTATGCGGTGCAGGCAGTAAAATCGCTGGCCGATCAGAAGGAGATAACCATTGATGTGAATTGCCCTGATTCGCTCCCGAATGTAATGGCTGACCTGGATAAATCAACCTGGGTATTGATCAACCTGCTTTCCAATGCAGTAAAATACAGCCCCACCAAAGCCATTATCAGGCTTGATGTAAGAAAGAAAGGGCAAAACATCATCGAATTTGCGGTGCAGGATAGCGGGCAGGGTATTGACGAAAAATACCTGTCGCGCATTTTCGAACGATATTTCCGGGTACCCGGCGCTGAAGCCGATAAAACAGGCACGGGCCTCGGACTTGCTATCGCCAAAGACTTTATAGAGGCACAAGGCGGCACTATTGGCGTGGAGAGCGAACGCGGAGAAGGCAGCCGATTTCATTTTGACCTGAATGTGAATAATGTATGATACTAGACTTGTGCGGATCCCCTCTCGAGAGGGGGCGCGGAAGACAAGAGCGGTGGGAGGGGTGTGTTAACAAAATTTGCATGGCGAATAACACACCCCCGCCTTTACGCTCATCCCATCACACCCCCTCTATAGAGGGGATCTAAAAGCTAATACCAATTTTAAATCCTAATAAAGAAGAAAGAGAAAACAAAAAGTAAAATCAAAAACAAACAAACAAACAAAAAGTAAAATGAACCCCCATTTAAAAAAACTAACTGCCGCAGGCTTATTGATTACGCTTGGAATTATTTTTGGCGACATCGGTACATCACCCCTGTACGTGTTTCAAACCTTGCTAACCGAAGGCGCTAAAGGCGGAAAGATCGACGAGTTTTTCGTATTAGGCAGTATCTCCTGCATATTCTGGACGCTGACACTCCAAACTACTTTTAAATACATTTTTATTACGCTGCAGGCTGATAACAAAGGTGAAGGCGGCATATTTTCGCTGTATGCCTTAGTGCGCAGGTACGGCAAATGGCTCGCCATACCCGCCATTATCGGCGCAGGAACATTACTTGCCGATGGTATCATCACACCGCCAATATCAGTTACGTCGGCCATCGAAGGGTTGAGCAACGTACCTGCGCTAGCCTCCAGGTTTGTGCCCGGCAGTATGCTGATTATAGGTATTGTTATCGGCATCATCCTGCTGCTTTTCTTTTTCCAGCAGTTTGGCACCAAGGTGGTAGGCTCGGCCTTTGGCCCGGTAATGTTTATGTGGTTCCTGATGATAGGCTTGTTGGGAACTTTGCAGCTTGTACATCATTTATCTATCATCAGGGCATTTAACCCCTACTATGGAATAAAGCTGCTGGTTACCCATCCGGGTGGCTTCTGGCTGCTGGGTGCGGTGTTTTTATGTACCACAGGCGCCGAAGCGCTTTACTCTGACCTGGGCCATTGCGGCCGTAAGAATATACAGGTAAGCTGGATCTTTGTTAAAGCGACCTTATTGCTAAATTATCTCGGCCAGGGTGCCTGGGTATTAACACAACCTGCAAACACCAGTTATAAAGATATCAATCCATTTTACCAAATAGTGCCCGACCCGCACCTGCTCATGATCCCTTGCGTGGCACTGGCTACATTGGCTACCATTATCGCCAGCCAGGCCTTGATCAGCGGCTCATTCACGCTTATCAGCGAAGCGGTAAGCATGAATTTCTGGCCGCGTATCACTATAAAATTCCCGTCAAATGTTCGCGGGCAGATCTATATCCCAAGCATCAACTGGCTGCTGTGTTTCGGATGTATTGCTGTTACGCTATACTTCAAAACATCAGCACACATGACCAGCGCCTATGGTTTTTCCATAACCATCGCAATGCTTATGACGACCATCCTGATGTCGTACTTTATGCGTTATGTTAAACATTGGCCGGTTTGGCTGGTCACTGTTATCCTGTGCGTATTCTTAACGGTCGAGTTTAGTTTCTTTATCACCAATGCGGTAAAATTGCTAAGCAGGCTGTTCTTTGTGGTGTTTGAAATAGGGCTGATATTTACCATGTATGTTTGGTTCAAAGCCCGTAAGATCAACAACAGATTCCTGCATTTTATCGACCTGAAAGACCAGGTGCCGATGCTCACTGCCTTAAGCGCCGATATCAGCGTTCCGAAATATGCAAGTCAGTTGATCTATCTCACCAAGGCGAATAACAGCAAACAGATAGAGGAGAAGATCATGTACTCCATTCGCAGCCGCAGTCCGAAACGTGCGGATACGTATTGGTTCATTCACATAGACGTGACGGACGAACCTTATACCATGGATTACAGCGTGGAGCAAATAGAAAAAGGTAAAGTGATCAGGGTTGACCTGCGTTTGGGTTTCCGTATCCAGCCAAAGGTAAATGTGTTTTTCAGGCGTGTGGTAGAGGATATGGTGGAACGCAAGGAGATCGATATCATCAGCCAGTACGAATCGCTGAAACAATTTAAGGTGATATCGGATTTCAGCTTTGTGATCATCGAGAAATTCCTGTCATACAACAATATATTCAGCGCGTCGGAAGCATTTATACTGAACAGTTATTTTGCTATCAAGCGCCTGGCCATGACCGAAGCTAAAGCTTTCGGTCTAGATACCAGCGAAACGCGTGTTGAAAAGATACCGTTAGTGGTAAAGCCTGTTCATGTAAACCTGAAAAGGGTTGATGAGCACGAGCCGCTGCATGTGCACGAGACGGATTGATTTGTTCCGACAGCATAGAGACTCACGAAGTTTTAAAAACTTCGTGAGTCTGTTTCTCATAAAAATTTTGTCATTCTGAACGAAGTGAAGAACCTACAAACTATGCATAGTTCGCTATGCATGACGAATAGTTCCTTCGCTATCGCTCAGGATGACAATGTTTTTTAGTGATTATCCGCTATTAATTCCACTTCCGCAACCGGGCTAAACAAATACACCCGCTGACTTTGCATCTCCGTACACTTAAAACGCTTGCGCAATTTTTCATCCTTACGGAAAACACGACCATCCTTTAATTTGAATAATGCCTTTAGCGGTATTTTATCTACGGTAACTACCGATTCCTTAGGCGCATCATATTTGCGGAGGGCGCGGTATAGCGACAGGTCAGAGCAACTGGAAGCCGCAGGATTATTCAAATAGTTGGTAATGCTGTGTTTGATGTCCGCCGGGAAAATATCCTTTTCAAAAAACGGCTGCATCATTTTTTTGAAGTTGTTCTTCCATTCGGTACCATGCGGTTTGGCTTTGAATTTATGCTCGTTCCAGGTATGGAGGTGCGCAAACTCGTGCACAGTTGTTACCAGGAATGCATACGGATTCAGATCATAATTAACGGAGATGCGATGCCCCTTGCCGTTGAACGGCGGGCGGTAATCGCCGAATTTGCTGTTGCGGTTGCGCGAGATCTTAAACTCGCATTTAAAATAATCTATCCACCGGCCTACCAGGGGAGCGGCATCCGGCGGCAGGTATTGCTCTAAAACTTTTACTTTATCCAATTTCTACCTCTGTAGCTAAGATAGGGGTTTTAGGTGAAAGGAAGAAGAAGGTTAGAGGTAAAAGGTTAGAGGTAAAAGGTTTCTTCCCATGTCTGTGTCCCCACAGACATGATTGTTGTTTGTGGGGACACAAACAACGGGTAGGTTTTCAATTTCCTCCTCGGGGAGGGGTGCGCTGGGCTGTGTTGTGGCAGGAAGGGGTTTGATTGCTATGTAAAAGTTCAATAATCGCACGGGTCATGGCTGGTATTTTTTACCTTTTACCTTTTACCTTTTACCTTTCGCCTTTAACCTTTTACCTCAAAAACTACCTCAACAAATGATAAGTCACAAAACTCGCCGCATAAGCCAGCACAGTCATATAGGCAAATTGCACAGCCGGCCAGCGCCAGTTTTTAGTTTCGCGATATACCACGGCCATGGTGCTGGCGCACTGCATAGCGAAGGCATAGAACATCATCAATGAAAATGCCACTGCAAGCGTAAACACTGGTTGACCCGTTTGCGGGTTTTTGGCCTGGTGCATTTTTTCATAAACGGATTGCATCTTTTCGGCGCTGCCGTTTACGCTGTACATGGTGGCCATGGTGCCTACAAAAACTTCCCGTGCAGCAAACGAGGTAATGAGTGCGATGCCGATCTTCCAATCAAAACCAAGCGGCTTGATGACAGGTTCTATCACATGGCCCATTACGCCGGCATATGAGTTTTCCAGTTTTGCCGAGGCGATGGTGCGACTCAGACTGTCGGCGCTCATGTGCTGGGTATATTGCGTTTGGGCGTATTGCTTGTCGATCTGGTCAAACTTTTTGCCTGGGCCGTAGGATGCCAGTACCCATAAAATCACCGACACGGCAATGATCACTTTACCGGCCTGCAGCACGAATGCCTTTGAACGGTCGTACATACTCAGCACCACATTCTTCCAGCGCGGCATACGGTAAACGGGCAATTCCATAATGAAATAGCCGCGTTCTTTACCTTTTAAGATGTATTTAAATACCCATGCAACCAGCACAGCGGAGACAAGGCTGAACACATACATACCGGTAAGCGCAAGTCCCTGCATATTGAATACCCACCAAATGTTTTTATTCGGCACAACCAGCGCAATAAGCAGCGTATAAACCGGCAATCGTGCAGAGCAGGTTACCAATGGCGTAACCATAATGGTGATCATCCTGTCCTTCCAGTTTTCGATGGTACGGGTGCTCATGATAGATGGTACAGCGCAAGCAAAGCCGCCGATGAGCGGCACTACTGATTTACCGTTCAGGCCAACTTTGCGCATCAGCTTATCCATCATAAACGTAACGCGCGACATATAGCCGGTATCTTCCAATATGGAAATAAAGGCAAACAGTATGGCAATCTGCGGAATGAAAACCATCACACCGCTCAGGCCGGCAATAACACCATCGATAAGTAAATTGGCAAGCGGTCCGGCTGGCAATATATGGTGCAGGTTATCCTGTACCCATACAAAGCCATCGGCAATCAGGCTCATTGGGTAAGCCGACCAGCTAAAGATCGCCTGGAACATAAATAACAGGATCCCAAGGAAGATCACGAAACCAAAGATCTTGTGTGTAAGCACTTTATCTATCCTGTTACTCAAGTTTTCTTCGTGGGCAGTTACCGGTTTAGTTACGGTATCGTATAACAGGTCGTTTATAAAAGCATAGCGGGCAATCGTTTCCATCCCCTGCGCTTTTTGCGAATTGAAGGAGTACTGATGTTCCAACTCTTCAATACGGTCGCTTTGCTCGGGTGTAAGGAATTTTAAAGTTTCATGCTGATGGGCCAGCTGCAGGGCGAGATAGGGATTATCGATATGCATTTCATCGCCAATGGCTTCCACCAATTGCGGGGCGATGGTGTTTACATCGATACTATCTTCCTGCAACGCAAATTTGTTGGCGTAGGAGATGGCTTCTTTCAATTGTTCGATGCCATTAACTTTCCTTGCGGAAATCGGCACGACAGGAACGCCCAATCTTTCGGCAAGCAGATCGACATTGATACTGATGTCGGCCTTTTTTGCCATGTCCATCATGTTCAGCGCTACGATGACAGGGATCTTCAGGTCGGCTACCTGCGAGTAAAGCAGCAGGTTCCTTTTAAGGTTGGACGCATCGAGGATCACCACCACCAGGTCGGGCCGGTGCGGGTTGCTGCTGTCTGCTAAAACAGAAAATACGATGGATTCATCCTGGCTTTTGGGATAGATGCTGTAAGTACCGGGCAGGTCTATCACTTCGGCTTTGCGGCCATCAGGCAGCTGGCAATAGCCAACCTTTTTTTCAACTGTAACTCCGGGAAAATTGCCTATTTTTTGGTTTAAGCCGGTGAGGACATTAAAGAGGGTGGATTTACCGGTATTGGGGTTTCCAACAAGCGCAACTCTTATATCAGCTTTCAATTACAAACAAAACTACTGCAAAACAATGGTGTGCGCTTCGCGCTTGCGAAGGCTGAGCTGGTATCCTGAAACATTAATAGCGATCGGATCGCCAAGCGGCGCTACGCGCTCAACCCTGATCTCTTCGCCGGGAAGGCAACCCATTTCCATTAGTTTTACCGACATTTCAAGGTCAGTAAACTCCTTTACTATACCTTTTTCGCCTACTTCAAGTTGTGAAAGCCTCATGTTTTCTGTATAAACTCAAACAAATGTACGCTTATTTAAATTAAATCCAAATAAGGACAATCTAAATAATGTAAAGTTTTTGATATGCGAAAAAGCGATAGGCCAATGAAGCCGGTTAAGCGTAAAAACGGCATCAGGATTACCATATTTATTACACTTTTTCTTGCATTTCTGGGTATTTGTTAACCAATTTATATATCAGTCAAACAGCATTTATTATTAATGCAAGTTCCTTATTATCAGTAATTTAAATTTTAATAAGGTGTAGCAAAGTGTAGCAAGAGCGTAGCGTATTTCTGTGTAAAAGTGTAGCTATTTGTAGCGATAGCTACACCTGCCGGCCCGCAGGCAAGGCTGGCAAAGTGGTGTCAGCAATAAATTCATCATTTTTATTATGCAATCTCCCACAAACCCTAAATTGTCCTATAACTCCCGCCAATAGTGTATTGTGGTACAGTTATAGCGCACGTTACTTTGCATTGTAAATCAATACATCATTAAAAGCTAGTCATCATCTTATGAAAACCATATTAATAACAGGCGCCAACAAAGGCATAGGTTTTGAAACCGCCAAACAGCTGGCGCAGCAAAACAATTTTGTTTATTTGGGCAGCAGGGATAAAGAAAACGGCCTTGAAGCCGTTAAAAAATTGAATGAACAGGGCATCACCAACGTGGAAGCTTTAGAGATCGATGTATCCGATATTGCTTCCGTGCGCCAGGCAAAACGGGAACTGGAAGGCAAGATCGATGCTTTGGATATCCTGATCAACAACGCAGGCATAGCCGGCGAACAGCCACAGGATTTCGCAGGCGGCGACATCGAAAACCTGCGCAAAATATTCGACACCAACTTTTTCGGCGCCATACAAACCACGCAGGAGCTTCTGCCGCTGCTGCGCAAATCGCCGAATGCACATATTATCAATGTTTCCAGTGAAGTGGGCTCCATTTCCCTGCGACTGGATGCGGGAAGAAATACAAACCGTGATAAGTACAATGCTTATGGCTCATCCAAAACAGCTTTGAACGGTTTTACCGTAATGCTGGCCAACGAGCTTTATGCCAGCGGCATAACCGTAAACAGTGTTACACCCGGCTATACGGCTACCGACCTGAACCAGTTCCAGGGCGCAAAAACGCCGGAGGAAGGTGCAAAGCCTATCGTAAAACTGGCAATGGAAACAGACCGGAATATCACCGCGAAATTCTTTAATGATGGTGGCGAAGTGGCCTGGTAATTAGATGTGCAGATGAGGGAGTGGATGTGCAAATGTGCAGATAAGTAGATATGCAGATGAGAAGGGGTGCAAATTTGCAGATGCATGGAAAAAATGTGCAGATGTGAAAAAAGATTTTTCATCACCTGACATCCCTACTGCACGTGGCTTGCAGATTAATACGTCCCGTAGGGACGTCTGGTGGGTAGAAAACGATAATATTTGCAATTGTGTTCCATAGGAACACCTCGTGAAATAGTCAACTATGCCAGCCATACAATTAATAGGTTAACTTAAATCCGAGAGAGGCCATGCGGAATAGTCAAGCATTTTGATAGAACAATAATCCCTAAATTTAACATGCGGATAGTCACACTTGAAGAGCACATTTCCTTCCCGGAAATGATGGCTAAAATACCAAAAGAAGCCCTTGGCGGCTTTGGTCAATCGGAAGTAATGCAGCGTTTAGCGCCTAAACTGGCTGATATTACCGGCGAACGTTTAAAGTCGATGGATGCTAACGGCATTACCATGCAGGTGCTTTCCGTAGATAGTTCGGGCGCCAACAGGGTAAGTTTGCAGGAAGCCCCGGCTTTTGCGATGCAGTATAATGACCTGATCGCCGAAAGGATTGAAGGCTATGAAGACCGCTTTGCGGCGTTTGCGCTACTTCCGCTAACTGCCCCCGAAGCTGCGGCTGATGAGTTGGAGCGCGCTGTAAAAGCATACAATTTTCGCGGCGCCATGATCCGCGGGGTAACGGATGACCAATTCCTGGATCATCCGAAATTCGCGCCGATATTTGAACGCGCCGAACGACTGGATGTACCGATCTATCTTCACCCCGGGTTACCACCAAAAGGAGTGGCCGATATTTATTATAGCGGACTGCCAAATCACACGGGCATAGCCGAGGCTTTGGCCTGCTATGGCTGGGGCTGGCACTCAGAAACCGCGCTGCATGTATTGCGATTGCTGTATGCCGGGATCTTTGATCAATATCCTAAACTCAACCTGATCATCGGCCATATGGGCGAAATGCTGCCGATGATGATGGCACGGTCTGAACGTGCATTTAAGCCGGGAAACGGCGGCGCTAACCAGCGTACGCTTACCGAAACTTTCCACCAGCAGGTGCATATCACTACCAGCGGGTTTTTCACCCAGCCGCCGTTAAAAATCGCTTTGGATACTTTCGGCATCGATAACATCATGTTCTCCATCGATTACCCGTTCAGCACTAATGAAATGGGCATAGCATTCCTGAACGCAACAGAACTGCCGGAGGAACAAATGGCAAAGCTGGCGCATAGGAATGCCGATAAGCTGTTGAAATTGAAGGGGTAAATGCGGCTATCCGTCACCGCAGGTCCTCTGCGAGAGACCCTGCGGAAACTTCAAAACTTCAAGGCTGGCGCATGGTAATGCCGATAAACTATTGAAATTGAAGGGGTAAATGCGGCTATCCGTCACCGCAGGGTCCTCTGCGAGAGACCCTGCGGAAACTTCAAAATTCCGTAGTTCCTCTAACGGTTCACGTTAATGATAAAATCCAGGCCGCTGGTTGTTAATTTATAACCCACGAAACGTTCCTACGGAACGTAGGACTCATTTCATATGCATTTCTACCCACCAAACGTCCCTACGGGACGTATAACCTGCAAGCCACGTCCCGTAGGGACGTTTGGTGGGTAGAAAACGATTAATATTTACAATTGTGATCCGTAGGAACACCTGGTGAAATAGTCAACTATACCAGCCATGCAATTTATGGGTTAACTTAAACGCACAGAGGAGCCTGCGAACAATGTCATGTGGAAAAAGGAGAGGATAGAAGCAAAGTGCCTTATTAGTCAGCATTCGATATCCGGGGTATAAAACTTCATGATCAGTTATTTATATTGCGATATTATTTCAAACATGAGCACTAACACTTTGCTTAGATCAAATTTTACAGAAGAGGAAATACTTGAGCAATTGGACATTGCCTTTCAGGGCATTCCGAGCGAATATTATCCTGCCGGGGAGAAGGGCGATATCAAATATAATTCCTTTCTCGATCTTGAGCATGGTTATTTTGCTACAGCAGGTAACCGCATTCATCTCTATGCCGATACAAATCGCTGGGCTATTGTATTTGAAAAAAATGGCTATGCAAACCGTGCCGGCGATGCCGAAATAGAGTTAGATTATGTAGGAAACTGCATTGATTATCCAGTAGACAAATTTCCAGGCCAAAATTATATCACCAATTCAAGCCTCATATCATTAATTACAGGTGAAGAATATGAGCGGATACGAAATAAAAGTGGATTGGATATGGAACAGTTTGAACTAATCGATCCTAATGCTGACCATGTTATTGTGAGAGATCGCAAAGTGCCGATTGAACATGACGAAAATAAATATACTTCTTTAGGCATTTTTCCAAGAGATTATGATAATCCCAGGCATTTAGTGAGTTTTGAGGGTTTAGTGAGGTACATCAGCGAAACCGAACCGCTAATTGTAAATGCTACCGGTAATGATATCATGCCATATCTGCCAGCCGATTTACCTGAAATTTTGACAATAGATAAATTTCATTTTGAAAGCAGCTACAATGCTGATGATTTTCCAAGCAACCAGGAAACGTACCAGTTAGTTGCAAAAGTGTTAGTAGCCAGGGATCCCGGATTGTGGAAACCAAAAGAAGTGGCTAATAATCATTGGTCAAATTGGGAATCCGGTCATTTGTAAAGTATTAAATATCCGTCACCGCAGGGTCCTCTGCGAGAGACCCTGCGGAAACGTTAACGTTAAAACAGATCTAAACTTTAATCCAAAAGATAAAGAGTAAAAATATAACTTGTTCATATATTTAAGCCACCTAACAAGTAGCTTTTTTTATTAACCTAAATTATTACTATGAAGAAGTTGTCATTTTTGATCGTGATAGTATCTTATTCTTTTTTTGCAAAGGCTCAAGATAATCGATGGAAATTATTATTTAAAAACGATACATCAAAAACTTATGTTGATACAGAACGAACACAGAAACTATCTTATCTTGATGGTCATCAGAGTGTTTTGATACTATGGATAAGGGTGCTACAGTCTCCATCGCCTCAAGATGGACAGGGACAACAGACTGACGAAAAAATGGCATTAGATGTTGCAAATAATCAACTGGCACTTATGTCGTTTATGATAAGGCATGACGGGAAAATTATAATGCAAAATCAAATAAATATCCCGAATTGGTCTGACATATACCCTGAAACTTCCGGCGAAACGCTGTTAAAATATGGTAAAAGTTATTTAAAATCGCTTGGGGAGTAAAACCTAACGGCGTATAAAAATAAAGCCATGCTTTCACAGGGCTTTTATTGGTGGCTAACTGGTGTAAAATTATATATAGTTACCGAATATTTCCGTCCCCGCAGGGTCTCTCGCAGAGGACCCTGCGCACGATGCTATGTGTGAAACGAGAACTCAGAAGTCATCTGCAAACCCGCACATCTGCAAACCCGCACATCAAATCACTTCCCAAAAGTAGGGCATCCACATCCGCCGCCAAATATTCCGCACGACGACAGGCAAAGGCTAACACCCACCGCAGCTACCACCAGCACTAAAAACAACAATTTATTTTTTGCCATAATTAAAACCCATAGAAGTTACCAATACCCCAAATAAGCCCATGCCTGCACCTACTGCGTCGGCAAACAGGTCGTCCCAGCCGCCGTCGCGCCAGGTGAAAACGTAGGCCTGCAGCAGCTCTATTGCGCCGCCATATGCCACAGCTAATGCAAATATCAGCAATATGAATTTAAACGGAAAAGCGGTATAGTTATGTTGCCTTATAATGCCATAACTGTAAAAAACAGTAAAAACCACATAAAAGCCACAATGCACCAGCTTGTCGAACCCGGGAAAAAACAAAGGCGATTGTTCAGCCTTTCCCATTTTCATGGTGCAAAGTATAAAAACAAACAAGGCCCACAAAATAGTGGGCCCCTGGTATTTTAAACGGCGGTTCATAATATGATTAAACGCCTGTTAATGCAGCATATTCGTCAGCTGTAAGCAGGCCTACGGTATCGCTGGTATCTGCAAGCGTAACTTTAACCATCCATCCATCGCCGTAAGGGTCGCTGTTTACCAGCTCGGGTTGTTTATCCAACAGGCTGTTCACTTCGTCAACACTGCCGGTAAGCGGCATAAACAGGTCAGATACTGTTTTTACGGCTTCTACCGTGCCAAACACATCTTCCTTGGTCACTTCTTTCCCAACCGAAGGGATGTCGATATACACAATATCGCCCAATTCGCGCTGTGCAAATTCTGTAATGCCGATGGTAGCTTTGTTGCCATCGATCTTGATCCACTCGTGGTCTTTAGTGTATTTTAATTCAGCCGGAAATTCCATATTGATTATTTTATGCGGTCAAAAATAATAAAACTATATTGAACGCAATAATTTCGCGTTCAATTATAAAACCTATTAAACGCAAAGTCGTTTAACTAAATACCAATATTCTAAAAATGAAAGGATTACGAGGGGTAATTGCACTTTTGCTTATAATTGGCGCGCTACAGGCCTGTACTGATCGCCAGGGACAGAACTATAATAACAAGCTTGCCGACGATACCGACGGCGATACGACGCCCGATACAGCAGCAAAGTTGCACATGGTGGTGGATAACGACGATTCGCAATTCGCCATTGCAGCCATGAATGGCGGCATGACAGAGGTGGCGCTGGGCCGCCTTGCCGTGAAGCAGGGAAAAAGTAAAGAAGTGAAGAATTTTGGCGCGATGATGGTGAAAGACCACAGCAAAGCCAACAATAAACTGATGGTGCTGATCAAAGATAAAAACATCAAGCTACCATCGTTACCTGCAGAAAAAGAGCAGGCGCTGATAAAAATGCTTTCCCAAAAATCGGGAGCCGACTTTGATAAAGCTTATGTAAATGCGATGGTAGATGATCACCAGGAAGATGTAAAGGAATTTACCGCAGAAACCAAAAAGCTCCAGGATCCCGACCTGAAAAACTTCGCTATAAAAACGCTGCCCGTACTGCAAAATCACCTTGGTGAGATCAAGGCGATAAAGGATGTGTTGAAATAATAAGGTAATTGCGATAATAAAGATCATGTCATTTCGATAGAGCGAAGCGCCGACCATTGCGATGGGGCGAAAGAGAAATCTTTTGCGCTATGTATAGCGAACAATGCCTGGCGCAAAAGATTTTTTCGCTCCCACCGGCTATGCACTTAACCCGCTCAAGAGAAAGTTCTCCTCACGCTTCCCTCAGCCCAACGCTTGTTCGTCGAAATGACATAGTTTTTTAGATATGCTATTTATTTACCACCACCATGCTATTCACCCCATTATCACAGCTCAAATCATAAAGCTTACCGCCATAGCTTACATTATATAGCTTGCCTTTAAAATTGATAGGCTGCGCCGTATTGCTGATCACGCTGCCATTAACCTGCGGGTAAAACCCAAAAAAGTTCTTCAGCATATTCTGCGAAAACTCCACGCCTGCAATCGCTTCGCGGACAGTCCAGCCGCGCTCGGGGATACGTACACGGGCCTTTTTGTTTAATTTATTCTCACCCCAAAGCTCATGCGCCTGCGACCAGCAGCCTTCCAACGTTACCGGCTCTACATCGTGGTAAAATTTAAAGGCGCGTTTGGTAAAACCCATTTGTGCCAGCGCATCCATACTGCCCGACGGCCAGCCGTCGTAAGCGCCAAGCGGCCCATGATCGGGACGGTCGGATGCTTTGGCGGCAATATCTTTGAGCGATTGCGCACGCATCCAGTGATCAGTAAATAGCTCGTCTTCGGCAAAATCGCGCATCTCGCGCTTGGTTTTGTCGCTGATGTCCTGGCTCATATAATTGCCGATGTACATAAAATCCATCACGTGGCGAACTTCAACCTTTTTATTGTCGGGATAAAGACTGTTCCACACACCATGACCTGCATAAAGCTTCAGTACGCGCTGCGCCATGTCGTTAGCATCGGTGTTCAGTTGAGCAGCCGCTGCATCCTTACCAAGATATTGATCGAATTTCGCGGTCTCGCGCATCATCCATACATAACCGATGTTGAACGACGGCACGATGTGGATATAGGTCGGCACGCATTCCAGTAAGTTCCATGGGTCGCTGCCAAAATCGGCCAGTTTGTAAATATCATCTGTACTGCCAGGCTGTCCGTAAATGGAAATGGCTTTCCAGTGATAGGCGTAATCGGTCATGTAATCTATTACCTTTTTACCATCGAGATCCTCATTCAAAAAAGCAAAATCCTTCGTAACCGTAATATACGAACGCAATAGCTGGAACAGCGCCCAGTAATTGGCCACATAGCCATTTCCCGTACCGTGCCCTGTAAAATTATCCACACCGAAATGCTTCATCGGGTCGACCTTTATAAAGCCTTTTATGGTTTCCTTCATCATTGCCGGATCGAGCTCTGCATACATGTCCGACCAAAGCGCAGTATCCCAAAAAAACATTACGCTTGCACCCCAGCGCGGGCCGCCGGTTAAAAATACCCTTTTGTGCGCCGACAAATTGGTATTGAGCAGGTAAAGCGCCGTGAGCGGGCCGTTATAATAAACCTTGCGGGCAATCTTATCATTGGTTGCCAGTACCGGGAAGCTGCCTGAAAATAAGGTATTGCCGGGATGGAACATTGCCGCCCAGCGTGTTTTCCACGTAGTTTCAACACCGGCAAATGTTGCTTTAAAGCTGTTACTGTACAGGTTCAGATCACCCATCACATCTTCCTGTGTTTTGCCGTAGGTGAGTATGAATCGGATGGTTTTACTTTGCCCGGGTTT